>Ga0066826_10000532_pt1 | contig 18963 bp, 7 predicted proteins | sample ETNtaG_12_FD_65496 | JGI IMG/M metagenome (GOLD analysis project Ga0066826, IMG submission 65496) | Marine microbial and viral communities from oxygen minimum zone, Eastern Pacific Ocean - ETNP201306SV49 | ecosystem: Environmental > Aquatic > Marine > Oceanic | place: Pacific Ocean: Eastern... | reverse complement strand
AAAAGATTATGGACCTTCTTTGACAACGGAGCCCCGAATGTGTTCCCCTGAGGTGAGGCCCTTGGCTTCAATCCGAGGCCCGACGGCCACTTCTGGCAGCTGCATTTAAGAATACTAAAGGTGATAGAATTGAAAGACCAAGAACATACTCGATGCCCCGAATGTAAAACTCATATTGTTGATTCTCTGATTATAGATGTGGGGAAGGGCGAGGAATATTGCAGCAACTGCGGCCTCGTCCTTCAATCCAATTCTACAGCCACTGAGCTTGAATGGACATCCCATCGTGAACCAAATGCCCCGAAAGGCGAGAGGAACACACGCCCTACACCTGGATTCTCGCGAGCTTCTTTCTTCTTAGATAGCCAACAAGATCGAAAATCATTCAATTTTCTCATTAAACGCGAGATTTCGCGTTTGTCGTACGGCCCAAAACAGAAATTAGACATCGAGTATTTATTTTCGAAAATCCTTGAGTTCGGCGGCAACAAATGGTTCGCGCGCGTAAGGGCTGATTCAGGATCAGACTCGAGAGGCGGCGGGGTTCTGGATATGTCAGCGTCCGGTCTTTCGAATCGCGACTTCAAGGCTCGAAAACAAATCCGAGCTCAGGAAATCGCTTGGGCTCTCGCAATGGTAATTGATCAACTTGGTATTTCGATTAACTGTCGACAATCAATAAAGGCTGCTGGAATCGATTATAGTGCAGTCAACGGAATAGAAAAGAAATTAAAAAAGGCAATACAAAAATACTCAATCCCAATTCCAAACCAAAAACCCCCAGGACCATCATCGTTCCAATCAATGATTATCAATCAAATCAATCGATACCAGGTTAATCTCGCAGGTCTAGGCCTAGATTTTTCTTCAATCCAGCAGGTATTAAGTTCAGCCCGATCTGCAACTTTTCCTGAGAATATAATCTCGAAAAAATCTCCACCTCAATTGGCGCAGCTTTCATTGTTGGCCGCATTAGTCCATCTCAATCATCATTCCATTGCCTCCTCACTCTTTTCAAATTCTGAGATTAGGATTAGAGGTGTGGATGGTTATTCCAGGGATATTATCTCTGGTACTTTCGACCCATGGCCTCTCATCAAGGTGTCGGAGCAAACCTTATTGCAAGAGTCTAGTAAATCTGGTTACTCAGCAAGTAGCAGTGGTGGTGGGACTAATGAATGAGCCCTTCAGAACTCGAACGCGAGAAGAAGCAAATCTATTACTTCGTATTCATCAATTTGAGGAATCTAGAGTTGCCGGCCCTGGGTCCTCAAAAAGAGATATCAGAGATGTTTTATGGACAGTAGATGAGGTAGGGGACTCACTTTGCTTAGATGATACTGAATCTGCGGCCCTACTTTCACTTATTGCTCATATGCAATCATCGAACTTCATAATGATCTTCCCTAGTTTCAAAGATAATGCCTCAGGACACCTCACTCGTACCGCCGAAACAATTAGATTATTGGGATTCGATTATGAGTACTGGCACCAAGGTAGACCCGGGGCAGATGCCATTCGATGGCTCCCTGTTCCTAAAGAAATTCCCGATCGGAATATTTCATGTAAAGAGTTTATTCAAAGAATAGAAAACGACCTTTCAGAAATCGTTCCATTATACGGAAGCGATCTTGAAACTGCCATTACTGAAGTGGTCGAGGGAATCAGTCGCCAGCTTGGTGGCAAGGATGGCATAGAAGGGGCCAAGTATTCGGAATTCCAATATCGTTCAACTATTGAAATGTTACAGACATCTCTCTCCAATCATTCTTCATCCACTCAAGTGCTTTCTGCAGGAGTAGGTTCTGGAAAGACAATTGGATTCCTAATGCCAACATTGATTCTAGCCAGGTTATCTGAACTAAGAGGAATATGGGAAGTTGATTTGGTGCTTTATCCAAGAACCGCGTTAGCTTTAGATCAATTTGATACTCTGAAAACTTATGCGGATTGTGCAGAGTTAGATACGACTGCAGTTCACAGTGAAATGTCACAATTTTATGATAAGGAGCTCAAAACTAGTGTAAAGAGGGGTGTAGCCACCACACACAATGGTGCTGGTGGACCGCTAATTGTTGTCTGTACTATGGAGACTCTCAAGCGACGCCTCCAGAACCCCGACTTTGTTCGTGGAATGATGCCAAGATTAAGACGAGTGATTATTGATGAAGTACACCTTGTAAATGGTTCAACTGGTGCTCATGTTGCTACTTTAATGAGAAGACTTCGGGAACTTGCTGGAAGAGATGACCTTCAATGGGCTGCTTCCTCTGCAACGATAGCATCTCCAGAGGAACATGCTTCTAGATTATTCGATGTTGACCCTAGAACGGTTGAGATTATTCGTCCGGAAGATGATGAATTAGTTTTAGATGGAATCCAAAATCACGTGTTCGTAAGGCCTAGTGGTAGAATTAGTACCATGGGTTTGTTAGTAAACATGACAAGCCTAGTATTGCATTCCATGAGAGACGATTTGGCCGAAAAGCCTAGCACGGATTATCAAATTGAGAACTCTCCCAAAACCATTGGCTTTGCAGATAATCTGGATGTATTGGGTAGGTGGAATAACGATTTAATGGAGAATGAAAGGACGGAGAATAGGAGTAGGGACGATGGCTATCTTCGACCACACCCTCTCCATGAAGCGCCGGTATCCACGGGTCAGCATAATTGGACTCGGCAACAACGAGAATTGCCCTACGCATCACGTTTCGTAAACCCGTTAGATCGGAGAATTTCGTGTGAGGGAGGTGTTCTTCCTACTGATGAAGGAGGGGGGGCTGCTTTGCTTCGTGTCCTCGAAAATCAACGAGGTGAAGATTTGTGTGGTAAGTGCCGTCAAGGAACACGGGTTTCTTTAGGTCCTGCGGATGAACAGTTAATGCATGAATTAGGAAAACTCATTCACAGACACGAGCACGACCAGGGGGATCCATTCAAACCTTTTTTCGTGAATAATCAGGTGTTTAGGGAAGAACAGGAAGAAATCGGCAACATGGACTTGTGTCCATATCTTAGGAGTGGCTCCTGTATTTGGTTTTCAAAATCCGACCCAGGAGCAACCTCAATGATTCCAGGAACTAATAATAATCCCCGCTACGAATATAGTTCAGTGGCTACAACAAGTATTTACTCCAGTAAATCTGAACGAACTGGTGAAGAGGATGGATTGTCCGCAATGGTATTCAAAGACACACTCGAGAACGTCTACCAATTACCAGGTAGAAATAGAAAGGTTCCAATTGATATGGTGTTAGCAAGCCCGTCGTTAGAGGTAGGTATTGACTTACCATACCTTACAGAATCTGTAATGGTTAATGCAATCAGAAACATTGCATCTTATCGCCAAAAAGCAGGACGCGTGGGTAGGGAAACAAACCTAGATACACTAAATGCCACACTAGTTACCGACTCCCCTGTTGACTTACATTATTATCGACAGCCAAGGAAGTTAGTCAGCGAAGGTCGCCTCGAGCCCGTTCCATTAAAGGAAAGGAATCGTTCGATTGTCCTTTGCGGACTGTACCAATCTGTATGGGATTGGTTAGCTCTGAATAGTTCTCTTCCAGAAGTAATCCCTACCGACTGGGAAGTGCCATTTACTATCAGTAAATTCCGAAGAAAGTTGGAAACTTGTCTTGAAGATATGGAGGAAAATTCGAATCGAATAGCAAGTCATCTTTCTGCTGTCTGCGGAGGGATGTATTTACCCAATTCATCCGAGATTCTTGAAGCAATTGCACAGGTCAAAGATGAGATTGGGGCATTCTTGAGGCCAGCCCTAGGGACCAAAGTATTCGCCAGACCATTATCAGGTGATTACACGGTTGCTGATGTATTGTCACGGATGTTAAGCAGCAATGATACTGCCGAAACACCCAATACAATTAGGCGGGCAGTCAGTATGTTCATCTCTGGTAGAGATAATGATTGGAACAATCTACAAACAAGTAGGAGAGATTTGGCGAGTCTTGAGGGACGGAATCGAATTGATTCAACAGCAATAGCAGAACTAGATCGACTCTTCAGTTGTAATGTACCAGATTTAGCCTCATTAAATCGAATCAAGGAGAAGCTTGAAGCTAATTTAGAAGCGCTCCAAAGTGGCGGTCCTTCACATAGGAAAATGGAACGCTTCCTTGATAATTTCAATCGAATTTACGATAATCTGGATGAACTAGTAACTGATGACGGTTGGGATCCATTAGCCCACCAAATAATTACAGAATTTGATGCCATTGGTGAAGACGCTGGGTGGAAGAAGACCTACTTCTCAACAGTTAGGCAGAGTATTCGATGCATTAGAATCCTTCAGAGAGCTGAATGGTACATTGAACCCTCGACTTTCTTCAAGAACCCATATGATTTGGAGGTTGAATTGTGTGGTAGGATTCCCGAAAATCAGAGATTTATTTCAGTCAGTGAGGCTCTACACAGTTTCATTCCTGGCACATTCACTTACAGGCTCCCCCAGGGTTGTCACAAGGTCTTGTGTAGAGGTATGGAATCAACGCCTTTGAACCGTTCATACATCCAAAGGAACAGATTGGAAGACAGAGGTTCTCAATTCCGCTTGACCAGCGAAGGAGTTCCCGGACCTCCTGGAATTCCAGAGGGCACATATCTAGACATTTACACTCCAGTAAAACTCTGGCTTAAGCGAGAACCTCGCAAATATATCCTTCTGAATCCAGAAGAGGGTCTATTGATGGATGGCGACGATATGACTACAAATCGTAGTTCTGGTAGAGATTCCAGAATAAAAGTCCCTCGAACATTCAATAACAAGTGGACACATATTATAGATGCAGAAGGAGAAAAACTTGGACTGCAAGATCCCTCAATTAATGACCTTGGAAATTTATTGGTTAAGCACCAAGGTGTTGAATTACATGGGCAGCAAGCCGCCGAACAGATTAGACATCCATTATTCGACAATCACTTCTATTCCGTCCGCTGGCACGATAGAATGGAAATTACTGAATATGTGTATTCCTCTACGAGGACAGTAAGTACTGATGGAGGATATGGAGCAGAGGTTAGATTTAGAGATGAGATTGGAAATATTGGTTGGGGTGAGAAGTATGAGACAGAAGGCATCTCAATTGATCTTAATCATACATCGGTAATCGAAACTGTACGGAGAATTTACGATGAAGCCATGGATGAATCAGGACGTTGGTCCCCAACTGTTCTCAAGGCATTCTCTAGTTATCTATCAGGACTAAGTCTGGATGAACATGGCGGAACTTTGGGTCACTTTGAAATCCAAGATATAATTGCTCTAATTATTGCCTATTCAGGTAACGGAGAGGATTCTCTAAATCAGGAATCAATTACTCAATTAGTTCTTAGAATGTCTGAAGATTCAGATGTCCTTCGTAGAATAGTTAGACGTCGAGTATTAGCATTGACTGGATTAGAAGATTCAGAGGTAGATCCAGACCTTACAAATAGACAAATTGAGGACTCTGAAATCGAGGAAAGCATTACTGCAAAAATTAACATCTTTCATACAATGGTCCAAGCACTTTCAGACAAACCAAACGAATTTTCTGAAGACTTCTTTCCCCTCTGGATTCACAGAAGTATTCTGATGGGAATTGGTATTTCCTCGATTACATCTCTTCAAAGACTAGCCGGATCTCAGACCAGTGATATTGGCTACACCATTGACCCTCAGTCTTGGGCTGGACAATCCCATTCAATTCACATATACGACAGATCGCATTATGGAAATGGAAATTGTAGAGTCGCCAAGGATTTCCTATACATCCCTAATCTATTAAGACATAGAATGAATAAAACATCAATGATGCTTCCAAGCAGTGATTTTCTTTCAACTATAGAGGAAACATTACTGCAATGTATGCAGTATCATTCTGATATGTCAGCACTTTCATTACATTCTACAGGGGGCAGCTCAACTCCACTATCTTTAGCATTGCAAGATGTTGATGATCATGCTAGAGAAACAGTAGAGGTTGCTTCAGAAACTTGGACAAAAAGCAATATTTCTGGCACCTCTGATGCTTGGAAACTACCCTTGAAATTTCATATTCGGAAGGAACTATCAAGTCAGACCGAGATTCCACTTGATGATTTGACGAGGGCAACAAAGATTTGTTGGAATGGTTGCCCCGAGTGCATTGACAGAATTGATGTTGTACTTGGTGGAGTATATGGCCTTCAGTATCTTGATAAAGCCGTATTGGATGTTTGGTACCAAAACGGTAGGGAGCTTAGTAATGAATACCACGATTTACCCTTGGCTTCAGTCGCGGAAGGAAATTCCGGTCTTCAATTAGGCGTACTACAGAATGTTAGTGTTGACGTTCGAAACCGCCGAATCAGATCGAGTCTTCTACCTTGGACGATTGGTCTTAATATTGACCGACAAAATCCAGAATCGAAAGTGAGTATGGTAATTAGGGAATCTGATATTTCTGGTCATAGACTGATTAATCAACCCGGCCAGTCTGTGATAATGGGGACTCCCTCTGTTGGGATAAAGAGACTGTTATGGTGGGATCTGATGATTACTGCATATCTTGACAGCGCAGGAGTATTGGATAATGAAAACAAACAAATTGACTTGATGTTCTATGACATAAGAGACATCGCCTTTGAGGATTCGGGTTTAACTCCGAGGATGTTAGATGCAATTGTATCTCTAGCTAAGCAACACGACTTCAAGAGGTTTGATAATTTATCTGAGGTTCTAGCCTGGTTGGCGTTCCGTGGATTCGACATCCGTGTTTGTGTCGATTCTGAGAGGGCCCGCCAAAAGGGGGTCAAAGATTTCTTGGGCAATCTAAAGAATCGGACAATTGATTCACCGGGTGCTGTTCAAATACTCACGAAGTCTGTACCTATTGCATCCATGCACAAAAAGATTCTCCTCACACCTGTTTGGGGACTAACAGGCTCTGCTAATATGACTGCTTCAGGGACTGGTTCAAGTGAAGAAATAGAAGCCCATATTTTGGCCACGGATCCAAACTATGCTCAACTCAAACAGAGTTGTGAAGATTCACTTGTGGGCGCAATCGAGTGGGGTGGCTAAATGTCAGCGAAAAAAGTAGTCCGAGGAAGCGATTTGCATATCCGTACTGGAACTGATTTGCCAAATATGATTCTCGAAAAGATTGGTTCGGGTGTGGATGTGGACATCGAAAAGCCTGGCCTAAGGCCATTTAGAGAGTTACTCCAAAATTCGGATGATGCTAAATCTACAACAATGACAATTAGATTTGATAAAGATCGTATGTATCTTCACAATGATGGATTTACTGTTGATGAAGAGTTTGTCGAAAACATTAGCAAGATATTTTCACGAAACAAGAAATTCGACCCAGACACATCAGGAAATTTTGGCACAGGCTTTCGTTCAGCCTACATGTATACGGATGGTCCTGAATTGGAGTGGCTTTGTGAGTCTGGAGACGAACTTGAATACCGTGTTTTCGAGCTTCCATTGGGTATGGACGGCATATTAGATTGGAAGAGAATTGAACAAGAAACTGGAGACTCTTACAAGACGTTTGGTAGAGATTTAATGCCTCCGATTGATGGTCGTTCAAGACTAGGTGTTGTCTTTAGATTCCCATGGAGAGCCAAGAACCAATGGGATCAAGAGCCAGGTTGGGATGAGTTTACTTGGAATATTGAAGATATTAGGAAATTGGCTGAAGATTTCAGAGAATATGCACCAACCGCATTGTTGGCTTGTAGACATCTGAAGAAAATTCGTATAATTATGGCTGGAGCTGCAAAAAGCGAAGCCGAAATGTGGGATTTTATTGTAAGCAGAGACAAGACTCTGTCTGAAATACGAGAAGGAATTTCAAAGTCGGATTTGGAGGATGAAATTAATATATCATTCTGCACAGTCAATCGCCCCGCCTCCTTTTTTGATTGCAAATCAGGCAAATGGATGCGAACAACAGATGTTGGACATGAATGGTACAATTCAGAAGGACTAGCTGAGCAAGTCAAAGAGTGTGATGGAGTAATTACATGGAGTTATTCTGTGTATGGGAGTGTCTACGGCGGTGGACTAGCCGGCTCTGTTAACAAACAGTTATCCAGAGATCTTGGCTTCTGGGATTTGGCTTTGATCTTACTACCAAGATTTCCGGACTCACCTCGTCTCCCGATATTTACACCAATTCCACTAGCCGGTCGTACAAGAAATCATTTCGGAATAATTGCTATGTTACCTCCTGAAGAATCGAGGCTTCATGTAGATGTTTCAGGGAGTGAAAAGCCTGAGTGGCTAAGGCAGAATATCACATCAGTTTCTAGAACATATTCTGAATCTTTGGTTAAACACATTTTGTCTCTGAGAGATACTCTTTCTCCGGCAGAGTTTGAACAAACTGCACTCTCGTGCTTACCGAGAGACGCACCCAATACTTGGTTTGGAGTTGGAGGGCAATTAGGGGTAATCTCTCGTGTAGACAGTTCGTCCACTAACTCCACCGAATGGAAACTTGTTGTGGATCGAGCATTAAAGTCATTTGCTGATTTAGATGTTGTATGTATTGACAACTCGTTAACAAAGCTCAGCGAAACTGTGTACTATTGGGTTGATGAAAACAATATTTCTTCAAGGATGGGTGATATCCTAGCCATGCTGAATGCACCTTTATTGTCAGAAAATTGGAATAACCTATGGAATGATGTGAAAACGGAGTCTTCCAGTCTTTACTTTGAGAATGGTATTGACTTTTGGCTCTTTGCGAACGATAAATCGTATAATCAGAAGGGCAGTAGTTCAGTCAAAACCACTCAAGTATTCTCTCAACTCGTAAAGAATAATTGGAAATTTGCGTTAGATGAAGGAGTTTTGGAATCATTATCTGAATTAATTCTGAATGGTATCTGTGAAAATACTTTGGTAAAGGGTTGGATGGAGAACCCTACAAAACTCCTACAGATTCCATGCATCATAACTGAGGATGAAAACTTAGTCAATATCTCTGAGATTGTAGATACTATTAAGTTGCCCGAATTAGTACATATTTTACCCCCAACAAAACTGGTCAAAGAACAACTCCGAGAAAACTATTTTGAGAAGATAAATTCGATAAAGGAGTTTCGTGTTTCACTCCAACCAACAGGCCGAAAGATTCTGGCATTAATCGATGAGGATGTATCCCGAAACCCTGAAACACATTCGGATTTAGAATCCCATGACGAAGTATTCAAGGCATTGAGTGAGCTACTTCGAATTGCTCTCGACTCTGAAGAGGATGCAAGAGGTGTATTGAATCACGAGGAATTAAGAGATTTGAGGTATATTCCTTGTAAGCAGGGTGGTAAGATTTCAACTATGCAAAACAACCAACTTATGATAGATGGCAATGTGGAAACATGGGGATTCGGAAAATTAGAATTTAGTACAATGACTCAACAATATCACCGTGATTTTATCTTTAAAGATTTACAGAATGTACCAGTTAATCTTCCTTTACCAATCCAACAACGCCTTCGAATCCTACAGTTACACCCAGAAGTTACTCCGGATAAAGTGGCAAATGCGCTACAACTGAATGGCTTGGGGAAGGGGGCTACCAAAGGCAACCTAATCAGGTCCCTAATTTTCCAACATGGAGGAAACGGAATTGGTGAATTACAAGATTCTTTGTTTAGGGGAAATAATCTAGAGGATTGGCTAAAAGAAGCTGACCTAGGTTTGGAAGATGACTATAATATTGATGATATTAAGTTGCAATTATTGCTTTGTCTTCTACCACCTTACGGTGACGAAATACCCGGTGGTAATGGTGTAAATAATGCCTCAAAGATTCCAATGGTGTTAGGTTCAGATGGAGAATGGAGAACTGGAGATCAATATTGTATCTCACTAGACTCAAGCATTAGCCATCTATTCAATGAATTAACCGCAGTTGATGATAGAATTCTCTCTCAACTCTCAGATGGAATCTTGAGCCAATTGGGCGTTCAAGACACACTTACTCCAAACGCGGCACTTGATGTAATTCAGGACCAAGCTTCTGTCAATAATAGAGAATCTCTCAATAACTTGATGCTGGCTCTTTTGTCTGGTGGTGAGCTTTGGAGTAATTCAGAATCCGCCACATCTGCAGAAGCTTGGGGTACACTTCAGGAGACAGATTGGATTCCTATTCTAAGTGACGAATTAGTCAACCCAACAGAAGTCTTGTTTCCTAGTGAAGAAAATGTCGAACTGATGGGTGAGGGCTACCAAAATTTTCCTCAATTAGATTATTGGGATGACCTCAGAGAAAAATGCGAAATTTCCGCAAAGGATCTGGGTATGATGATGAAACCAACTGATGGCATGCTTGTATTGGCTTTTTGCGGAGGTGAAGAAACGGATGGAGCTACACCAAAGATTGCCCTAAAGGAGTTGACAAAGAGATTTACTAAACATGAGTCTGTTGAATATGAAGACCTTGATTGGGGGCCTCATGAAGGTATATTAGAAGAGAATTTTGTAATTGAATTGATAAATGGAAAAGTTTTGACCAATGCTAATGATATTTGGGTTGTAAGTAGTGTTAATATGGCTCAGAAACTAAAGTCTACTTTCCCAGAAAACTATCAAGTAGTTACTGAAGGTGAACTTCTTGACATAGATAAGAAAGGTCTGATGACGCTAAGAAAGCTTGGTTTACTTCTTGAGGGACCGAATCTCTACAGTATTTTGTCTGAGTTGAGTAAGATCAATGATGACCCGATAATTGTCAATCAATTGTGGGATTTTCTGCTAGATGTTCCTACTGATATATGGTATGATTTGGCCTTCACCTCCAAGAACTTTCCCACCATTAGTTTCTGTTTCGACGAAAATTCAGAAGTTGTTATTCTTAAATCATCAATTGTTCAGACCTCGGAACAAAATAAACATGGCGATACGCTATTAGATGGTAGAATAGTGTACTATCCTCAAGAATCAACAAAAGATTGGTTTGATATCTTGAAAGTACCTCGTCTTGAAAACATCAGTTTCTCAGCCATCCTTACAGGACTCAATGGTAAAGAGATGCACCCTATAGATGATTGTGACTGGTTGGAAAAAATCAAAGCTCAGTTACCCAATCAAGGGGAAGATGACACATATCTGCCAGTTTGGGTCAATGAGGATACGGTAAAGATAGTCCACATTAACCTAGAGGTGGATGCCGATTTCGCGATAAATCCTGGAAGCGTAAGCGTTCCCATTTATGATGACTTCAAATCATTTCCAATCATTCACCTTGACGAAGACGATCCACTCATTTATCTGAATTGGATTAATTCTCTGGATATGGATGGTGTAATTCCACTCGACCAAATTAGGCGGCTAGAACCTGAAACCCATTTAGTTCACTATATTGCTAATTCTGGTTTGGACTTAGCATTTTCACAATGTATGGAAGCACTTTCATTATGTTACTCAAATGACTTCAAGAATCCCAAACAAGCTAATTTTTCCTCAAGGATGGGGAGAGGGGGAATCCCAGTAAGGATGACTATGGAATGGGATGATGAATCAATTGAGAGAATAGTTGGAAAACAGACTCAAGCCTTCCTATATGTGCAATCAGAAGACGTAGTCAAAGCTTTCATTGACGAAGACGATTCGGTTGGTAATGGAGGAACTTGTGCTGTTCTCCTTACTGAAATATTATTCGGCAACGCACCTTGGTTTACTGAGGCTAAATCCCGAAATAAATCTACAGACGGTAGATTCCGAAAAACTGTAGAATTGCTGATTAAAAATCTCCTTGAAACACCTACTGATGAATGGTTGGAAATACATCAGAGTCTAGACAGAGAATGGAAATCGCATGGTAGATTGTTTGAGAGCAATTCCGCTTATGAGATGAGAAATAAGCTAACCGCAATGTATGGAGGTTGCCAAATTTGTGGAGCGGTGACTCCGATAAGCGAATATAGTGATGAAACTAAGGAGTCATTAATTTCGATAATCAAGGAAAGAGGAAGCCCATTCTATGGAAAGAAAGACCTTAGTTTACCACTCGGTACGCAACTCTGGCTTTGTCCAAGGCACAAGATTCTCTGGGAAAGGAAATTAATCCGCTTCAATTTCGTTGAGGACTCCTTTGAAACAGGACGGCATTTATGGGGCAATTACCCTATCCCCCAACCGAATAGAGATGAAGGATTCAAACGAATGAAGAAACTGAAATCACAGTGGCATGAAGATGATAAAATGGAGACAAGAGTGTATGACCAAACTGTTGATTTTACAGGAACAAGAACGATGGAGCCTGCTTGGAGAGATATGTCACTAACAGTTACAGAAGAGCACGCGAAAGCGATAATCGACAAAATAATCGATCTCCTGAAGGACTGAGAACAAGAAAGGCGGTGATGTCATCAAGGGGAAGATAGTGTGTCTAGAGGATGGCACAAGGCATCTTGTGGTCAATTCAAGCCCGCACGTGACAATGGGTAGAAGAGTTGAGTTGTTTCCATTAGATAGTAATGAAAATAATAGAATTAAGATCCCAGTTTCTTTGGTAAAGCCCTACGTTAATCCTACTGCCACTGGAAAAGGTTCACTGCTGAGGGCTTTGCTGGCTAACAGGAAAACTCAGGAAATAGGTGGTGGTGGGCTTGCACTTAGATGTAATACTAAGTTCAAAGCATTCCAATATAGACCATTAGTCAAATTTCAGGGTGAAGCTGCAGGAAGGCTCCTTATAGCAGACGAAACCGGTCTTGGAAAAACGATTGAAACTGGGTACATTTTGGTTGAAGAATTTGCTGCAGGAAGGGCAAACAGAGTCCTAATAATGGTCCCTAAGAGAACTATGAACAAGTGGAAGCGAGAGATGAGAAGCCGGTTTGGGATTATTCTTGAGGAGGCTAGTAGAAAGAAAATAGAAGAATGTGTAAATAATCGAGAGAAGACATTTCACTTGATTTGTAGTCATGATGTAGGAAGAAAGTCTGCAAAGGTAAAGTGGTGGGAAGAGCTCAATGGAAGCATCGACTTACTTGTAATTGATGAGGTACACAACCACATTGGATTAAACTCAAAATTTCGTAGGCCAATGGCAGAGGCATTATCGGATATATCGGATTCAATGTTGGTGTTGACTGCAACTCCAGTTAGAAAGGACTACGATGATTTATTCAGAATTCTTGAATTGATTTGTCCTGGTATTTCCAGAGATATGGATAGAGACTTAGAATTGAATCTATTATCTACAACTAATTCACTCACAAGAGCACTTGAATCTGAGGATTGGGACAAAGCAAAAAGACTCTGTGAAGAGCTTGAAAATTTAGCACCCGATTCTTCCCTTCATCCATCCCATCCGAGTTCATTTATTTCCTCTAATCCCCCCTGGAATCCAGATGCAATTGCAAAATCGGTGAAATTTCTAAGAGGGCTGCCTGCAGTATCCAGGCACATCACCAGAGCAAGGGGTAAAGATCCAGAGATAGATGAGTATACCCCACGTATTGTACATCCCACTCATTGGATAACTCCACAAGATGATGAGGAAACCGCTATTTCCCAAATTGATGAATTTCTTTCCCGGGAGTTTTATCATATTCATAGGCAACAACTATCTTCGTGTCGCCCTGCAATTCTTGAGTTAATGAATAACGGTACGATGGGTCTCAAATCCTTCCAAAGAGACATATTGGGCGGAAATGGAGCTCCTCAAGAATCTAGTTCAGGGGCAGTTGAGAGGGAATGCGAAAGGTTGGCTCGGCTACTTAGAAGAATAAAGCGTAGTGACGATGCGAAATTTTCTGAGCTTGAGGGACTCTTGACTTCACTTAAGGAGAATCCGTCAATAACAAAGACAGTGATTTTCACCCATTTTCACCCCACATTCAGATATCTACGAACACGTTTGGAGAGACTCGACATCGTTAAACAGGGAGTCAAGATAATTTACGCAGATCCAAAAGATGATTCCGAAAAATTACAATCGCTGAATGACCAATTGATGAGAATTGATGGATTCGCTATTTTATTGGCTACTGATAGAATGAGTGAGGGGGTGGATTTACATGCAGCAAATTGTGTAATTAACTATGATTTACCATATAATCCGCAAGATATTCAACAAAGGATTGGAAGAGTTGACAGAATTGTACAAGAAGCAGATGAAATTCATGTGCATAATTTTGCAGTAAAAGATACCGTAGATGTCCCAATAATGGCCAAAATTGTCGAGCGAAGCAGAATTTTTGAGGCTGTCGTTGGAGGTATGGAGACCGTTACTGAAGAGATGCATCGGGCATCTAACACACGCTCAGAGGTCAATATGGCTATGGCTAATTTAGAGGGTGAATTAGACCAAAGAAGATTGATAGAAACTGGAGAGGAGTTTCGATTCGTGGACAGGGTCTGGGATGATTCAATAAAACAAGCTAGAATATCTCAATCCCCCTTCCTAGATAGGGAACATTATGTCATCTTAGAGGCATTTGAAAGACTCAATCCGGGCGCAGGGCACACCTGGGACGATTCGACCAAGACTCTGAGTTTAGTTGTTGATTACTATTTGTCTAAGTCACTTGTTGAAATGCTAGGAGGGTACTCTGGGCTTGGACCGCAGATGTCTTTCGAATTAATCGAGGCAGCGAAAACAGGAATACTCAAGATAAGATTTGGAGGAAGTTCAGCAACTATTGGGCCAGTTCACCCATTCAACAAATGGGCCACTAATATGCTATCATCTGTCGAGGGGTGTAAAGAACCAATATTGGAAATTTCTCGAAATGGGGCACCTGGTGGTATTACTCTAGTCCGAGTGGAAGGTGCAACAATTTCTGATTCGTCATGGTTGGTAGAACCCGCGAATGATACTCTCAGCGATTGGTTCAATCGAATCGAAGAGGGAAAACTCGAAACAAATATCTCTCCCCTATCAGGAGATATTTCCTTTGTATCTAGTAGGAAAGAAGTTCAGGCTCTTATTGATAGAGAAAGGGCAGAGTATAACAGACTCAAGGATGCCAAAATAAGACGACTACATGCTATAAAACGGCGACTAGAAGAGGAAGAAGACGATTCTGAGATATCTGAGCGCATTGAAAAAATAGATCAGGAATTGGATAGAATGGAGAATGAACCAATTCCTGAACCCGCCAAAGTGAATTTAGTTCACCAGTATATTGTTCAGTAATCCTGAAACGCTTGTTTAAATACACGAATTCAATATTTTTGTCATGCCATATGAAATATGGGCGCAATGCCCTCGTTGCTGGAAAAAAGCAAGAGGAATTGATGAACTTGAAGATCAATTTGGATTTAGGAAAATAAATGGCAATCGCATTCCACAATCATATTGCAGAAACTGTAGGTAATAATCAGAGGGGATGACATGGCTAAACCGGTTTTGAAGTGGGCTGGTGGTAAATCGAAAATAATCCCTGACATTGTTAAAGAAATGAAGACAAGACCTCTCGGAAGACGCTGGACCGTCAAGAAAAGTCAAGATGACAAACGCTACATCGAGCCATTCGTGGGTGGCGCTGGTGCCTTCCTTGGCCTGAAAAGACATGGGATGATTCAGGCAGGGAAGGACGTCGAGATATTACTGGCAGACATCAACGGCGTGCTAGTAAAAACTCTTCAGGTGATGAAGAGCGACAAACAAGTGAATGAACTGATTGCTATACTCGAGAGGATGGAGGGACAATTTAAGAAAGAGGGGGAGGATTTCTATTATGAGAGGCGGAACTACATGAATTCGGAAATAATTCGTAAACTCCCCAAAGCCAATCCCATCGAAACCGCGGCACACATGATTTTCCTTAACAAGACCTGCTTCAACGGCCTCTGGCGAGTCAACTCAAAGGGAGAGCTAAACACTCCGATGGGTCGAACACCATCGGGAAAAATCAGAATTCTGGATAAGGGATTACTGAAAGAGTTCAGTAAGTCGATAAGGGGGGCAAAAATAGCGAATCAGGATTGGAAGAAAACCATGAAAGATGCCGGAGAGGGGGATTTGGTGTATGTCGATCCTCCTTACTGGCCCACGGATGGAGAGTATGTCTTCAGAGACTATGACGCTGTAGGGGGCTTCGACGATGAGGAGCAGGAAAAGCTTGCTCAGCTCTGTGCAGAGGCTGCTGCCCGGGGTGCGAGAGTAATCATTTCCAACAACTACTCAGAAGGGATAGCGCTAGCATACTCACGTGCCGCTAGGAAGGCTGGCGCACGGATTTCAAGAGCTAGAAAGGGAGGCAATAAGCAACGAAGAATAACTCTGAAGAGGACCATGACTAAGGTAAAGGGGGAGCCCAGGAAGGAAGTGGAGGAGATCCTGGTATTCATGGCCCCGAAAGAGCGAAAATCTTGAATCAACAAGCTCCTCTCCAGACACAATGGGTGGGTATGGTGGACTGGCTGATGACTCAAATTCTCAAGTAGAGAAACTGCTGCTTGCGTTAGAAGAGCTCATGGTATCACATCCAAATAAAATCTTCTTTCATTTGAAAGAACTGGAAAAGTTCTGCATCGAAAAATGGCCAAATTGGCCAAAGCAGTATGAGGCTAATGGAGGTACAACCACTGTAGGCTCTTCTATCAGAAGAGTCTTGAATACAAATTCTAGCGACTCTAAATATTTTGGATTGGGAGCCCGCACGGCACTGAACAGGGAATCGGGAGGCAAACACGACTTGTTTATGAGAGGCGGAAATGCCTTATGGGGGATTAGGAATACAAAGAAGCCAGAGGAGAGTGTAATGCGAGTCGAGAGCTTCAATTGTGGTAGGCAGGTTGCTTCTTGCTATCCAGAAATAGAGTCTTTACTGAATGCATTATGGAAATTGAAATTGCCAGTTTCTGAGGGATACGCAAAATACCCGGCGCACAATCCAATTTTTAATGCCATGATGGATATGGTGGGGGAGAAACTTGGCTGGAAATCACAGCCGTATGTCCTCACCAAGCAGCCCCGTGTTCTCGAGATGAAAGGGGATTTGGCAAAGATTATGCCAGACGATACTCGTGTTTTTGTTGAAATCGAGATAGGTAATGAAGCATCGGTTTTTAGAGACATAGTAAAATTCGATGTCTCTAGTAAGATGCAAACTTATGACTTCTTTATTTTCGTATTACCCGGGTCCAAAGCAGCTTCAAGGTTGGGTTATGCAATGAGTTTCGATGCTTTTGTTAAAAAAAGAGACTTCTTCCAAAGATTCATTTCCATTCCTCTTATTGTTGTTGAGATTGAACCGGACTCTGATTTTGATCTTAATTCATACAATGGCGGAGAGCCCGTTGGAAAGGATGGAAGATGGGGGATGCAGCAGAGCAGGAATTTTATCGAGGAAAAGGGCCTCCAACATTCTCTAGGAATTATCTAAGATAGCACCAGCAATTAGTGACACAATTCCAGTCACTAGCGCATTACCCATGAAGAAGGCCCGACGGCCGTCTGGGGCTCCCTCGGTATGGTCATCGGGGAAGCCATTCAGCCTCTCCAGCTCAACGGGAACGAGGCGCCTTATCCAAGAGGACTTCGTCAGGCCCAGATCGTCCCTCACTCTCTTCGCCTCCTCACTGCTTAGCCCAAGCCTCTGCACCTGGGTTTTTGTCGGTCTGAATACCACGACGTGCTTGAAACGGGAAGGACTCGCCCCCCCCTCCCCCGTGATCATCGTCCTTGAGGGCCTGTCCAGTGCGTCTGGGAAGGTCACCGGCCCCTCCTTGTACTCGTAGGTGAACCCTCCAGTACCCTTCCTGGCCTCGCTCTTGCCTCCCTTGAGGTATCTCCAACCCTTCTCTCGGAGGACATCGATTGGGGGTATGATGAATGAGTCGTCCACCTTCCCTGGAGTGACTAGTATGTCCCCCAGCGTTTCCAATGGCCCGCTGTATTCAGACTCCACCTTCGTCGTCCACACAACTCCTCCGACCATCACTCCCGCATTGCCGAAGGGAGAGCTCTTGTTCCCTCTATTAGTATTGAACGCCTCCGAAACGTCCGCCAAGTCGTCGCCATCCGACTTTCTTAGATTGAATTGAGGGAGCCCAAAGTACTCCTTTGTTGATTTGATTGGGAAGGCCCGTGCCATTACTCCCTCGCTACTAAGCCACTCCAATGGTGAAACGCTCCCAGTGAGGGCGGTGTGTCCAGGGGTCCCGGGACCGTGTGCCAGTATGTACACCCTGGTCCTCCTCTGAGGGAACCCGTAGTCCGAGGCCGCAAAGCTACGCCACTCCACGACGTACCCGAGTTCGTCCAGGGAAGCCAACATTACGGCGAAATCACGCCCTCTCTGGCTCGTAGGCGACTTCAGCAGGCGGTCAACGTTCTCCAGGAGTACGTAGTCCGACTTCTTCGAGGACAGTATGCGATGAATCTCCCACCAAAGAACTCCCTTCTTCCCTTGAATCCCCTTAGCCTTGTTTGAGGTCTTCGCGACAGAGTAGTCTTGGCAGGGGAAACCCCCGCATATCAAATCGTGTTCCGGTATCTCAGATGAGTCGACGGTCGAGATGTCCTTGTTGACGAAGACGTCACCAGTCTCGCCCACGAAAACTTCCGGGTCATCTCCGGATGCTTTGAGGCCCCAACGCTCGCAGTAAATCTCGGCAGCGTGCTGCTTCTTTGTAGATGGTTCCCACTGGTTGGCCCATACCACTCTGCTGTTTGATGACGGTGTAGAACCCGGTACCCCCTCTAGTCCTATCCGGAATCCTCCAACCCCGGCGAAGAGCTCGACCACCCGCAACATGGCTAGACAACTTAACTCGGGGTATATCAAGAATCCGATCGAGGGATTCAATATTTTCTATAAATACAACTTCATCTAAGAAGAGTTCAATAGGATTGGCAGGGACATGGTGGTGTGATACATGTAGAGTGTGCGCAATGCAACCACATCTTCGGCGATGATGAGGATGAGTTCGGCATCTGCCCAGAATGCGAAACGCAACAGCCAGAATCTGGTTCCTGGGCTAAGGAAGAGATGTCT
>Ga0066826_10000515_pt1 | contig 19340 bp, 20 predicted proteins | sample ETNtaG_12_FD_65496 | JGI IMG/M metagenome (GOLD analysis project Ga0066826, IMG submission 65496) | Marine microbial and viral communities from oxygen minimum zone, Eastern Pacific Ocean - ETNP201306SV49 | ecosystem: Environmental > Aquatic > Marine > Oceanic | place: Pacific Ocean: Eastern... | reverse complement strand
TTTGGAGAAATCTTAGTTCCAACTGAGTCAGTTGTTGAGTTAAAAAGCGGTGCTAAGAAAAAAACAGAGCGTAAATTTTTCCCTGGCTACATTTTAATCGAGATGGAAATGAATGATGATACTTGGCAGTTGGTTAAGCACACCCCAAGAGTAAGCTCGTTTGTTGGCGGCAAAAAAGATAAGCCTTCACCTATTTCAAAAAGTGATGTTGATAACATCATCAATAGGATTGAGGTTGGAGAGGAAGCTCCAAGACCTAAAACCTTATTTGAGCCAGGCGAAGTTATTAGAGTTTGTGATGGACCTTTTAATGATTTTAATGGGGTTGTCGAAGAAGTTGATTATGAAAGAAGTAGTGTAAAAGTTTCAGTTCAAATTCTTGGAAGATCCACTCCTGTTCAATTAGATTTCATACAAATAGAGAAAACATAATGGCAAAGAAGGTAGCAACAATTTTAAAACTTCAAATACCTGCAGGCGCTGCAAACCCAAGTCCTCCAGTTGGCCCAGCTCTCGGTCAAGCAGCAGTTAATATAATGGATTTCTGTAATGCATTTAATGCTGAAACTCAAGGCATGGAAAAGGGATTGCCACTCCCTGTAGTTATAACTGTATATGAAGATAAATCCTTCACCTTTGAAGTAAAGTCAGCTCCTGCATCAGTGCTTATAAAAAAAGCTGCTGGAATAAGCAAGGGAAGCGGGGAACCAAATAGAGAAAAAGTTGGGTCAGTCACCAGAGCTCAATTAGAAGAAATCGTAAATGCAAAACAAAAAGATTTAAATGCAAATGATATGGATCAGGCGGTCAAAATTATTGCTGGCACTGCAAGAAGCATGGGGGTAGAAGTTAAATAATGACTAAGCTTACAAAAAAGAAAAGACAATTATTAGAACTTGTTAACCCTGAGAGCATTTATTCATTAGAAGAGGCAATGAATATATTTCAAACGGTTAAATCTAATAAGTTTGATGAATCTTTAGACATCGCACTCAGACTAGGTATTGATACAGGCAAATCTGATCAAAATGTCAGAGGTGCAATCACTCTTCCTCATTCGCTCGGCAAAACAGTAACTGTTGCAGTTTTTGCAGATGGTGACCAAGCAAAGGAAGCTAATGATGCTGGGGCAGACTTTGTTGGCATGGAAGATCTAGCGGAGAAATTTAAAAAAGAAGAAATTGACGTTGATGTTGTAATTTCCTCACAAGCAGCTATGAAGATAGTTGGTCAATTAGGCCAGGTATTAGGACCAAAAGGCTTGATGCCTAATCCTAAGACAGGAACAGTTACAGAAAAAGTTGGTGAAGCAATAAATAATGCTAAATCAGGTCAGGTCAGGTTTAGAACAGATAAAAATGGGATATTGCATGGATCCATTGGAAAAGTCTCATTTACATCTAGCCAAATTCAAGAAAATGCAGCTGCTATGCTTGAAGAAGTAAAGAAGTTAAAACCAGCTACTGCTAAAGGTTCATATATTCGAAGTGTTGCTTTGAGTAGCACAATGGGACCAGGGGTAAAAGTTACTCCTGCATCCTTAGTTGTATAAGTTTTAGGGTCTTTTTGGGCCCTAGATTGTTGCGTTGATCGCAGCCGTCAAAGACCGTAGGTGCGAAAGCTTAATTTCCTACGTAGGTGGTGTTCAAATTGCGAAGGCGGTTTGTCACCGATTAGCCGAAAGGCATTAATAGGAGAATTGCTGTGGCGTTAGCTAGAGAAGATAAAGAGAGAATAGTTCAAGAAGTTAAGGAAGTTTCGGCTTCTGCATCTTCGCTTGTGATTTCAGATGCCAGAGGCCTCAAGGTTTCTGAATTAACTGAAATTAGAAAACAAGGAACTGAATCTGGAGTTCACATTCAGGTTATAAAAAACTCTCTTGCAAAATTGGCATTTGAAGGCACTGACTTTGGTTGTACTGACGAAGTGTTAACAGGTCCCTCACTTTTTGCTTTCTCATATGCTGAGCCAGGTGCAGCAGCGAAGATGTTAAAAACTTACGCAAAAAACTTTGAAGCTCTTGAGATCAAAGCTTTAGTTGTGGAAGGGCAACTTCTCGATGGATCACAAATTGATGTTCTTGCATCTCTGCCATCACGAGAGGAAGCATTAACTCTTATTGCTGCAGTGCTACAAGCACCTATAGGTAAATTTGCAACACTTCTAAACGAAGTACCAAGCAAGTTAGCTAGGGTTCTTTCTGCAGTTCGAGACAACAAACAGGCTAACGCCTAAATCTAGGAGAAAAAAATGGCAATATCTAAAGACGATATTCTAAGCGCAATAGAAGAAATGTCCGTCATGGACTTAGTTGAACTTATTTCAGCAATTGAGGAGAAATTTGGTGTTACTGCAGCTGCTGCTGTGGCCGCTGCTCCTGCTGCTGCTGGCGGTGATGCTGGCGAAGCCGCTGAAGAGAAAGATGACTTTGATGTAGTTTTAACTGCAGCTGGTGATCAAAAAGTTCAGGTTATTAAAGCTGTCCGTGCAATTACTGGGCTTGGATTGAAAGAAGCTAAAGATTTAGTTGATGGCGCTCCTAACACTTTGAAAGAAGCTGTTAAGAAAGCTGATGCTGAAGAAATGCTTAAGCAACTGACTGATGCAGGAGCAACAGCAGAGCTTAAATAATCTTTCAAAAAAACATTTTTAAAGGGCGACATATGTCATATAGCTATACAGAAAAAAGAAGAATAAGAAAAAACTTCGGAAGACTTCCAAAAGTAATGAAGCTTCCTAAACTTATTGAGACTCAACTTGAATCTTACACACAATTTCTTCAGCAGCACGTTGAAGCAGGTGCAAGAGAAAATAAAGGTCTTGAAGAAGTTTTCCAAACTCTTTTTCCTATTACCAGTGTGTCAGGCAATGCTGCCCTTGAATATGTTTCATATGAATTAGGGAAACCCGGTTACACAGTTCAAGAATGCTTAATTCAAGGTTTAAGCTACTCAGCTCCTCTAAGAATTGTGGTCCGATTAGTTATTTACGATCGAGATACGAATTTCCAAGAAGTTAAAGATGTTAAAGAGGGCGAAGTGTTTATGGGCGAGGTCCCATTGATGACCGAGAATGGTTCATTTGTTATCAACGGCACAGAAAGAGTTGTTGTAAATCAACTTCATAGATCACCAGGCGTTTTCTTTGATCACGACAAAGGTAAAACTCACTCTTCAGGTAAAGTTCTGTATTCAGCTCGCATCATTCCTTATCGAGGCTCATGGTTGGATTTTGAATTTGATCCAAAAGATAACCTCTTTTGTCGCATTGATAGAAGAAGAAAAATACCAGCTACCATTATCTTGAAAGCTATGGATATGGGTACTGAAGAAATTCTTCAGCATTTTTATGAAGTTGATACTGTTCAAATAGAAAAAGCCGGAGTAAGTATTGAATTAATCCCATCAAGATTAAGAGGTCAAACATTACCAGTTGATTTAAAGATTAAATCAAAAGTTGTTGTTGAAGCCAACAAGAGGATTACCGCAAGACATGTTCGTGAACTTGAGCAGGCTAAAATGACCTCACTTAAAGTTGAGGATGATTTTTTAGTTGGTAAAGTGCTTGCAAAAGATTTATTTAACCAAGAGACCGGAGAAGTCTTGGTTTCAGCAAATACAGAAATAGATCAATCAATCATTGAGGCTTTCAGGGAAGCAAATATTGCTGAGCTTCATACTTTATATATTAATGAGCTTGATAAAGGTCCATATATTTCTTCAACGCTAAGAGCTGACCCCACCTCAAATAGATTGGAAGCATTAGTTGAGATATATAGAATGATGAGACCTGGAGAACCGCCAACTAAGGATTCAGCAGAGCAATTATTCCATAATTTATTTTTTAACCATGAGCGTTATGATCTTTCTGAAGTTGGCAGAATGAAATTTAACCGTAGATTAAAAACTGATGTAACTAAAGAAATTCCTGGCATCTTAGATCTTGATGACATCCTAAGTGTTATGAAGGGAATAGTGGCGATAAGAGACGGCCATGATACCGTTGATGATATTGATCACTTAGGCAACAGACGTGTTAGGTCAGTAGGAGAAATGACTGCTAACCAATTCAGGGTTGGTTTAATAAGGGTAGAGAGAGCTGTCAGAGAAAGGCTAAGTATGGCTGAAGCTGATGAGCTTGGCCCTCAAGATCTTATTAATGCAAAGCCGGTCACTGCAGCTATCAAAGAATTTTTTGGCTCTAGCCAGCTATCTCAGTTTATGGATCAAAATAATCCTTTATCTGAAATCACCCATAAGCGAAGAGTTTCAGCGCTTGGGCCAGGTGGGTTAACTAGAGAACGTGCTGGATTTGAGGTAAGAGACGTTCATCCAACTCACTATGGAAGACTGTGCCCAATCGAGACCCCTGAGGGGCCAAACATTGGACTGATCAATTCATTTGCATGTTACTCAAGAACCAATAACTTCGGATTTATAGAAAGTCCATATAGAAAAGTTGTAAAAGGGAAAGTTACTAATGACATTATTTACCTCTCTGCAATTGATGAGGGAGAACATATTATTGCCCAGGCAAATGCAGCACTAGATAAATCAGGAAAGTTTGCAGATGATCTTGTGCCAGTTCGACACAATGGAGACTCTGCTTTAATGAGTCCTGAAAGAATTGATTTAATGGATGTAGCCCCTCAACAGGTTGTTTCTGTAGCAGCTTCTCTCATTCCATTCCTTGAGCATGATGATGCTAACAGAGCCTTGATGGGCTCAAACATGATGCGTCAAGCTGTTCCAGTCCTAAAACCCGAAAAACCTCTGGTTGGAACAGGCTTTGAAACTATTGTCGCCGGCGATTCAGGTGTTTGTGTAGTCGCCAAAAATAATGGTGTTGTTGAAAATGTTGATGCCGCAAGAATTGTGGTGCGGGTCACTGATTCTAAGAATTCAAATAATGCTGTTGATATTTATAACCTTACAAAGTACACAAGATCAAATCAAAATACTTGCATCAATCAAAGACCTCTTGTTTCAGTTGGGGACAAAGTAAAGTTTGGAGACATACTTGCTGATGGCCCATCAGTAGACAATGGTGAACTAGCATTAGGTCAAAATATTCGAATAGCCTTTATGCCATGGAATGGATACAACTTTGAAGATTCTATTCTGATGTCTGAAAAAGTTTCAAGAGAAGATAGATTTACTTCTATCCACATTCAAGAATTAACCTGTATTTCAAGGGATACAAAACTTGGATCAGAGGAGATAACAGCTGACATTCCAAATGTTGGTGAGGGGTCTCTTGGAAAGCTTGATGAGTGTGGGATGGTTTATGTTGGTGCCGAAGTTAAAGCCGGAGATATTTTAGTTGGCAAAATAACTCCTAAAGGCGAAACTCAACTATCCCCTGAAGAAAAACTATTACGTGCGATCTTTGGCGAAAAAGCCTCTGATGTTAAAGATACTTCATTGAGAGTTCCATCAAGCATTAACGGTACCGTTATTGGTGTTGAGGTCTTTACCAGGGATGGTATAGAGAAGGATGAGAGAACTCAGTCAATCGAAGCAGATCATTTGTCTGTAGCAAAAAAAGATTCAGATGATCAAATTAAAATTATTAATGACGCAACAATAATTCGCCTTGTTGATATTATAAAAGGTTCAAAAATCTCTAAGGGTCCGGGACTTAAGAAGGGCTCCACTCCTTCAGCTGATGATTTATCTGAACTTAGTCTTGATGATCTATTGTCTGTAAGAACAGCTGATGATTCCTCTAATAATAAAATCGAAGCTGCAGAGAAAGCTTTAAAACAATACCTAAAAGATATTCAAGACAGCTTCGATCAGAAAAAGCAAAAAATTATTAGAGGCCATGATCTTGCCCCCGGTGTTATTAAAATTGTGAAAGTTTACCTTGCTGTTAAAAGAAGAATCCAGCCAGGAGATAAGATGGCTGGAAGACATGGTAACAAAGGTGTTATATCTGAGATCATGCCAATTGAGGATATGCCCTATGACAATGATGGTAATCCTGTAGATATTGTCTTGAATCCTCTTGGTGTCCCATCCCGAATGAACGTAGGGCAGATTCTTGAAACTCATATGGGATCAGCTGCAAAAGGAATTGGTGAACAAATCAATAAAATGATTAAGGCAAAAGCTAAAGCTGATGAGCTTAAAAAATACCTTGATGTCTTGTACAACAAGAATGCAACAATTAAAGAAGACCTTAATTCTTTTAACAATACTGAAATTCAGTCCTTAGCAAGTAATTTGACAGATGGGTTGCCGATTGCAACTCCTGTTTTTGATGGCGCTAAAGAATCTGAGATTAAAGAATTGCTGAAGCTTGCTGATCTTCCTGAATCAGGACAAATGACTTTATTTGATGGAAGAACTGGCAGACAGTTCGAGAGACCTGTAACAGTTGGATACATGTACATGATTAAACTAAACCATTTGGTTGACGATAAAATGCATGCACGTTCAACAGGTTCATACAGTCTTGTAACTCAGCAGCCTCTTGGAGGTAAAGCTCAGTTTGGTGGCCAAAGATTTGGTGAAATGGAAGTATGGGCCCTAGAAGCATATGGCGCCTCATATACTCTTCAAGAAATGCTCACAGTTAAATCTGATGACGTACCTGGCCGGACTAAAATGTATAAAAATATTGTTGATGGAAACTATGAAATGGATGCAAATATTCCTGAGTCATTCAACGTACTTACAAAAGAAATTAGATCACTTGGAATTAATCTAGAACTTGATTCTGAAAATTAGGAGAAATAATTGAAAGATTTACTAAATTCGTTAAAAGCTAAGCAAGAAGATTTTTCTTCAATCACAGCTGGGCTAGCTTCTCCTCAGATGGTCAGATCTTGGTCATTTGGTGAAGTCAAAAAACCTGAGACTATTAATTATCGTACTTTTAAACCTGAGAGAGATGGCTTGTTCTGTGCCAAAATTTTTGGTCCTGTTAAAGACTATGAGTGTGTATGCGGAAAATACAAGCGTATGAAGCATCGTGGTGTTGTCTGTGAGAAGTGTGGAGTAGAAGTTACCTTAGCAAAAGTAAGGAGAGATAGAATGGGACATATAGAGCTTGCCGCTCCTGTTGCTCATATATGGTTTTTAAAATCGCTTCCTTCAAGAATAGGATTATTGCTTGATATCACACTCAGAGAAATTGAAAGAGTTTTATATTTTGAAAGTTATATTGTTACTGATCCCGGTCTAACAGAATTAGAAAAATGTCAAATTCTAACTGAAGAGGAATATGTAGAAGCATTTGATGAGTATGGAGATGAATTTACAGCTTCTATGGGTGCTGAAGCAGTACAAATGCTATTACAAGAAATTGATTTAGAAGAAGAAATAAGGATTATCCGTGAAGAAGTCCCTCAAACTAACTCAGAGACTAAACTCAAAAAATTATCTAAAAGATTAAAACTCCTTGAAGCTTTTAATGAGTCTGGAAACAAGCCCGAATGGATGATTATGAATGTATTGCCAGTTTTACCACCTGATCTTAGACCTTTAGTTCCATTAGAGGGAGGTCGTTTCGCCACTTCAGACCTTAACGATCTATATAGAAGAGTAATCAATAGAAATAACAGGTTGAAGCGTTTATTAGAGTTAAGTGCCCCGGACATTATTGTAAGAAATGAAAAGAGAATGCTTCAAGAAAGTGTTGATGCGCTCCTTGATAATGGTAGAAGAGGCAGAGTAATTACTGGAACTAACAAGCGACCATTGAAATCTTTAGCAGACATGATTAAAGGTAAGGGCGGAAGATTTAGACAAAACTTATTAGGTAAACGTGTTGATTACTCAGGTAGATCTGTAATTGTTGCAGGTCCTAATTTGAAATTGCATCAGTGCGGACTTCCAAAAAAAATGGCGCTTGAGTTATTTAAGCCATATGTTTATGGAAAGCTTGAGCAAAAAGAACTTGCTACCACTATTAAAGCAGCCAAAAAACTGGTTGAAAGAGAAACGCCTGAGGTTTGGGAAATTTTGGAGGACGTTATAAGAGAGCATCCAATTCTTTTAAACAGAGCTCCAACTCTTCATAGACTGGGGATTCAAGCATTTGAACCTCTTTTAGTAGAAGGCAAAGCTATACAGTTACATCCATTGGTTTGTGTAGCATTCAATGCTGACTTTGATGGAGATCAGATGGCTGTTCATGTTCCTCTTTCAATTGAGGCTCAACTTGAAGCTCGTGCTTTAATGATGTCAACAAATAATATCTTATCTCCAGCTAATGGTGAGCCAATCATTAATCCTACACAGGACATAGTCTTAGGGCTTTACTATATGACTCGAGATAAAGTAAACGTTAAAGGTGACGGAAGAATATTCAGCAACCCTGATGAAGTTTTAAGAGCATATGAATCAGAAACCTTAGACATACATGCAAATATTAAGGTTAGGATTACCAATGCTGACAAAGGAACATTCCTTGAAGATACAACTGTAGGCCGAGTTTTGGTTTGGAGAATTGCACCTATTGAGGTTGGATTTGACAATGTTAATAAAACTTTAGATAAGAAGTCTGTCTCAAATTTAATAGATATTTCATACAGAAAAGCTGGCCTTAAAGATACAGTAATCTTTGCAGATCAGCTAATGTATCTTGGGTTTGAGCATTCAACTCGATCTGGATCTTCTATTGGCGTAGATGATTTTGTTATCCCTGAAGAGAAGCCATCAATCATCGATGCAGCAGAAAAAGAAGTTAAATCAATTGAATCACAATACGAGTCAGGCCTTGTTACTCAGGGCGAGCGATATAATAAAGTTATTGATATTTGGTCTCGTGCAAATGAAAAAGTTGCAAAAGCTATGATGACAAAAATTAGCACTGATCAGGTTGAAGATACCGAAGGTAAAGAAGTTGATCAGGCATCATTCAATTCTGTATTTATATATGCTGACTCAGGCGCTAGAGGATCTCCTGCACAGATCAGACAGTTATCTGGAATGCGTGGCTTAATGTCTAAGCCAGATGGTTCTATTATTGAAACACCAATTACTGCAAACTTTAGAGAGGGATTATCTGTTCTTCAGTACTTTATATCGACTCACGGAGCTCGAAAAGGTCTAGCTGATACAGCTTTGAAAACTGCTAATTCAGGATACTTAACAAGAAGGCTGTGTGATGTTGCTATGGATTCAGTTGTTGTTGAGGATGATTGTGGGACCGATCAATCAATCGTTGTTTCATCGATTGTTGAGGGTGGAGATATTATTCAGCCACTTACAGAAAGAATTTTAGGACGGGTAATTGCTGAGCCAATTTCTAATTCAGACGGCGAAGAAGTCTATTCAATTGGCCATCTTATTGATGAGGATTCTGTTAAAAAGATTGATGAATTGAATATCTCATCTTTAAAAGTTCGTTCGCCAATGACTTGTGAGGCTAGTTATGGTGTTTGTTCTAAGTGCTATGGTCGAGACTTAGCCAGAGGCCATCTAGTTCATAGAGGAGAGGCCGTAGGAGTTGTGGCTGCTCAATCAATTGGTGAGCCAGGAACTCAATTAACTATGCGTACTTTCCATATTGGTGGAGCTGCATCTAGTTCATCGGAAGATAATGCAATTGTGGTTAACAACGCTGGAATGATTAACTTTTCTTCAGATATTAAAACAGTAACTAATAAAGATAAGCAAGAAGTTGTTGTTTCTAGAAATAGTCAAGTAACTTTGACTGATGAAAAAGGTAAATTGATAGAGCAACATAAATTAATTTATGGAGCTACATTATTTGCTAAGGATCAAACCAATGTTGAGCCTGGGCTTAAAATTGCAGGCTGGGATCCATACACCCGCCCAATTATTAGTGAAGTTGAGGGTATTGTTCAATTTACAGATATTGATGATGGTGTGACTGTTCGCTCAAAAACTGATGAACTTACTGGGCTCAGCAGTATTGAGGTGATTGATGTTGCCGAAAGACCTTCCGCAGGAAAAGACAAAATTCCATCTATTGCTCTGGTTGATGCAAAAGGAAAACCTGTTCCATTAGGCGAGCATAAGACACCAGCAAATTATTCATTACCTGCTAAGGCATTGGTTAATTTAAAAGATGGTAAGAAGCTGCACGCAGGAGAAGTTTTAGCAAGGATACCTTTAGAAGGATCAAAAACTAAAGATATTACCGGTGGTCTTCCAAGGGTTGCTGATCTCTTCGAGGCAAGAAAGCCAAAAGATGCTGCAGTGCTTGCTGAAGAAAGCGGAATAATTGCCTTTGGAAAAGAAACTAAAGGGAAAGTAAGATTGGTCATCACTCCAGATGGCGCAACCAAGAAAACTCAAAATGTCGAGATGCTTATTCCTAAACATAGAATTCTTACAGTGTTTGAGGGTGAGAGAATAGAAAAAGGTGACATTATTTCTGATGGTCCATTAAGTCCACACGATATATTACGCTTAAGAGGCATTCCTCAGTTAACAAACTTTATTGTTAACGAAATTCAAGATGTTTACAGGCTTCAAGGAGTTCTTATTAATGATAAGCATATTGAAACTATTTTGCGTCAAATGCTTAGAAAGGCATTAATTATTGATGGTGAAGATACTAAGTTTATTCAGGGCGACCAAGTTGAATATGCTGAGTTGGTAGAAGAGAACTCTAAAGCTGTTGCAGCAAAAAAAGAGCCTGCACGTTTTGAAAGAGTGTTACTTGGAATTACAAAAGCTTCACTCACAACTAATTCATTTATCTCTGCTGCTTCTTTCCAAGAAACTACACGCGTTCTAACAGAAGCATCTGTAACTGGCAAAGTAGATTACTTAAGAGGCCTAAAGGAAAACGTTGTTGTAGGAAGATTGATACCAGCTGGAACTGGAATGGAGTTCCACGATCAAATGGCAGCCAAGAAAGCGAGTGATTCCTCCGAATCTATGCTATCTGAGGACGACATTGAAGCTGCATTACGTCAAGAATTACAAGAAACCGAGGAATAATGTTGACCGTAGTGAATCATGTCTATAAAATCGCGTCCAACTATTAAATTATGGCTACAGTAAATCAATTAATAAGAAAACCTCGTAAACCTAAGGTAAGGAAAACTGATGTTCCTGCATTGGAAAAATCTCCTCAAAGAAGAGGTGTATGTACTCGTGTATATACTACGACTCCAAAGAAACCAAATTCAGCTTTAAGAAAAGTTTGCAGAGTTAGGTTAACAAGTGGGTATGAAGTAACTTCTTATATTGGTGGCGAAGGCCATAACCTTCAAGAACACTCAGTTGTTTTAATTCGTGGCGGAAGAGTGAAAGACCTTCCCGGAGTAAGATATCACACTGTTAGGGGTTCATTAGATACATCTGGCGTAGCGAATAGAAAACAACGCAGATCTAAATACGGAGCTAAAAAAGGTAAATAAGCATGCCAAGAAGAAGAAGTCCTGAAAAAAGAAAAATACTACCCGACCCAAAGTACAAAGATATTATTGTTGCCAAGTTCATGAACCACATCATGAAAGATGGAAAAAAATCTGTTGCAGAAAAAATAGTATATGGCGCTTTTAATAAAATTGATGAAACTGCAAAAACCGATCCTGTAGAATTATTCAAAAAGGCTTTGGATACTATTGGCCCAATGGTTGAGGTTAAATCAAGAAGAGTGGGTGGTGCAACATATCAAGTTCCAATAGAAGTTAGACCCTCTAGAAGGCAAGCGCTTGCAATGCGTTGGTTAGTTGAGGCTGCAAGAAAAAGAAGCGAGAAGTCCATGGATCATAGATTGGCAGGTGAATTGGCTGATGCTGCAGAAGGAAAGGGATCTGCAGTGAAGAAAAAAGAAGATATTCATCGTATGGCTGAAGCCAATAAAGCTTTTTCACATTTCCGTTTTTAATTAGTAACATTTCATAGGTTTTAATATGGCTAGACAGACTGAACTTAGTAAGTACAGAAATATTGGTATTTGTGCTCATGTTGATGCGGGTAAAACTACTACTACTGAGAGAGTCCTTTTTTATACAGGGTTATCTCATAAAATTGGTGAAGTTCATGATGGCGCAGCAACCATGGATTGGATGGAGCAAGAGCAAGAAAGAGGCATTACTATTACCTCAGCTGCAACTACCTGCTTTTGGTCAGGCATGGAGCAACAATTTTCTCAGCATAGAATTAATATCATCGATACACCGGGTCACGTAGATTTTACTATTGAAGTTGAAAGATCTTTAAGAGTTTTAGATGGAGCAGTAGTTGTATTTTGTGGTACTTCTGGTGTTGAGCCTCAGTCAGAAACTGTTTGGCGACAAGCTGATCGATACGAGGTTCCTAGGATTGTTTTTGTAAATAAAATGGATAGAGCTGGAGCAGATTTTTCTCGAGTAACTAATCAAATAAAGGATAGATTAAAAGCAAATGTTGTTCCTATGCAATACAACATTGGAGCAGAGGAAGATTTTAAAGGCGTAGTTGATTTAGTTAAGATGAAAGCTATCTTTTGGAATGAAGATGATCAAGGACTCACTTTTGAAGAGCAAGAAATTCCAGCAGATATTTTAGATACATGCAAATCATTAAGAGAGTCTATGGTCGAAAGTGCAGCAGAAGCAAATGAAGAATTAATGAATGCATATTTAGAAAATAGTGAATTAAGTCCAGAGCAGATTAAAGAAGGGATTAGAATTAGAACTCTTGCAAATGAAATAGTTCCTGCTTTTTGTGGCTCAGCGTTTAAAAATAAAGGAGTGCAAGCTGTTTTAGATGCTGCAATTGAATACTTGCCTGCTCCAAATGAAGTTAAGGCCATAAAAGGATCATTGCCCGATGATGAGGAAGTTGAAATTAGCAGATCCTCTTCAGATGAAGAGCCATTTTCAGCATTGGCTTTCAAAATTGCTACAGATCCCTTTGTTGGAACACTAACATTTATTAGAGTTTATTCTGGAGTGCTTTCTGTTGGTGACGGTGTAATGAACTCAACGAAGACAAAGAAAGAAAGAGTTGGACGAATGGTTCAAATGCATTCAAATGATCGTAATGAAATTAAAGAAATACGTGCTGGTGATATTGCTGCATGTATAGGACTTAAAGATGTTACCACCGGAGATACTCTTTGTGACTTAGGCGATCAGGTTGTGCTTGAGAGAATGGATTTTCCTGAGCCAGTAATCTCAGTAGCTGTAGAACCAAAAACAAAATCAGATCAAGAGAAGATGGGCGTTGCTCTTGGCAAGCTTGCTCAAGAAGACCCATCATTTAGAGTTCATACCGATGAGGAGTCTGCACAAACAATTATCTCAGGAATGGGTGAACTTCATTTAGATGTTCTGGTTGACAGAATGAGAAGAGAGTTTGATGTAGAGGCAAATATTGGCAAACCTCAGGTTTCTTATCGTGAAACAATCAGAGAATCAGTTGATATAGAAGGAAAATTTGTTAGGCAAAGTGGTGGTAAGGGACAATATGGCCATGTTTGGCTGAAATTAGAACCACTCGGGTTAGATGATGAATACGAGTTTGTAGATAAGATTGTTGGAGGTGTAGTTCCTAAAGAATACATACCAGCTGTAGATAAGGGTATTCAAGAGCAAATGAAAAATGGTGTGATTGCTGGTTACCCACTCCTAGCACTTCGTGCAACTTTATATGATGGGTCTTTCCATGATGTTGATTCAAGCGAAATGGCTTTTAAAATTGCTGGATCTATGGCGCTAAAAGAAGGATGTCTTAAAGCACGTCCAGTCCTTTTGGAGCCAATGATGGCAGTAGAAGTAGTGACTCCAGAAGAGCATATGGGTGATGTTGTAGGTGACTTAAATAGAAGAAGGGGAATAATTTTAGGAATGGACGAAATCCCAACAGGAAAAACCGTGAGGTCAGAAGTGCCTTTGTCGGAGATGTTTGGATATGCAACCGATTTAAGGTCTGCAACTCAAGGCAGAGCAAGTTTTTCTATGGAATTCCTTAAATATGCTGAAGTTCCAAATAACATTGCTGAACAGTTAAAAACTTCTTAAAACAATACACTGATAAATACCCTAAATTTGTTGACATTAAGGGCTTTAGAGACATAGAATACGCAACATTTTGCATAAAGCAGAAATATAGGAATTAAATAAATTGGACAATCAATCAATAAGAATTCGCTTAAAAGCTTTCGACTATCGTTTGATTGATGCTTCAACAAAATTAATCGTTGAAACTGCAAAAAAAACTGGCGCGATTGTGAAAGGACCAATTCCTTTGCCAGTAAAGAAAGAAAGAACCACAATCCTAACATCTCCGCATAAAGATAAAGATGCAAGAGATCAGTATGAGATAAGAACATACAAAAGACTTATGGATATAGTAGAACCTACAGATAAAACCGTTGATGCTTTAATGAAGCTCGACCTTTCATCTGGGGTTGATGTGCAAATTAGCTTAAGCTAATTTGTTACTTTTTTAACGCTTAGCGGCCATAGAGGGTTATAAGCCCCGTATAAAAGGAGAGTAAATTGAGCATTGGCTTAGTTGGAAAAAAATCAGGCATGTCGAGACTTTTTCAAGAAGACGGCACTTCTGTTCCTGTAACAGTTATTTCAGTTGCAGCAAATTTTGTTGCTGATATTAAGACTCATGAAAAGCATGGATACAGCGCTATTGTGGTATCTAAGAATACATCTAAAAATTTAACAAAATCATCCATAGAATTCTTTAAGAAACAAAATATCTCTAATGGAGAATTATTTGAATTCAGAACTGAAGAAACTGATGAGCTTAAGATTGGTCACCATTTAACTGCTGATATTTTCGAAGTTGGAAAAATGGTTGATGTAACTGGTACCTCTAAAGGTAAGGGATATGCCGGCGTTATTAAAAGACATAACTTTGCGATGCAAGATGCTACTCATGGTAATTCATTGGCACATAGAGCTCATGGCTCAATTGGTCAGTGTCAGACTCCTGGAAGAGTTTGGAAAGGAAAAAAAATGTCCGGTCATATGGGACATGAAACAAAAACTATTCAAAGTTTGGAATTAATGGGTGCAGATGTCCAAAATAATCTTCTTTATGTTAAGGGTGCAGTTCCTGGCTTTAATGGCTCCACACTAAAAATTACCCCTGCGGTGAAACAAAGATGAAATTAGATGTACTAAATATCGATAATAAAAAAACTGATGTTCAAATTTCTGAAACGACTTTTGGAAAAGAGTTTAATGAAACCCTTGTTCATCAAGCTGTGGTTACATATCTGGCTGGGTCTAGACAAGGTTCGCATAAACAAAAGACTAGATCAGAAGTTAGGGGTGGCGGTAAAAAACCATACCGACAAAAAGGAACTGGCAGGGCTAGGGCTGGAACAATCAGAAGTCCTATTTGGAGGGGCGGTGGAGTAGCTTTTGCAGCGACACCAAGAGATTACTCTAAAAAAATTAATAAAAAAATGTATAGAGCTGCAATTAGTTCTATATTTTCGGAGCTGCACCGACAAAATCGTTTGGTGGCTATTGAGCAGCCAAAATTTGAGGCGCCTAAAACAAAAGAAATGAATAGCTTTCTTCAGCAGTTTGATCTTAACAATGTGCTTATTATTCTTGATGAAATGGATACAAATTTATATCTTTCAGCTCGAAATATTCCTCATGTTGATGTTGTGACTGTCAAAGAGATTAACCCAGTGATTTTATTAAGATCTGAAAAAGTTGCAGTTACTCCTGCTGCATTTAAGTTAATTGAGGCATGGGTATAATGAATAAAGAAAAATTACTTACATTAATTCATTCTCCATATATCACTGAGAAAGCTACATCTGTTGGCAGCTTGAATCAGGTTGTATTCAAGGTAGATTTATCGGCATCAAAATCAGAGATCAAAAAGGCTGTTGAGGACTTGTTTGATGTAGAAGTTGATAGTGTTACCACATCAACCCAAAAAGGAAAAACAAAAAGAAACAGATTTGGAATTTATAAAAGATCAGACTATAAGAAAGCCTTTGTTTCTCTAAAAGAAGGCTCTGAGATTCAATTTGAGGGCATTAGTTAATCATGGCAGTTATAAAAGCAAAACCAACTAGCCCAGGCAGAAGAGGCGTTATTTCAATTAAATCTGATCTTTACAAGGGTCGGCCTCATAAAGCTCTGTTAGAGAAAAAATCAAAAAATGGCGGACGAAATAATAACGGCAGAATAACTGTTAGGCATCAAGGTGGTGGCCACAAACAACATTACAGAGTCATAGATTTCAAACGAGATAAATTAGACGTCCCAGCTGTTGTAGAAAGAATTGAGTACGATCCAAATAGATCTGCTCACCTAGCCTTGCTTAAGTACGCTGATGGTGAAAGGAGATACATTATTGCTCCAAGCAAAATAAAGGTTGGGGATCCCGTGTTATCAGCAGATCAAACTGAAATGAAGGCAGGTAACTGCATGAAATTAGTAAATATCCCTCTTGGAACAACAATTCATTGTGTAGAAATGAAGCCTGGAAAAGGAGCGCAGATTGCTAGAAGTGCTGGAACATCAGCAAGATTGGTTGCTAAAGAGGGTATATACGCTACTTTAAGATTGCAATCTGGTGAAATGAGAAAAATCTTGTCAGCATGTAAAGCAACTTTGGGCACTGTTTCAAATCAGGAAAATAACTTAAGGTCATTAGGTAAAGCGGGAGCCAAAAGATGGAGAGGTGTTAGGCCTACAGTAAGGGGCGTAGCCATGAATCCAGTTGATCACCCACATGGAGGCGGTGAAGGCAGAACGTCTGGTGGAAGACATCCATCAACACCATGGGGCATACCAACCAAGGGCTATAAAACAAGAAAAAATCAACGAACAGATGATCTGATTGTTAGAAGAAGAGCTAAAAGGAAATAAATAATGCCTAGATCACTTAAAAAAGGACCATTTATTGATTTATCACTGCAAAAAGCAGTAGATAAAGCAATTAGTGAAAATAGTAAAAGGCCAATTAAAACTTGGTCTAGAAGATCTATGATCAGCCCAGCAATGGTTGGATTGACTATATCTGTTCATAACGGAAGACAGCACGTCCCTGTATACATTAATGAAGACATGGTGGGTCATAAATTAGGTGAATTTGCCATCACAAGAACTTTTAGAATGCATTCAGGTGATAGGAAGGCAAAATAATGGAAACAAGAGCATATTTAAAAGGAACTAGATTATCTGCTCAAAAAGCGGGCCTAGTTGCTGATGTAGTTAGAGGCAAATCAGTTCATGCAGCTATGGATTTTCTTACTTTCCATAAGCAAAAAGCATCAGCTGTAATTAAAAAACTCTTAGAGTCTGCAATTGCAAATGCTGAAAATAATGACAAAGCTGATATTGATTTATTGGTTGTTAAGTCAGTCATTGTTAACCAAGGAATGAGATTAAAAAGAATGAAACCTCGTGCAAGAGGCAGGGCTGACAGAATAATTAAGCCTACATGCCATATTGAAATAATATTATCGGATCAGGAGAAGTAATGGGTCAAAAAGTTCATCCAACTGGCTTTCGACTTGGTGTTATCAAGAAGCATAATGCTTTGTGGTATGCAAAAGGAAAATCTTATAGAGAGAATTTGATTGAAGATCTCAAAGTTAGAAATCATATCAAAGATAGATTGAGATTTTCTTCTATCAGCAAAGTAGAACTTGAAAGATCTGCCCAAAATTTTGTTGTAAATATTCATACTTCACGACCTGGTATCATTATCGGAAAAAAGGGTGAAGAGATTGAATCTTTAAAGGCCTCAGTTCAAAAAATTGTTTCTCTGCCAGTTCAAGTAAATATTAAAGAAGTTCGGAAGCCGGATCTCGATGCAACAATTCTTGCTGAAGGAATTGCTCAACAGTTAGAACGAAGAGTTCAGTTTAGAAGGGCTATGAAGCGGGCTGTTCAAAGCGCCATGAGACAAGGTGCTAAAGGTATTAGAACTGAAGTTTCTGGCAGATTGGGTGGGGCAGAGATTGCAAGGGCTGAGTGGTATAGAGAGGGTCAAGTGCCTCTTCATACTTTAAGAGCAAACATAGACTATGGAGTAGCAGAAGCTGCAACTACATATGGATTAATTGGCGTAAAGGTTCATGTATATACCGGTGAAGTCTTAGGCGATCCTTTTAAAGATGAGGACCAAGGAAGTTAATTATGTTGCAACCAAAACAAACAAAATTTAGAAAGATGCATAAAGGCCGAAATAGGGGTCTTGCTCAATCAGGCAACACAATTGCATTTGGTGAGTACGCTTTAAAGGCAACAACTAGAGGTAGGATTACAGCTCGTCAGATTGAATCTGCTAGAAGAGCGATGACAAGATCCATTAAACGTGGCGGTAACATCTGGATTCGTATATTTCCTGATAAACCTATAACCAAAAAGCCATTAGAAGTAAGAATGGGTAAAGGAAAAGGTAATGTTGAATATTGGGTAAGCCTTGTTCAACCAGGAACAGTGTTATATGAAATGGGTGGTGTATCAGAGGAGGTGGCAAGAGAAGCTTTTAAATTAGCAGCAGCGAAGCTACCAGTTAGAACCACATTTATCAAAAAGGCATTATAAAAATGGCAAAGTTAACAAGTGATCTTCAAGACCTTCGCAAGAAAGATGTTAAAGCTCTTGAAAGTTTAGTTTTAGAAATTAGAGAAAATCAATTTAAAAATAGGATGAAGCATAAAACTGGCCAGCTTACTGAATCCCATTTACTTACCGTTGATAGAAAAAAGATAGCTCAAATCAAAACTATTATTAATGAAAAAAAATCTGAGGAAACATCCGCATGAGTACCAATCCAAGGCAGCTAACTGGTGTAGTTATTAGTGATAAAGCTGATAAAACTATAACTGTAAAAGTTGAGCGTAAAGTTAAGCATCCTACATACAGCAAAATTATGAAGCGTTCTACAAAAGTTCATGCTCATGATGAGGATAATATGGCTAAGATTGGTGATGTAGTCACAGTGCAAGAGTGCAAACCATATTCCAAGTCTAAAACTTGGAAACTACTTTCTGCAAATGAATCTGTTTCATCTGAAGTTGAGACTCAGGAGAGCCAATCATGATTCAAATGCAATCCATATTAACTATAGCTGACAATAGTGGAGCTAGAAGTGTAATGTGCATCAAAGTGCTTGGTGGTTCAAAGAGAAGGTATGCCAACATTGGTGATGTTATCAAGGTGGCAATCAGAGAAGCTATCCCAACTGGTAAAGTTAAAAAAGGTCAAGTTGTTGATGCACTAGTAGTTAGAACGAAAAAGGGCGTTAGAAGAAGAGACGGCTCTTTAATTAAATTCGATGAAAATGCAGCTGTTTTAATTGGCGGTAATAAAGCCCCAATTGGTACAAGGGTTTTTGGACCAGTCACACGTGAGCTTAGAGATGGCAAGCACATGAAAATTTTATCACTAGCCCCGGAAGTTTTGTAATGAAAAAAAATAA
>Ga0066826_10000499_pt1 | contig 19608 bp, 19 predicted proteins | sample ETNtaG_12_FD_65496 | JGI IMG/M metagenome (GOLD analysis project Ga0066826, IMG submission 65496) | Marine microbial and viral communities from oxygen minimum zone, Eastern Pacific Ocean - ETNP201306SV49 | ecosystem: Environmental > Aquatic > Marine > Oceanic | place: Pacific Ocean: Eastern... | reverse complement strand
ATTCTTTTTTGCTTCTTCTCGCTTTTGTTGGTGTATCTTTAAAAATGAATTAATTTTTTCAATTAGAATTGATTTTAATTCTCCAGTCAACATTTTGCCTGATTTATAATCTTCATATATTTTCTTTAATTTTTCATCATCTGGTTCAAAAAATATTCTGAGATATTGAAAAGAAACATCGATGTCTGGATTTCCGCCAAGCTCTCTATGTTTTTCAATATCTACTTGTCCACCTGAAAATCCATATTTGTTAATCTTCTTTTTTACTACTTCTGGAGAATCTGTTGTATAGATGGTTGTTTTTTCATCTGATGCTGACATTTTTCCACCAGGTCCTGTTAATGATGGAATCATGATGTTGTGTATCAATGCTGGTTTTGGTTTGTTTATTTTTGGTGCAACATCTCGTGTAATTCTAAAATGAGGATCTTGATCTACTCCTAGTGGAATTAGAACTGGTAAATTTTCAATGAAACATGGTGCAGATTGTAATGATGTATAGAAAATCATTCCAACATTAGTATCATTTGTAAATCCAAACACGGCTTTTGTATTTGAAAAATTAATTTTTTTTGCAACTTGAGCTGCAATAGGATACAATCGTTTGATATTTTTAGTATTAATGATAATCTTTGTTTTTTCTGGGTTGAATCCAAGTGCAATAAAGTCAAGTGCATTTTCTAATGCAAAATTACTTGTATCTTCTAATGTCAAGTCAGATTTTGTATAAAATTTTTCATCATCTGTTAATTGAAAATATATATTCACATCAAATTTATCTTGTAACCATTTTGCAAAGACCCATGGTACTAAATGTCCTATGTGTGTATTTCCTGAAGGACCTCTACCTGTATACAAAAAGAATTTTTTACCTTTTTCAAAATTATCTAAAATAACATCTAGATCTCTATGAGAAAAGAAAATCCCTCTCCTTAGCATGAAATGATCTTCTTGTGTAATTTTCTTTATTTTTGATAAAAGTTCAGATGAAATCTTCTGAGTTCCAAATTGTTTCGTCAATTTCTCATAATCTATGTCTCCTTCAACATTCCATGGTGTTACGACAAATTCATCTGATGACATTCAAGTTTGACTTAGGTTAAGCTTTAAAAAGTCTTTTTGGGACGTTGTACTGTGTCACAAGTTTTTCATGATATAGAAAAAAAAATTTTGGAGACATTACAAAAACTTCCAAATCAAACTCCTGAACAATTATCAAAAAATACTGAACTTTCAATTGATCAAATTCGTAGAGGAATTGAATGGCTACGTTTGAAAGATCTTGCACTAGTAAATGAATCTGAAAAAATTACTTTTTCTTTAGGTCCTAATGGTCTTGATTCTTTCAAAAATGGATTACCTGAAAGAAAACTCATCAATTTGCTTAAAGATAAACCAAAAACCTTTGAAGAAATTCGTTCTGTATTATCTGGTGCAGGATTTAACGTTGCAATAGCTAATGCTAAAAAAAATGGCTGGATAAAAATTGAAAAAAATAATTCTGATTCATTAGTATCAATAAAAGAAAAACCAGTAGAAACTCCTGAAGAAAAACTTCTTTCATTAATAGGTGAAAAAACTATCTCACAAGAAGAAGTTTCAAATCCTCTAGCAATGAAAATTTTACTTTCTAGACCAAATTATATTGTACAAACTTCACAAAAATCAAAAACTGTATCGTTGACCGATGCTGCACTTTCTCTTGATACAAGTATCTCGTCTAGTGGTGCAATTGATGTTGAAGCTGATGTACCTTCTGTATTTGCTGCTAGAACACATCCATTACAAGATACTATTGATGAAATACGTGAAATATTTGTTAATCTAGGTTTTTCTGAAATTTTAGGAAATATGACTCAGTCAAGTTTCTGGAATTTTGATGCTTTGTTTACTCCTCAAGATCACCCTGCAAGAGAACTACAAGATACATTCTATTTAGAAAATACTGAATCAAAAAACCCTGCATCCTCTTCTCAAATCAAAAATGTATCTTCGTCACATAAGAAAAATTGGAAATATGATTGGAAGTTATCTGAATCACAAAAAATGGTTTTACGAACACATACAACATGTGTCACCATAAAACATCTTGCAGAACAAAAACCTGACAATGCAAGAATTTTCTCAGTAGGTCGTGTATTTAGGAATGAAAAAGTTAGTTACAAACATCTTGTTGAGTTTAATCAAATTGAAGGAATTGTTATTGGAAATAATACTACTCTACGTGATTTAATGGGAATACAAAAAGAATTTTATAAAAAACTAGGATTAACAAAAATTAAATTCTGGCCAACATTTTTCCCATACACTGAACCGTCTTTACAAACAATGGTGTATAATGAAAAATTAGGAAAATGGATTGAACTTTTTGGAATGGGAATTTTTAGACCGGAAGTAACAAAACCTCTTGGTATAGACAAACCTGTTTTAGCTTGGGGTGGTGGAATTGAAAGAATTGCAATGTTAAAATATGAATTAGATGATGTGAGAGAATTTTATAACAACAATTTAAGTTGGTTAAGGAGTGCATAATTGCCTGTTGTTGAATTAAATATCAATCGAATTAAAAAATTAGTTTCTGGAAATGTAACTAGAAAACAAATTCTTGACGTTCTGCCATTTCTTGGTTTAGATATTGAATCTGAAGTTGGAGATGAAATTAGAATAGAATATAGTCCAAATAGACCTGATTACTCTACTGATTATGGAATTGCTACTGGTTTACAGGGTTTACTAGGAATAAAAAAAGGAATTCAAAAAAACATCATTAAGAAAAAAGGAAAATTCGCAATTAAGGTGGATTCATCTGTAACAAAAATTCGACCATATGTGACTGGAATTATAGCAACAAATGGAAAATTAGATGATGTTGCAATAAAACAATTAATGAATATGCAAGAGGATCTACACTTTGGAATAGGACGAAAACGAAAGAAATCTTCAATTGGATTACATGATGCAGATAAAATTTCATTTCCTCTAACATATACAACCGTATCAAGAGAACACAAATTCATTCCATTAAACGGCAATACTGAACAAACAATTGATGAAATTTTAACCAAAACTGAAGTTGGTAAAGACTATGGTTCGGTAATAGAAACTGCAAAAAATGTACCTATAATTTTTGATTCAGAAAAAAATACCATCTCTTTTCCTCCAATAATTAATTCTGCATTAACTACTGTTACACCAAATACCAAAAACATTCTGATTGAGGTAACTGGGATTGATAAAGAAGCAGCTGAAGATATGCTTTCTGTAGTAGTATCAATTCTACAAACGGCTGGATTTGAATTTAATGAATTAAAAATTTCTGGAAACAAAAATTCCACTCCTCAATTAAAGGAGAAAAACATGATTTATGATCCAAAATTTACTTCTGAAATAATTGGAATAGAAATGAGTCTCTCAAATATGGTAACATGTCTAAAAAAATGTAGATTAGATGCTTCAATAAAAGGTAAAAAAATTTCATGTATGATTCCCCGATATAGATTTGATATTTTCAGTCCAATGGACTTGACAGAAGAAATTGCTCTTGGATATGGAATTGCAAAAATTGAACCAAAATTATCTCCATCCACAACAATCGGTCAAAAAAATGATGTAACAATTAAAACAAAATTACTCAGTCAAACTGCAGTTGGTCTTGGATTCCTTGAAGCAATGAACTCAAGTCTTACGAGTAAAAAAACTCTTTATGAATTAACAAAAAGAAACTCATCAGAAATAATCTCTGTATTGGATTCAAAAAGTCAAGAACATACAATTCTTCGTGATTCTCTTTTACCTAGCTTACTAGACAATCTTTCAAAAAATATTCATGAATCATACCCTCAAAAATTATTTGAAACTGGCGTGGTATTTTCTAAAGGGAAACCAATTGATGAATCTACTAATCTTGCAGTAATTATTGCACACAAGGATACAAATTATTCTGAAATTAAAGCAATTATGCAATCACTTCTTAAAACTAATTTTAAAATTATTTCAGAAACAAAAACTTCTCAAAACCAAGAGTTATTCGCTAAAGGTAGGCATGCAGATATTTTTGTAAATAATAATAAAATTGGTGAAATTGGAGAAATTGATTCTAACATACTAGAAAATTTCAGAATCAGAACTTCTGTAGTAGGTTTTGAGATAAAATTATCTGGATTAATATTTGACTAGCTGAAATTAGGTAATGCCCAAAGAGCACGCATTCAGACGGATTAGGATGACGAGATCGTACGGATTACAATGATTTCTAATTCACCCAGGTTTGCGACATTGTGGGCAACCCCGGTTTCAGATCTGAAATGAGGATTTGGCTAAAACCAATGATTTTTTGCGAGTCAGGACCGGGGAACACTTTTTAAAATTTTAAATGTGCATTTCTAAAATCAATTTTGATTGAAATGGTAAACTATTGGCTTGCAAAACAAGAACCAAGTGGTCCTAGAGGTTATCACATTCTTGATCTAAAAAAAGACAAGACAACTGTATGGGATGGTATCCATAACAATCAAGCATTGAAATTTATGCGAGATGCAAAAAAAGGTGATCAAATAATCTACTATCACACAGGTACAGAAAGACAAGCAGTTGGCATAATGGGTATCACTTCTAATCCATACCCTAACCCAAAAGAAGACAATAAAAGATTCATTGTTGTAGATGTAAAATTTAAAAAACTATTCAAAACTCCTGTCACTCTTGATGAAATGAAACTTCAAAAAAGTTTCAAAAATTGGGAACTATTGAGAATAATGAGATTATCATTTATGCCTGTACCGCCAAATATTTGGAAAACTATTCTAAAATTATCTGAAAAGTAATTTCCTCAATAGGATAATTGATATACATGAACGTTGTAGTTTTAGTATGGCAACAGCATATGTACTCATTAACTGTGAGCTTGGTTCTGAGGAAGCTATCATTTCTCAGTTGAAAAATCTAGAAGGGGTTATAGAGGTTCACGGTACATTCGGTGCTTACGACATTTTGGCAAAAATCGAATCGTCAACAGTTGAAGCATTACGTGAAACAATTACCTGGAAGATTAGAAAAATAGAAAAAATTAGATCTACTCTAACCTTAATGGGCATAGAAGGTCAAACCTAATCACTTCCTTTTTGTTAAAATGCTCTTACATTTTATTTTTGTAATTAAAGAAGAAGATTTGCCACATCGTAAAGAAGAATTTGAATATGTAAAATCCATGGCAAAGTTTTTCCAAAAATGGATAAAAGAAAATTTCTCAATATCATATGAAATTCAATGTGACGAGATGATTACAGAACCACGAAGCATTTTAGATAAACTTGATACTCATACTCTGTTAGATGATCATCGTCAACGTGGACAAGAAATTTATCATTTCTATTTGACACATTTTAGACCAATATGGACTGATTGTACGTGTGAAGGATTCCATGCAGAAAATTTTGGTATGGCACTTTGGCAAAAACCAAAAAATGGATATGATGAATTATTTCTTGCAGAAAAAAATTGTACCACTGTATGCCATGAAATTTTACATGAAATGTTAAGACAGAAAAAACATAAACGCTACATTGAAGTTGTTCATGATTTACAAACACAACATCTTTTCAATGATTTACCTTTCATTCAATATGATAAGAATTTTGAAATTACTGAAAATAAACCAAAATTTCTTTCAATGGATATCTCTACAATAGATATCTAACACTTTACAACAGAATAAATCCTATTTTCAAAATTTGCAGTTTTAAATTCTAACTTATTTTCTGCATCGTCTTTTCTCGATTTACTCAAATTTTCTAATTCAACCAATGCGTCTCCTTTGAAGCCAACAGATGAACCATAAATTGCATCAATTAGTTGCGTTCCATGTTCACCACTTTTTACATCGTCAGCAATTTGATAAAATTTTTCAACATCTTTTTTATTTATTGCATTTCCTGTTGCTTTGTTAAATGCAATTGCCATATACATCCCATTACTTTTTATTGCAATTGGAACTTTGTGTTCTTTTCCAGTCTTTCCTGGAATACTTTCATTTATTAGAACTTCACACTTGTGATACATACTAGAAACATATGCAAAAAATCTGTACTGTGCATATTTTCCTTTTTTATCTTCTTCACAATCTACAAAAATTCTGTTTAATAGCTCTAATGCAGTATCATTCATACTTTGTAATCTATCATCAATCCTTCCTCTTTCAAGTAACTCAGAGTCTGTATCTTTAGCAACTAATTTTAGAATAAAGTCAGGCAAATTGTAATTTTTTAATGCTGTAACATATGCACCAGCTTGTGACATGCCAAATTTTGGAAAACCTTTCTTAACCATGAATGCCACATCTCCTAGAATTCTGGTATCTTAATACTGAAAACACAAACCAAATAATCTATTTTCTCTTATAACTGTATGTTAAAATTTAATCACTGACCGTTTATAAACTGAAAATTTAATTATAAAATATTGTCTAAAATCACAATTGAAACTACACCTGAATTTGTAAAAAATGTATATGAAAAATCTGAAAAAAACATCTCAAAATTTAGAACTACACTAAAAAGACCTCTCACTTTAACTGAAAAAATTCTTGCAGGACATCTTGAAGATGAATTTTTGGATAAACTTTTAGATGAAAAAAAGAATTATGTATTTTTAAAACCTGACCGTGTTGCTCTACAAGACGTAACTGGTCAAATGGTTATGTTACAGTTTATGCAAGCTGGTCTGAAATCTGTTGCATTACCTACCACTGTTCACTGTGATCATTTGATACAAGCAAGAACTGAAGGTAAGTCTGATACAAAATTAGCAATGTATGAAAATAATGAAGTGTATAAATTTCTTGAAACTGCATCTAGTAAATACGGTGCCGGATTTTGGAATCCAGGAGCAGGAATTATTCATCAAGTAGTTTTAGAAAATTATGCATTTCCTGGTGGTTTAATGATTGGAACTGATTCTCATACTCCTAATGCTGGTGGATTAGGAATGATAGCCGTTGGTGTTGGTGGTCTTGATGCAGCTGAAACAATGGCAGGTATGCCATGGGAATTACTTTACCCAAAAAGAATTGGTGTTTATCTAAAAGGTAAACTGAGTGGATGGACTGCACCTAAAGATGTTATACTATACGTTGCAGGAAAACTTTCAGTATCTGGTGGTACAAATTCTATTATTGAATATTTTGGTCCTGGTGTAGAATCAATTAGCTGTACTGGTAAAGCAACAATTACCAATATGGGTGCTGAAATTGGTGCAACATGTTCGGTATTTCCTTATGATAAAAGAATGGAGACTTATCTAAACTCAACAAATCGAAAAGAAATTGCTTCTCTTGCTAATGAAAATATGAATTTACTTCAGGCTGATCCTGAAGTAGAAAAAAACCCTGAACAATTTTTTGATAAAATTATTGAGATTGATCTCTCAACTCTTGAACCTCATGTAGTTGGACCTCATACGCCTGATCTTGCAAGACCAATTTCAAAATTATCTGATGAAGTAGGTTCAAATGATTACATCGATAAAATTTCTGTTGCATTAATTGGAAGTTGTACAAATTCATCTTATGAGGATATGTCTAGATCATCAAGTGTTGCAAAACAAGCTGAGACATACGGAATCAAGGCTAAAATTCCATTATTAGTAACTCCTGGCTCTGAACAAATTCGTTCTACGATTGAAAGAGATGGACAAATTGATACTCTAAAATCAATTGGTGCAACAGTTCTTGCAAATGCATGTGGTCCTTGTATTGGTCAATGGGATAGATCCGAATTAAAAGATGGAGAAAAAAATTCCATTGTTACATCATTTAATAGAAATTTCCCTGGACGTAATGATGGAAAACGTGATACAATGAATTTCATAGCAAGTCCAGAAATTGTTACTGCACTTGCACTTGGGGGAAGTTTATCGTTTAACCCACTTGAAGATATGCTTGAGGGAAAAGATGGAAAGAAAATCAAATTATCTCCTCCGGAAATTGCTCCTGAGGTACCAGCTGCTGGATTTGTAAACACCGAGGGAATCTATCTTTCTCCATCAGAAAATCCTGAAAACGTTGAAGTCTTGATAGATCCTAATAGTGATAGGTTACAAAAACTAGAACCATTTCCATCCTGGGATGGAAATGATTTCACTGGGTTAAATCTAATTTTAAAAGCAAAAGGAAAATGTACAACTGATCACATTTCACCGGCAGGTCCTTGGCTTAGACTACGTGGTCATCTTGATAATCTCAGTGATAATTTGCTTTTAGGTGCTGTAAATGCATTTAATGATGAAGTAGGCAAAGCAAAAAACATTCTTACAAATAATATTGAAAATTGTTCACAAATTGCAAGAAACTACAAAGAAAAAAACATGAGCTGGGTTATAGTTGGAGATAATAATTATGGTGAAGGTAGCAGTCGTGAACATGCAGCAATGACTCCTAGATTTTTGGGATGTGCAGTTGTTATTGCAAAATCTTTTGCAAGAATACATGAAACAAATCTGAAAAAACAAGGAATACTTGCATTAACTTTTGAAAACTCTGATGATTATGAAAAGATCAAAGAGGATGATAAAATTAGTGTTTCAGGATTAAATGATTTTGCACCTGACAAATCTTTTGAATGTGAATTAGAACATTCTGATGGAAACACTGAAAAAATCATATTAAAACACTCTTACAATTCATCACAAATTGAATGGTTCAAAGCTGGTTCTGCTTTGAATGTTTTAAAAAATAAAACATCGTAAGTGGGCCCGATCGGATTTGAACCGACGATCGACGGTTTTGGAGACCGTCGCCCTACCAGGCTAGGCTACGAACCCACAAGAATTGAAATATTGAGCGGGAATTTTAACTATTACCAACGTTTATTTGCAAATTGTCAATATTTGCAGTAAAATGGTAAAACCTATTCTTCTAATTGGCGGTGCAATCCCAATAATTCTTGCAATAATAATTGTCATTCCTTTAGTAACTGCACCTGAAATAGCAAGTACTGCAGTAGATCCTTCTGACAAATCTGAAATAGAATTTACAACACATCATCTTAGAAATACTTCATTGGGTGTAACAGATAGAATTACTGCTGATCAAACAGAAATTATTGTTATAAAAAATGATGGTACAGTTACTTATTCAATTACTAAAGATGGAACAGTTAGTACTCCAAAAACAATTACAATTGATAATTCTCAAAGAATCAAACTTGTTGCTATGATCAAAGAAACTGGTTTTTTATCATTACCATTTGAATCATTTGCTATCAAAGATGAAACTGAAACCTATCAAAAATTTGGTCTTAAAATTACCCTGAATGATGATACAAATCAATTATACTGGCCTGAAGCAGATGCAACTGAACAAATGATTCCTCCAATTATAACAATGGTTCAAGAAGAGCTTGAACTCATAATGGAGATCATAAGGGAATAAATATCGATGAGGTAAAGATAGTACATGATTCCACTCTCAGGAGATATTCCAAACGCAAAAGGTGTAGTATGTGAAAATATTGATTCAAACTCAATTGCACGTGGAACCTCTACATTGAAACGCGGTTTTGCACATATGCTAAAAAATGGTGTAGTGATGGATGTCACCACTGTTGAACAAGCTCAGATAGCTGAAGAAGCTGGAGCAGTATCTGTTATGGTTTTAGACAAATTACCTTCTGATGTAAGAAAAGCAGGTGGTGTAGCACGAACTGCAAGTATTAGAATTATAGAAGAAATCATGGACCATGTTACAATTCCTGTAATGGCAAAATGTAGAATTGGTCACATGTATGAAGCCAAAGTACTTGATGAGACTAATGTTGATATGATAGATGAATCAGAAGTTCTAACACCTGCTGATGAATATCATCATATATGGAAATGGGATTACACTACTCCATTTGTCAATGGTGCGCGCTCTTTAGCTGAAGCATTAAGACGAATTGAAGAAGGTGCTGCCATGATTCGTACTAAAGGTGAGCCTGGAACTGGAAATGTTGCAGAAGCAATCTATCATATTAAAAAAGTCAATGAAGAATTACGTGCAATCAAAAGCATCTATGACTCTGATGATAAACAAGATCTTGTAAAAATGGCTAGAGAGTTCAAAGTATCTTATGATTTAGTTGAAGAAACTGCAAAGATTGGAAGACTTCCAGTTGTAAATTTTGCAGCAGGTGGAATTGCTACTCCTGCAGATGCTGCATACCTCATGTCTCTTGGTTGTGATGGAATCTTTGTTGGTTCAGGAATATTCAAAGCTGAAGATGCACAAGAGCGTGCTCGTGCAGTTGTTCTTGCAACAACATTCTGGGAAGAACCAGATAAAGTAAAAGATGCTCAAAAAATGATTGATGAAAGACAATCTCTTCTTGGTTTAGATGTAAAAAATTTAGAATTAAAAATGCAAGATAGAGGTAGTACTGTTTGAGTAAAATCAAAATTGGTGTACTTGCAGTACAAGGAGATGTCACTGAAAATTTTCTGGCAACTATGGCTTCTATGAGTGAATTAGGTATTGACGGTTCTGTTATTCAGGTTAAAACTGTAGAACAAATTTCTGAACTTGATGGATTAATAATTCCTGGAGGGGAAAGTACTGTAATTGGTCAAATGTCTCTTGTCAATGGTGCAATAAAAAAAATTAAAGAAAAAATTGAATCAGGAATGCCGGTATTTGGAATATGTGCAGGAATGGTATTTTTATCTAAAAACTCTAAAGACCGAGTTGTAGGAAATGTTGATCAACCTCTTTTAGACATACTAGATGTAAAAATTGAAAGAAATTCTTTTGGTAGACAAAAAGATTCCTTTGAAGCAAATATTTCAATGGATCCAATCGGAATTTCCTCTTTTAATGGTGTGTTTATTCGTGCACCATCTGTTTCAGAAACCGGTTCTGGTGTGGAAATATTAGCAAAATTCAATGAAAAAATTGTTGCAGTAAAACAAGGAAATATTCTTGCAACCGCATTTCATCCTGAACTTACAAGGGATATTTCATTACACAAATCATTTGTGAAATTAGTTGATAATCTTAATTAGATTCTAAATTGTGCATTGCGATTAAATCTTTTTTAAACTGATTTAATGTTTCTGGAACATCTATTTTTATTGAATCTTTTAATGAAAGTTCCTTCTGTTTCTTTTCATTCCATACTTTTGAATTAAATTCTGAAAGTAGTTGTGTCATTTCTGACATATCATCTACATTTTCTATGTCTGGTAAATTTTCTTTATGTATGCTATCTTGTGAGTATAATGTTTGCCAGAGATGTTCTGTAATGAATGGTGTAATTGGTGCTAAAAGTTTCAATATAGTGGATAAAACTTTATGTAATGTAAAAATTGCACCATCTCTTTCTTCATCTGTAAAACCAATTCCATATGCTCTTGCTTTTGCTATCTCTATGTATTGTGCAGCAAAAATATTCCATGTAAATTCTCTAATTGCAGTAGATGGAATAAAGAAATTATATTTTGAATATCCTTCTTTACAAACTGAAATTAATTTATCAAGTTCAGATAATATCCATTTGTCTGATTCTGATAATTGACCTGATTTGATTACTGGAAAGCTAGATAGAAATCTTGAAACGTTCCATAATTTACTTAAAAATTTTCTTGTAGATTCAATTTTTTGTTCTGAGCATCTAAAGTCATAACCTTGATTTATTTCACTTGCGCTCCAAAATCTAAAAGTATCTGCACCTGATTTTTCAATCACTGGTAAAGGATCAATTGCATTACCTTTACTTTTACTCATTTTCATTCCCTTTTCATCTAATCCGTAACCCATTATCCATGCTTCAGACCATGGTTTTTCTCCAGTTAATTTTTCACATCGTAATAATGTATAGTACAACCATGTTCTGACAATATCTTTTGCTTGTGGTCTAATTGCAGTAGGATATGTTTTCTTAAAGAATTCTTCATCTCTGTTGAATTTTGTAACAAATAATGGAGATACACTAGAATCCATCCATGTATCAAATGTTCTTTCTTCTCCTGTAAATTCAGTCTTACCGCATTTTGCACATTTTTCTGCCGGACATTTATCTTTCCATGGACGATAATACTTTCCAGGTTCTGGAACAAATGGTTCTGAACATTCGTTACAATACCAAATTGGTATCTCCGTACCATAGAATCTTCTTCTAGAAATTGGCCAATCAATAGAGATTGATTCTAACCAATTCATCAAAATCTGTTTGTGCATATTTGGATAGAATTCAATTTCTGAACCTAATTTCTTCATTTTTTCAATAGAATCTTTTTGTTTAAGGTAATATTCTTCCATTGGTACAATCTCAATTGGAATTTTACTACGTTCTGATAGAGGCGTTCTATGAGAAATATCCTCAATTTTCTCTACTAACTCTGCATTTTCTAGATCCTCGATGATCTTAGTTCTTGCCTGTTTTGGTTTTAGTCCTTGATAATCTCCTGCAGCTTCTGTCATTCGTCCATCTAGACCAATTGCAATCACTTCTTCTAACTGTAGTTCTCTAAACAATGCTACATCATTTTGATCACCATAACTACAAACCATTACTGCACCTGAGCCGAATTCAATTTTTGCAGAATGATGTGGCGTGATTTTTACTTCTCTATTTGTTAGTGGAACTATCAAGTCCTTTCCAATTAAATCTGAATATCTTTCATCATCTGGATTTACAATGACTGTTTTACATGCACATAGTAATTCTGGTCTTGTACTTGCAATGATTATTTCTTTTTGAGTTTCTTTAACAATGAACTTCATGTAAACAAGTTTTGTTGGAAGATCATCGTAGACTATTTCTGCATCTGCAATTGTTGTACCAGAAACCCAATCGTAGTTATTTGGTCTTGTTGCAAGATAAATGACGCCTTTTTTCCAAAGATCAATAAATGTTTCTTGAGTAAATTTTCTATATTCCTCTGAATCTGTTCTATAATAATTCTTAAAATCTCCGCTTAAACCAAGACTTTTCATTATCTGTATCATTTCAGCTTCTAAATCATCTAATGCGTTTTTACATAAATTCAAAAATTCTCCTCTTTCTGTTTCTCGCATTCTAATGCCATGTTTTTTTTCTGTGTAAAGCTCTACAGGTAATCCATTTCTATCAATACCTATTGGAAAATATACATTTTTTCCATTCATTCTTGCTGTTCTTGCAATCATATCAATTTGTGCATAATGTGATGCTGCACCAATATGCCATGGTCTTCCAGATGGATATGGCGGTGGTGTGTCTATTGTATAATTTTCATCATGTAGTTCAAAATCGTACAGTTTTTCTTCTTCCCATTTTTTTAAAATTGCATCTTCTAATTTTGGTTCCCATGCTTTTTCAGTAATTTTTGGTTCCATATCTAAAACATTGATCTTTGTCTATAAATCTCTAAAGTGATGGAATCATTGGTATCTTGTCTAAATATTTTGCAAGATTGATATCATTTTGAGAAATTCCTCCTACGTCATGTGTCATAAGATCAATCACAAGTTTATTGTAAACATTAAACCATTCTGGATGATGATTCATCTTTTGAATCTCACCAACTGCTATGGTCATAAAATTCCATGCTGCATCAAAGTCAGAAAATTCTATTTCTTTATGCAATTTTCCATTTTGAAGAGTCCATCCATTCAATTCTTTCAGGTTTTCTTGTATTTCGTCATTTGAAAGTTTTGACAATCCCATGTTATGACAGAAAATATGAACAATAATAAATTATACAATCTGATTCACAAAATCATGAATCAACTATTAGATGAAATTGTGAATTCAATTAAAACTACTGTCTTGGATAATTCTATTGGTGTTGCTTTTTCAGGTGGTGTTGATAGTACATTAATTGCAAAATTATTACACGATAATGGTTATGATATACATCTTCTAACAATTGGTTTTCCTGATTCACACGACATTAATTTTGCAAAAGAGGTTAATGAAATTCTAAAATTCAAACATGATATTTTAGAAATTGATCTTGACTCTTTTCAAGAAGTCACCGAACAGGTAAATGCTATCATAAAAACCGATAACCTTTCCTGGAATGAAAATTCAATTGCGTTTTATTATGTTTCAAAATTAGCAAAAAAATTGGGAATTTCCACAGTTGTGACCGCAAATGGAATTGATGAATTATTTTGTGGTTATAATGCATATCGTGAGGCAATTGGAATTGGAGTTGATCAGGTGATGAATGTCATGAATCAAAAGTTGGATAATGAGAAAAAAATGATGGTTGCTGTTAACAATGTTACTTCATTATTTGATGTTAAAATATTACAACCTTTACTACATGAAGATTTTATTTCATATGCAAAAACTATTCCAATCTCTGAAAAAATAATAGATCCAAATGATTTACAACGTAAACATGCTATAAGAAAACTTGCAGCATCATGTGGTGTACCTGAAATATCTGCTTACAAACAAAAGAAAGCATTACAATATGGGTCAAAAATACACAAACAACTTTTAAAGTTAAGATAATTTTTTTACATTCACTTTAACGTGTTTATCTACATTGTTTATGATGATTTGTGATGCTCCGAGATGTTTTTCAGGTACAAAAATATCTCTAATTTCCTTTTCTGTTAATGATTTTAAGATATTTTTATCTCCCATTAATGCATCCATGTAATTCATTTTCTTTTCATGAGCTTCAAATGCAACTCTCTGTACATCTCTGTATGCAACAAATCTTGGAATTCCTTTTTTGATTAATGCTTCTAATACAAATTCTGCAAAAATTTGACCTCTAGTTATGTAAAGATTTTCTCGGACTCGTTTATCATTAATTTTCAAATTAGTAATTATTCTAATCATGGTTTCAATCATTTCATCAAGTAGAATTGATGCCATTGGTATGGTAAATCTTTCATTAGCTGAATTTGATAAATCTCTTTCATGCCATAATGGAATATTTTCAAATGAAGTGTTGATTTGACTACGTAGTAGTTTAGATAATGAAGAAACTCGTTCACTTTTGATTGGATTTCTTTTTACAGGAACTGCGCTACTTCCCATTTGACCTTTTTTAAAGTGCTCTGCAACTTCTCCAATCTCTGTTCTTTGTAAATTCCTTATTTCAATAGAAATTTTTTCTAATGTTGCACCAAGAAGTGATAATTGAAAAATATATTCTGCGTATCTTTCACGTGGAATTATTTGTGTTGTAACTTTTGCTGGGAATAATGATAATTTTTTTGCTACTCTATCTTGAACTCTAACTGCATTTTTACCCATCAGAGAACCTGTGCCTACTACTCCTAGTGTTTTACAAATAAGAATTCGTTTTTTTATCTCATCAAGACGTTCAAGATGTGTTGACATTTCAGCTGCCCAATTTGCAAATTTCAGACCAAATGAAATAATACTTGCATGTTGACCATGTGTTCTACCTACAGCTGGAAGTGTTTTGTATTTCATTGCATTTTTTGTTAATACTGATGCAAGTTTTCCAACTTTTGGTTGAATAATACGAATTGCATCTCTCATTTGCATTGAGTTGCTTGTATCTACAAGATCATTACTTGTTAATCCATAATGTATCCAAGGTCTTGATTCTTTTTTACATCTTTCAGCTAATGATTCTACTAATGCAGCTGTATCGTGATCACTTTTTGCCTCTAATTGTTTAATTCGTTTAGCTGTAATCTTTCCTGAACGTGCAGCTTTTGCAATATCTTTTGCAATTGATTTTGGAATTAGATTTATCTCACCTTGCGATAATGCTGCTGCAGCTTCAATCTCTAATTGATAATCAATCTTTTTTTGCTCACCAAATACTTCGAGCATCTCTTTTGTGCCATAACGTCCACTGTCTATAGGTAAAATCGCCACAATTAGTATGAATTTTTTACAAAAATAAACTTATGTCTAATTAAAAAATGAAATTTGAATTTGAACCATCAAAATTGATTACCGTTCCTGAAAGATATTTTATCTCTTTTTCTACTATGGAGCCAACAAAATTGCCTATCTCTTTTGGTTCTCCTAATCTTTTCATAGGTAAGCTATCTGCGTATGCTCCTACATCGCCTACTAATTCTTTTGTTCGATCTGTATTGATTGGTCCTGGAGCAATATTGATAAGACTAACATCTCTTTTTGCATATTCTTTACTTAGAATTTTAAAAACACTTGAAAAAGCTGCTCTATATGCACTAGAGATAATCAATTTTGAATTTGGTTCTTTGATAACATTAGATGTTATTGCAAAAATATATCCTCCATCATTAATTTTGATTTTTTGTAATAATGTACAAAACCCAACAAATAGCTGATTATGATATTTGTCCCAGTCTTCTTTACTGATTTTTTCAAATTCGATAATTGGTGGACCCCCTGTGTTTAGTACCAGTATGTCTGTTGAATTATTTTCATCAGCAAATTTGTTTACACTGTCTAAATTTGAGGTATCTATATCATTACTTGATAATGAAAGCACATCCAAATCTAGTTTTTTCAATGAATCTGAAATTGATTTTCCAATACCTCTACTAGCACCTAAAACAATTGCTTTTTTCATTATGTATTAGAAATTGTTATTTCATTTTAATTTATTCAAATGATTGAATTTCATTTAAATTGCCTGAGACAATTTTCATCATAGATAATGACTGATTTAAAACCAAAAAAAGTAGGCGAAAATGAATATCGAATTGATGCTGATTCATCCTTAGGAATGAAAGTGCCTGTAACAATTTACGCTAATCAAGTATTATTAGAAAAAATGATGACTGATAGAACGATAAAACAAGCAGTTAACGTATCTACATTACCTGGAATTCAAGAACATTCAATAGTTTTACCTGATGGTCATGAAGGATATGGTTTTCCAGTAGGTGGAGTTGCTGCTATGGATGCTGAAGAAGGAATGATTAGTCCTGGTGGTGTTGGTTATGACATTAATTGTGGTGTAAGATTGTTAAGAACTAATCTTACTGAAGAACAAGTTAGACCAAAACTTAATGATCTTGTAAATGATCTTTTCAAATCAATTCCATCTGGAGTTGGATCAAAAGGTGCTGTTCGTTTAACACAATCTGAATTAGATGAAGTGTTAGTGAAAGGAGTATCGTGGGCTATAGATAATGGATATGGAACAACTGATGATGCAAATGTATGTGAAGAAAATGGACAGATGGCAAATGCAGATCCAAACAAAGTATCTGATAAAGCACGAAAACGTGGATTACCACAACTTGGCAGTTTAGGTTCTGGAAATCATTTCCTTGAAGTTCAACGTGTACAAGAAATTCATGATCAAGAAGCTGCAAAAAGAATGGGAATAGAAGAAGGAACAATTACAGTATTGATTCATTGTGGATCTAGAGGTTTTGGACATCAAGTTTGTAGTGATTATTTACGAATTTCTGAACAAGTTCAAGAAAAATATGATATTAACTTGGCAGATAGAGAACTTGCATGTGTTCCAAATACTTCTGAAGAAGGTGAATCTTACAGAAAAGCAATGTTTGCAGCATTAAATTTTGCATGGAGCAATAGACAAATGATTACTCATTGGACAAGAAAATCATTTGAAAGAGTATTCTCTCAATCTGAATCTGATCTAGATATGAAATTAGTTTATGATGTAGCACATAACATTGCTAAAGTTGAAAAACACAAGATTGATGGAAAGCAAAAGAAAGTTGTTGTTCATAGAAAAGGTGCTACACGTGCTTTCCCTGCAAACATGGATGAAGTTCCTATGAAATATAGAGATCTAGGCCAACCTGTTTTAGTTCCAGGCTCCATGGGAACTGGAAGTTGGATTCTTTTAGGAAATGAAAATTCAATGTCTGCAAGTTTTGGCTCAACAGCTCATGGAGCAGGCAGAATGATGTCTCGTTCAAAAGCTAGACGAAATTTCACAGAATCTGAGGTAAAAAAATCCCTCAACGATAAAGGCATTTTTATAAAATCTCTAACAAGAGATGGCGTGGTTGAAGAAACACCTCAGGCATACAAGGATGTTGATTCTGTAGTTGATGTATCTCATAATCTTGGAATTGCAACTAAGGTAGCTAAACTAGTTCCAATTGGAGTAATCAAGGGATGAGTGAAGAAGATAAAGAATTAGAGATGCTTAAGGCAAAAAGACTAGCTGAAATGCAAAAAAACTTCTCTAATCAAGATCAATCAGATGACAATGTTACTGACGAAGCAAAAAAACCAAAACCATCGTTACGTGATTATGTAGTGAATAGTCTAGGTCATAGAGGAATGGAAGTATTACAAAACGCAGAATATCAGTTTCCAAATGAATCTAAAATTATAATTGAAAAATTAGGAGAATTAATCTCATCAGGTGATATTAATGAAACATTAGATGGTGGAAAATTATTAGTTTTGTTCAGATCTGTTGGAATTAATATTAGAATGGAAAATAAAATTAATGTTGAAAAAGATGGAAAATTCATTTCAATTGCAGATAAATTTAAAAAAACAACTAATGACGATTAATTATGACATATTATATTCAAATTAGTACGACTGATTGGCCTAAAGATAGGGTTCTTTTTGAAGACACTTTAAACACATTAGAAAAATTATCTGATATTGAAAGTGGTTATATCCTTAATGAACCTGTATCTAAATTTGGTTGGACGTTTATTGATTTAATCTTAAAAGCTGATCTTCATATGTCTCTTGAACAAGAATTTGCTGATAAAATTAAAAAATCTAAAGGATCAAAACCTGAAGAAAAATTTGTAACATTTTTCTCAAATTATTTAGAAAATAATGGTTGTAAGATTAGATTAAAACTAATGCAATCTAACTAGACTCTTCTTCCACGTTTTCCACCTTTCTTTCTTGTTGTATCATGTGGAATTGGTGTAACATCATCAATTTTACCAATTTTAAATCCGCCTCTTGCAAGTGCACGAATTGCTGCTTGTGCTCCTGGTCCTGGAACTCTGGAACCAACTCCGCCTACAGCACGTACTCTAATATGTAATCCTGTGAATCCTTTTGTTTTTGCAGATTCTGTTACAACATTTGCAGCTTTCATTGCTGCAAAAGGTGATGATTCGTATCTATCTGCATTAACATGATGACCTCCAGAACTAATTGAAACTGTTTCTGCACCGGTCAAGTCGGTAATGTGGATGATAGTATTGTTGTAACTGCTAAAGATATGTGCAATTCCCCATTTGTCTACAGCTTTTGTTTTTGTAGGTTCTTGTGGTTTTGCTTCTACAACCTCTTCAGTTGCTTCTACAACCTCTTCAGTTGCTTCTACAACCTCTTCAGTTGCTTCTACAACTGCTTCTGGTTTTTCTTCAACAGTTTCTGACATAGAAATTGCAATTTTTTTTGGCTTTATAAAAGAATGCCCTAGAATTATCTAAAATGTTGCCATCCATTATCTTTGATTTTAAATAAATTATCTCCATCATCAAAAAACACCCCTTTTCCTTTTGATACATGACCAATCTCAAAAATACTCATTTTATTCTTTTTTGCTAATGCATGAATTTTTTTCAAATTTTCAGGCATAGTTGTAAATACTAATTCAAATTCTTCACCACCATCAAAAACTAATCTGTTTAAGCTAATGCCATTTTTTTTTGAAAATTCTATTACATCCTTGTTTGTGGGTATTTTTGTAATT
>Ga0066826_10000442_pt1 | contig 20553 bp, 20 predicted proteins | sample ETNtaG_12_FD_65496 | JGI IMG/M metagenome (GOLD analysis project Ga0066826, IMG submission 65496) | Marine microbial and viral communities from oxygen minimum zone, Eastern Pacific Ocean - ETNP201306SV49 | ecosystem: Environmental > Aquatic > Marine > Oceanic | place: Pacific Ocean: Eastern... | reverse complement strand
TTTGTAGATTATTATAAGATTTAGTTAAATTTTAACATTAAATAAAAAGCCCTTCATATCGAAGGGCTCTTTGTGGGCGATGAGAGACTCGAACTCCCGACTTCCTCCTTGTAAGGGAGGCACTCTGAACCAACTGAGTTAATCGCCCTAATTAATCTATAAATCAAGCGCTAATTTAATAACATCTTCTACTTCTTTCACAAAAGATATTTTTAAATCTTTTTTTACTTTATCTGGTATATCCTCTAAATCCTTTTTATTTAAAAATGGAGCTATGATATGTTTTAAACCAGATCTATGAGCAGCTGTTGACTTTTCTTTTAATCCTCCAATAGGCAAAACATTACCTCTTAATGAAATTTCACCTGTCATACCCAGCTTATTTTTTATAGGTTTATCTGTTAAAAGAGAAACGATTGATGTTATCATAGCAACTCCTGCTGAAGGACCATCCTTAGGTATAGCTCCAGCTGGAACATGTATATGAATATCATATTTTTTATAAAAATCTTCACTTATATTAAATTTCTTAGCATTTGTTCTGACATAAGAATATGCAGCCTGTGCTGATTCTTTCATAACATCCCCAAGCTTACCTGTTAGTTTTAATCCACCTTTACCTGGCATTTTAGATGCTTCTATAAATAAAATATCACCACCAAATGCAGTCCAAGCCAATCCAATAACAACACCTGGTTTCGTACATCTTTCAGCCACATCAGAAAAGAATATTTCAGGCCCCAGCAAATTTCCAACTTCTTTACCATCAACTTTTATAGTTTTATATGTTCCGATAGATATATTTTTTGCAACTTTTCTACAAACATTAGCTATTTGCCTCTCTAAATTTCGAACCCCTGCCTCTCTTGTGTAAGATTCAATCAATACCGACAAAGCTTCTTGATTTATAGTTATTTCTTTCTTCTTAAGACCATGCTCTTTTATCATTTTAGGTAATAAGTGTTTTTTTGCAATTTGTATCTTTTCATCATGAATATAACCACTAAAATCCAATACTTCCATTCTATCTAATAATGGTCCAGGAATCTGGTCAACCCTATTAGCTGTAGTAATAAACATAATATTAGACAAATCAAAATCCACTTCTAAATAATGATCATTAAAAGAAAAATTTTGCTCAGGATCTAATACTTCTAATAAGGCACTTGAAGGATCACCTCTAAAATCTGTTCCTAATTTATCTATTTCATCTAAAATAAAAATTGGATTTTTAGTCCCTGCTTTCTTTAAACTAGTAATAATCCTACCTGGAAGAGCTCCTATATAAGTTCTCCTATGACCTCTAATTTCTGCTTCATCTCGAACTCCACCTAATGAAATTCTAACAAATTCTCTTCCCATTGAATTTGCAATATCCTTACCAATAGAAGTCTTACCTGTCCCTGGAGGACCAGCAAAACAAAGTATTGGACTTTTTATAACTTCACCTTTTTTACTTCGTGAACGTTTAAGGTTTCTAACTGCCAGATGTTCTACAATTCTCTCTTTTACTTTATCAAGGCCATAATGCCCATCATCTAGAACTTTACTAGCATGCTTGATATCCTCATTATCTTGAGATTCATTCTCCCAAGGCAATTCAATGAGCCAATCTAAATAAGTTCTTGTTACAGTATATTCAGGCGAATGAGTCGGTATTTTTTGCAATCTTTTCAACTCTTTATTAGCAACTTTTGTAGCTTCTTCTGACATTTTTATTTTATCAATTTTTTCTTTTAATTCATCGAGTTCTAAAGAAGAATCCTCATCTCCTAATTCTTTTTTTATTGCTCTTAATTGTTCTCTTAAATAATACTCTTTTTGAGATTTTGAGATTTCTCCTTGAACATCTGCTTGAATTTTATCTCCAAGCTCAAGCCTCTGTATTTCTCTATTGATAATTTTAATTGTCTGTTTAATTTTATCTTTAATATCTAACTTTTCTAAAATCTCCTGTTTCTCTTTTGTAGGAATATTAATAACTGATACTGCTTTATCAGAAATCTGAGAAGGATCTTTTATATTAATAAGTATGTTAGTTTGCTCTTCAGATAAATAAGGAGCTATTTCAATTAAATTTGAAAATAATTTTTTTAAATTAGAACATAATTCATCTAATTTTTGAAATGGATAAACAATTTCCGTTAATTCTTCTATAGTAGACTTAAAATAAGGACTATCTGATGTTATCGTATTTAACTTAACCCTTCTTATTCCTTTTACAATTGCTGACTTTGAATTATCTGGCATATCAAAAATTTTCATTACTGTTGCTAGTGTTCCGGTCATATACAAATCCTTATCAATAGGAGACTCTACATTTCCATCTCTTTGAGCAACAACTACTATATCTTTATTACCAGAATCACCAATATCATTTATTAAATCTAAAGAAGCTTTTCTTCCTATATAAATAGGAATTATTTGATTGGGGAATAAAACTGTATTCCTAAGCGGTAAAACTGAATATTCCATAAATATTAAACCTTAATTAATTAAATAATTATAATACAAACTTAGTGCCAGAAGCAATAATCATGCTAAAATGTCATAGTATTCTTATTATATCTCCTAGCCTGCTCATCAGCATAATAGGAAGATCTTACAAGTGGGCCTGATTCAACGACGTTAAACCCAATTTCATAACCATATTCTCTATATAATGAAAAAACCTCTGGTTCCACATACCTATCTACTAATAAGTGATTTATAGTTGGCTGAAGATATTGCCCAATATTAAAAATTTCAACTCCAAGATTCCTTGCACATCTCATTGTTTCAAAAATTTCTTCATCAGTCTCTCCTAATCCAACCATCATCCCTGTTTTAGTTAGCATATTATTATTAACTGCATATTCTAAAACATTTAAAGATCTGTTCCAGTCTGAATTACGCCTCACAGATTTAGAAATACGTTCAACACATTCAATATTATGTGAAAAAATATCTGGTTTAGATTTAAATACTAAATCTAGTGCTGGCTTATAATATCTAAAATCAGGAGTTAATATTTCTATAGTACAATTAGGAACTTTTTCTTTTATTAATTTTACTGTTTCGAACCAAATTTGAGCACCAAAGTCCTTTTTTAAATCATCTCTATCAACTGAAGTTATAACAACATGCCTTAAATTTAATTTTAATACCAACTCTGCAACTCTATCAGGTTCGTTATTATCAACTATATTGGGCTTACCCGTTTTTACAGAACAAAATCCACATGATCTTGTACAAGTATCACCCAGGATCATAACTGTTGCTGTTCTAACATCCCAGCATTCGTAAATGTTTGGACATCTAGCTTCTTCACAAACTGTATTCAATGAATTTTCTTTCATTAAATACTTCATATCCTTATAATTATCTCCTGTGTTCAACTTAACTTTTAACCAACTTGGTTTTTTTATTATAGGAGGTGTTTCAATTTTTATCATTGTAGACCATCTTCATTAAAATTTTCTAATTTATTTTTCAAATGAGTTAAAAATCGAGTACCATAAGCACCATCAATAATTCTATGATCATATGCTAAAGTCAAATAAATCATGCTTCTTACTACTACAACATCACCATATTTAGTTTCTTTAACTACTGGTCTCTTATGAATAGCACCAATACTTAACAAGGCAGAATTAGGTTGGTTTATAATACCCATCCCAAATAAACTCCCAAAAACACCAGGATTTGTAATGGTAAATGTTGAATCTTTAACCTCGTTAGGTTCTAAATTATTTTCACGTGCTCTTTGTGCTAAATCTGAACATGCACGAGCAACCCCTAAAAAATTTAATTCCTCTGATTTTTTTATAACAGGAACAATTAAATTATCATCAGGTAATGCAACAGCGACACCAATATTAATATTTAAATTGTTAACAATATTTTTACCTTGAATACTTGCATTAATTAATGGAAAACCTTGAATAGATTTAATTACAGAATCAATAAAAAAAGGCGTATATGTTAAATTTGTTTGATATTTATCTAAATATTTATTTTTATTAGCATTCCTATAATTAACAATATTTGTAATATCAACCTCAGAAGTTGAATATACGTGTACAGAAGTATCTCTTGATTTTTTCATGTGATCAGCTATCATTAACCTAACATGACCCATCGGTTCTAATTTATCATTCAGTGAATATGCTATATCTGATTTAGATTTATTGATATCTAGTGATTCATTCAATTTAATATAATTTAATATATCGTTTTTATTAACTCTATTATTTAAACCTGTTCCAGGAATATTATCCATTTCAGCTAATGATATATTTTCTTTTTTAGCAATAGATTTTACTAAAGGAGAATAGAAGTGTTGCTTTTCTTTTATTACATTATTTGAATCAACAACTAAATCATCAATTTCATTATTTTTCAAAGTAGAGTTATCATCAATTATATCATCTATCTTAGGAATCTCTTTTACTTGTTTAATAACCTTGTCATTATTTGATCCTATTCTTGCAATAACTTCACCTACAGGAACCACATCATTTACTTTGTATAATATTTGAATAATTTTACCCGATTCTGGAGATGGAATTTCTGAGTCCACCTTATCTGTAGAAATTTCTAAGAGCGTCTCATCTTTTTTGATATCATCACCAACCTCTTTTTTCCATTCGAGGATAGTTCCTTCCGTAATTGATTCCCCTAATTTAGGCATTAATACATCTACTGACATAAAATCTCCATTATTAATACTGTCCTAATTTATTTATACTATCAACAATCCAATCTATTTGGACTAAAATTTCATCTTCCAAAACTTGTGAATAAGGAATTGGTGAATCTTTAGATGCAACTCTTTTAATAGGTGCATCAAGAAATTCAAACCCCACATCAGAAATTTTAGAAACAATTTCTGCACCAAATCCATTGGTTAAATTATCCTCATGAACAACAATAAGCCTATTAGTTTTTTTAATTGATTGTAAGATTGTATCAAAATCTAAGGGAACAAGCGTTCTTAAATCAATAATTTCTACAGAAATATTTGTTTTTTTTGCAGCTTCAACACTCTTTTGGACCAATGCTCCCCAAGTGACTATTGTTATATCCTCTCCATTTTGTATAATATTAGCTTTCCCAAATTCTAATAAATATTCACTATCAGGTTCATCAGAAGATGCAAACCCTTGCCTATATAAACCTTTATGCTCTAAAAAAAGGACAGGATCATCCATTCTACAGGCAGCTTTTAATAATCCCTTAGCATCTGAGGCATTAGATGGAAAAGCTATTTTAATACCCGGCAAATGTGTAAAATATCCTTCAATACTTTGACTATGGCATAACGATCCATGAATATATCCACCTACTGGAACTCTCATAACAATAGGACAAGTCCAGTCTCCATTTGATCGATATCTCATTGTAGCTACTTCATTTCTAATCTGCATCATAGATGTCCAAACATAATCACCAAATTGAATTTCAATAACCGGTTTATATCCTAACGTAGATAATCCAATTGCTGTACCGATTATTGATGATTCAGCTAATGGAGAATTAAAAACTCTATTTTTCCCAAATTTATCTGTTAAGCCTCTGGTTGCTGTAAAAACACCACCTTTACCACCTGCAATATCTTGACCATAAACAAGCATCTTCTTATTATAAATCAATTCTTCTTCTAACGCATGATTAATAGCATCAACTAATACTATTTTATCTCCAACATTTTTTGGAGTTTCAAATGAATTATCATTTTCAGAATAAATATTTTTCATTGAATTTATTGGTTTTGGATCTTCTTGTAACTCTGCCCATTCAGCATCTTTATCTACTTGATTTTTAATTTCTTCATAAATTTTATCAAATTCTTCTTTTTTAATGATTTTTTCTTTTAAACACACTTTCTCAAATACTATAATAGGGTCTTTTAATTTATCTTTATCAATTTCTTCCTTTGTTCTATATTTCCTGTGATCATCTGAAGAAGAATGCGGTAAAAGCCTAACAACCTTTGACTCAATAACAGTAGGCCCTTTACCTTTTCTTGCTCTGTCTATAGCCTTATTAAAGGCTAAAACAGATTCAAAATAATTAGTACCATCAATAGTATATCTATCTAAATGCTCATAACCAGATGTTATGCTATAAATAGATTCCCCAGATGTTTGTTCAGATAATGGAACTGATATTGCATAACCATTGTTTTCAACATGGAAAACAACAGGAGCTTTTTCTCTGCTTGCCCAATTTAAGGCTTCATGAAAATCACCTTGACTTGTAGTTCCATCACCAGATGAAACATATACAACTGAATTAGAATTATCCTTTTGAATTGCAAAAGCTGCACCCACAGCTTGAAGATATTGTGTTCCTGTTGGACTTGATTGACTTACAATATTTAATTTTTTATGTCCATAATGTTGAGGCATTTGTCTTCCACTAGAATTAGGATCGTCATCTTTTGCCAAAAAGGATAATAATATTTCTTTTGAGGTCATACCAAATCCTAAGCAAAAAGCTTGATCTCTATAATAGGGATAAGCATAATCATAACCTGCTTTAAAACAATGCGCAGCAGCAATGGTACAAGCTTCATGACCAGATGCCCCTATATGGAAAAAACCTTTACCTTGTTTTAATAAAACAAGTTGTTTCTCATCAAGATACCTTGATAGTTGCATCAACTTATAAATATCTTTTAATTGTTTTTTTGTATAGCCTTTAAATTTCATTTATTAAATATTTTATTAAACTCAAATGATAAAACATTCATAATATCTTCGAATTTTATACGCTTATTAGTATTATAAACCATTGAAGTAACACCATAATCTAAAATTCCACATGGAATCATGCCATCAAAATATTTCATATTGGGATTAACATTTAGAGCAAATCCATGCATAGTTACCCACTGAGCAATTCTTACTCCCATAGCACAAATTTTCTCATCATCCACCCATACTCCTGGAAAATCATCTTTCCTATTTCCAGTAATATTAAATTCTTTTAAAGTATTAATAATTATCTGCTCTAAAGATCTAATAAACCACGTTATACTTTTATTATATTTGTTTAGATTAATAATCGGATAACCTACTAATTGACCCGGACCATGATATGTTATTTCTCCACCCCTATCTGTATCTATAACATCAATATGAGGGAATGTATTTAGAAGATAATTTTTATCTGCATTTTTTCCAAGAGTATATACATTCTCATGCTCTAAAAATAAAACAGTGCTTGGAATTTCATTATTTTTAATTAATTGATGAAATTGTTTTTGTAATTTCCATGCTGATATATAAGATTGTCTTCCAAGATTAACATAATTGATTACTTTTGAATTAAAAGTAGAAAGGATATTATCAATATTCAAATCTTCTGAATCTATATTTATAATAAAATTATCTTTAACTGATAACATTATATATGAATAGCCTCATTAAGCGCATCTGCTGTAGCCTCATGAATTGCTTCAGATAAAGTTGGATGTGGATGAAGAGTATTTAACAATTCATTGTAAGTTGTTTCTAAATTTCTTGCAATAGAAATTTCAGATATAAGATTAGTTGCATTTTTACCTATAATATGACATCCTAATAATTCCCCATACTTTGAATCATAAATAATTTTAACAAAACCATCTCTATCTCCCTCAGCTAAAGTTTTCCCTAAAGCACTAAAAGGGAATTTACCTACTTTAATATCATAACCTTTAGCAATAGCATTCTCTTCTGTTAAACCAACTGACGCTACCTCTGGGTTAGTATAAGTGCAAGAAGGAACATTATTATATGTTATAGGATTTACTTTTTTACCAAAAATATGCTCAGCAGCAAGAGTACCTTCAAAAGATGCAACATGTGCTAATAATGGAGGACCTGAGACATCTCCAATTGCATATATATTCTCAATATTTGTCTGCATAAATTCATTAACATTTATAAAGCCATCTTTTAATTCTATACCCATTTTTTTTAAACCAATATTTTTAATATTTGGATTTACTCCAGTGGCCATAAGAACTTTATCTGCCTTTATTATTGTTTTATCTTCAAAAATAACTTTGGTCTTTTTACCTATTTTTACTCCTTTAACTTTAGCATTTGTTAAAATATTAATCTTTTTTCTTTTAAATATTTTTTCAAGCTCACTAGAGATATCTTTATCTTCAATTGGTAAAATACGACTTAATCCTTCAACCAAGGTAACTTTAGAGCCAAAACTACTATATATACTTGCAAATTCTACTCCAATAGCACCTGCGCCAATAATAATCAACTCCTTAGGTATTTCACTTAAATTCATAGCTTCCTTTGATGATATAATATGCTTACCATCAATATCAATATTAGGAATCGTTTTAGAGTGGCCACCTGTTGCTATAATAATAAATTTTGATTTTATTTTTTTATTGTTATCTAATAAAATGGTATTGTTATCTTTTAATTTCCCATAATTAGGAATATATGCTATTTTATTTTTATTCAGTAAATATTCAATTCCTTTATTTAGACGCTTTGCTACATCCCTAGATCTCTTTATAACTTTTTTCCAATCTAATTTATATGAAGGAATCTCTATACCAAACTTCTTTGAATTCTTTACTAAGTCTAATATATATGCATTATGCAAAAGAGCTTTTGTTGGGATACATCCCCAATTGCAACATATACCACCTAAATCACTTTTTTCTATTACAGCAACTTTAAGTCCTAATTTAGCAGCCCTTATTGCCGCAACATACCCTCCAGGACCACCACCAATTATAGTTACATCATAATCCATTAAAATTTCTTATCCTTATTAATTAAATCTAAAAATTCTTTTCGTGTTTTATGATCTTCTCTAAACAAACCTACCATACTAGATGTTGAAGCATACGAATTTTTATTTTCTACTCCTCTCATCTGCATACACATATGATTTGCCTCTAAAACAACAGCTACTCCCTTAGGATTTAATATAGAGTCTATTGTTTGAGCTATTTCTACTGTTAATCGTTCTTGGACTTGAAGCCTTCTTGAAAATAAATCTACTATTCTAGGAATTTTTGATAACCCTATTATTTTACCATTTGGTATATAAGAAACATGTGCTCTTCCAAAAAATGGTAATAAATGATGTTCACAAAGACTATAAAATTCAATATCTTTAATCAAAATCATATTATCACAATCTTCAGTAAAAATTGCATTATTAACAATTTTATTTAAATCTTTTTTATAACCTGATGTTAAAAATGACCAAGATTTTGCAACTCTTAAAGGTGTTTTTAATAATCCTTCTCTTGAAGGATCTTCTCCTATCTCTTCTAATAATTCTCTAGTTATCTTTTCAATTTTTTTATTAATTTCCATTTATACTTGGTCCAAAATATTCTGTAAATATTGTTGGAGTCTCCCTTAGTTTAATTTTGTATAATGTTGCTGGTTTTTTAATTTTTGATGAAATTTGCTCCCAAATAAACAAAACTAAATTTTCTGTTGATGGTTGTCTTCCATGAAACCATTCAATATCTTTTTCAATTTGGCTATGATCTAATAGATCTATTACATTTTTAAAAACAATAGATTTTATATCTTGTATATTAACAATAAATCCTGAGTCAGGATTTATTTCCCCTGTAATGGTAACGTCTAATATATAATTATGACCATGAACTTTAATATCATCACCAAATACTTGATAATTTTTATCTCTGTCCCATTTATCATTCCAATACTTATGAGCAGCACAAAATTTAAACTGTTTCGTTAGATAAGGCATTTATTTAAATTAATTTTTTATGTTTAATCAAATCCGAACCCTTAAAATTAATATACTTTTATCATTTATAAAAAGAGTAATAGATATCAAAAAAAAAAAATATTTTGTATATAATAATATTTTTTCAATATATTAAATTAAGTTTATTAAAAAGTGAGATTTTTATAAAAAATGTATAGAGAATTTATAATATTAGCAAGTGTAATAGTTGTATCTTTATTTATGACAGTTCATAATCGTAATAAAGAAACTATGCAAAATAGTGAAACACGTCTATCTATTCAACGAGAAACGCAAGAAGAGATGCTAATACAAGAAGGTAGTTTAATGAGATTAAATGGTGGAATTACCTTTACAAAAAATGCTAATCTAATTATAATAAAAGATCCTTATTCAACAATTATATTAGATAAAAATAGTACAGATGAGATTATTGCATTTCTAGAAAAAGAATAATTCTCAGCTAAATCCCAAGTACAAACCAAAATTATATACAAAATATGACATTAAATAAGCAAGAGCCGTCATATATCCAATCATAAACATAGGCCATTTCCATGTATTTGTTTCTGTTCTAACAATAGCAAATGTTGCAACACATTGTGCAGCATAAACAAAAAACACCATAATTGATACAGCTACAAGTGGAGTAAACACATTTTTACCTGTTTTTGGATTTATATCATTCTTCATTGCATCTTTTAAATTAATCATATCATCTCCATCATCTTCAACATTATATATTGTTGATAATGTACTTACAACAACTTCTCTTGCTGCAAATGATGTAATCAATCCTATACCTATTTTCCAATCAAAGCCCAATGGTTCAATTACCGGTTCAATTAAATGTCCTATTTTACCTGCATAACTATCACTTATTTGGACACTTTTACCATCTGTCTTAGGAAAGGATACCAAAAACCATAAAGCAATTGAAATAAGCATTATAATTTTACCTGCATTAACTAAAAACAACTTAGACCTATTTATTAACTGCTTATAAACAGACTTAATAATTGGTAGCCTATATGAAGGAATTTCCATTATTAATGTTGGATTACTTCTTTCTGATAAAAATTTACTAAAAACTTTTGCTAATATAAATGCTGTTACAGTACCTAAAAAATACATAACAACCATAACAAGGCCTTGCAAACTAAAAAAATTAAAAATATAAACATTAGGTATAAATGCACCTATCATCAATACATAAACAGGTAATCTTGCTGAACAACTAATTAGAGGTAATATTAATATTGTAACTAACCGCTCTTTCCAACTATCTATTGTTCGAGTTGAAATAATTCCAGGAATAGCACATGCATAGCCACTCATAATAGGTAAAATAGATTTACCATGCAGTCCCATCATTCGCATATATTTATCCATCATAAAAGTAACTCTTGTCATATAGCCTGTATCTTCAAGCAGTATCATAAAAAACATTAATATAATTATTTGTGGCAAAAATATAACAACCCCGCCAACTCCAGCAATAATACCATCAACAATTAAATCTCTAAACATACCCTCTGGTAAATTTCTATATACATTATTTCCAAAACTAGTCACTAAACTATCTATAAAATCCATAGGAACTGAAGCAAATGTAAAAATAGACTGAAAAATAAAATATAATAATCCAACATAGAGAATTGGACCTAGAATCGAATGCGTTAGAACCTTATCAATTTTTTCACTTTTAGACTCAAGTTTAACTTTTTTTATTTTTTTATAGTCTGATTTATATAAAACTTCATCAATAAAACCATATCTTAAATCTGATTCCAAGGTCCTAATACTTTGCAACATATCATTATCAATGGTAGATAATATTCTTTTCCTCTCATTTAAAAGTTGAGTTTTAATAGAATCATTAAAAAATAATTTATTACAAAAAGATTCACTCGAAAATATTGATAAAGACAAATCTTCAATTACTTTTTTAGATAATTTTAAATGATTATTTATTATATCAAATAATGGTTTTAAAAGATTTTTATTAGATAAAGACAACTTTAAGCTATTATTAATTAACTGAGTTAAATTAGTCTCCACCAATCTTTCTATGGTAGTTTTTAAGTTTTCTAATCCATATTTTTTTGAAGCGGAGAAAGGTATAATATCAAAAACATTAAAATTTTTCTTTAATTTTTCAATATCCACTACCTGATTTGGATCAACGATATCTGACATATTTAATAATACAATAATAGGAATATCTAATGGTAACAACTGAGAGAAAAAATATAAATTCCTTCTTAAATTAGTTATATCTGCTACATAAATAATTCCATCAGGTTGAGAATCTATATTACTCATCCATGATAAAACCGCATCTCTAACTACTGATTCATCAATTGATTGAGATTTAATACTATAAGATCCTGGATAATCATTAAGTATAATATCCTTATTATTAATTCTTATGTTTGAGGATTTCTTTTCAACTGTAATTCCAGGATAATTTGAAACTTTCTGATTTAAACCTGTTAATAAATTAAATATTGCTGTTTTACCAGAATTTGGATTACCTAGAATTGAAAATTCAAATTTATTCTTCATCACTATTAACTATATAAATTTTAGTAGCATCTTCTTTCCTAAGTATTAAGTAATAATCATTAATTTTAACTTGAACTGGACCACCAAAAGGTGTTTTTTTAATTAAGCGCACTTTAGTACCTGGAATCATCCCCATCTCTGATAATCTAGTCATAGATTTTAAATCACCGAAATGAGAAATCTTTGCAATAGAATCAATATTTAAACTGTATAATGTTTTCATATAATGAGAATTATTCTCATTCTTAATTTATTAATTTATCCGAATTAAAAAAAAATGTTTTTTTATATAAATATCTTTTTTTAAATTTAATTATGAGATTGATTCTCATTTTCATAAATAAAAAAAAGGAATGAAAGTACAATGAAAAAAATACTCTTATTAACAGCTTTATTATTCGCATTTATTTGCGCTGATGAATTCGTAGAAGATGGTACAACCTCTATTGGTGGTTATGGTGAATTACACTATGACATGGAAGCAAATGATGGTGATGGTAAACTTGATTTTCATCGTTTCATTTTTTATATTAAACATCAATTCGATTCTCAATGGTCAATGATGTCAGAAGTAGAAGTTGAACATAATATGGTCTATAGTGATGGAGATGGTGGATATCTTGCTATGGAACAGGCTTACTTAAACTACTCTAATGGAAATTGGGGTTGGAAAGGTGGTGTTTTACTTGTGCCAGCAGGCGTTACAAATGAATACCATGAGCCTCCAACATTCTTGAGCGTTGAAAGACCTGAATATAATAAATATATTATTCCAACGACATGGTTTGATAATGGTTTCGCTTTCTATGGTAAAAACGGTGATTTTAATTGGAATTTTACTATGACAGGTGATTTAGATGGTGATGGAATCGGCAAAGGCATTAGAAATGGAAGAATGAAAGGTGTTTCTTCAACTACTGCTAGCTGGACTAAAACTTTACAAGGTTCATGGACAGGAATGGAAAGTGTGAAACTTGGTGGTTCTATGACAATGAATGATGCTCCTGTTTCTGATGATCATGTAAATGGTGGTGAAGCAATAGGTGTTACTTTAACTGAGTTTAATGGAACATATTCTAAAAATAATATGTATGCAAGATTAGAGTATGGTATGATTGATTATTCTAACAACTTATGGGATGATGGCACTGGCACTTTAGTAGAAACTGAGTCTTCTTCAGGGTACTACCTTGATTTAGGTTATAATATTGCTCATATGGTTGGTTGTGATGGCGATATTTATGTATGGATGAGAAACAGTTCTTACAATAAAGATGATAATGATGATGCTACAGATATCTCATTATTTGGTGTAACCTTAAAACCTTTAGATAATATTTCATTTAAACTTGAAATGGGATCTAAAAATAATGATGATGTGATGAGAATGGGCTTAGGTTACATGTTCTAGATTTTCTTCCTGTATGTTTTTCGATATATGCCAATACCGTAAACATGCGTAAAAACCCTGCCCTGCTTGTATACCAGGGCAGGTTTTTTTATAGAGAAATAAATACTAAATTATATGTGAAAAAAATTAATGAATTATAAATACATTCTTATTGTCATATCTACTCAAATTCTTTTATCCTCCCCTATTATGGATAAAACTTTAGATAAAATAAAACAATCTTTTCCAAATAACATTAGTATTAAACATAATCTTTATAAGATCGATAAAAAAGCAATTAAATCTATACAAAAGACAGTCAGGCAAAAATTTTTTAGAAAGGAAGTTAATTGGTGGCACATAATTGATAACGATTCCACTCATTATTATGCAATATTAGATAATGTAAAAGGTAAATCACTTCCCATTACATTTTTAACTATTTTTGATCAAGATAAAAAAGTTTTTTATTCATCAATAATAAAATATAGAGAGGCATATGGAGGTGAAGTTGCGAGTAAAAAATGGCTCAATCAGTTTGCAACCTATACAGATTCTTCTAATTACAACGTTGGTGATGCTATTAGCGGTATATCCGGAGCAACTATATCAGTAAATTCGGTATCAAAAGGAATCAATAAATTATCTATATTAATAGATTATATAATTAGAGATTTTAATGATGAACTTTAAACTTAAAAATTTAGACAATACTGCAAAAGCTTTCTTAGCTTGTTTCTTATTTACTATACAAATCGGTATATTAATCAGCATAGGATACATTTATTTTACAACAAATTTAAATCCCGAAGGAACTATAGAGCATTATAATGGATCAGAAGTAATTGGAAATGAAATACCAGAAGAATATCCAAAATCTTTAGAAAGCATGATATTAAATACTCATGCTCATGTTAATAGTTTTGCAATAATCAGCTTACTAATTGGGATTATATTTTATTTCAATTCAATTGTTACTAATAAGTTGAAATTACTGTTATTAATTGAACCATTCATTTCAATTACTATTACATTTTCCAGTATGTGGCTAATGAGGTACTTAAATGAAAACTTTGTTTTTTTAGTTATAATTTCAAGTTTTTTAATGTATGTATGCTGGTCTATTATGGTAATGGTTAGTTTTTATGAATTAATTAAAAAAAATAATTAATTATTCAATTATAACATATCTCATCTGTATATATCCGCTTTGATTATTTGTATTATAGTAACTTAGCAGCCAAACTTTAACATAATTACCATTATTCTGTTTAAGAAAAAATTTATAATTTGAAACATTAAATGTAAAACTATCATCGAAATAACCCCAGTTATCAAATGCAGGATTTTTAATACAATCTTCAAATTCATGATTCTCAGGATTATAACAACCTTGGTATATTCCAATATTACCTGTTATTATTTCATCAGCTTGACAAGATAAGTTTGGTATATCATCAGATAAATTAAATAAATCATTTGACCAGAGTTGTGTATCAACGATAACACAAGCATTTCCACTTCCAGATAATCCTCCGTTTGTCTTGATATGATTTCTTTGAAATGCGACGTCCCAATCTAAAGAATTTCCTGGATCTAAAATATCTACTTCATTACCTTGATTAAAAGAGAAATAAATCCATTCGTCATAATCTTGCGCATTAATTGTTATTATTTCTCCTGAAAAATAACAACTATCATTATTAATGGTGGCATTAGGATCATAATTCATAGCATTTTGATCCATACAACCTGGAATATCAAACATCCAATCATCATCGCAGCTTTGAAATAAAACTACAATAAATAATAGCTTTATAATAAAATTTAATTTATTTAGCATTATTAATATCTCTTGGAAATTTAAAACCAATCTCACAAAACAACCTTCTTCCTGGATCGTAAGAATTTAAAATATCAGTTGAAAATCTATTTGAATCCTTATAATTAAATAAATTTTTAAGACCTACTTTAAAAATAATATTACTTTGATTGCTTATTAAATACATATCAGTTAAAAAATAACTTGATAATTTTTTTATCGATTCGTTTCCTACAAAATCTTGTTCCTGATCAAAAATGAATTTATTTCCAACATATTTTATGTTAGCTACAACTTCTAAGCTTTTCAATATCTTATGGTTAATATTTATTCTAAAAGCATGCTTGCTAATACCCTCTAATATTTCATCAGATTTACTTGTTGCATCTGTTAAATTATAAACAAATTTAAGTCTTAAATCATTTGAAATCTTTCTAAAATAATGAACATTCAAACCATTGATTATAACTTTATTATAATTTCGATACATCAAATAGTCCCCATTTAAATCATACTCAGTTGAAATCATATTTTTAATATTATTACTATAAATATCTACTGAAAAATCATTCAAATATGTTCTTTTATCAAGAGATATACTAAAATAATCATTTTTAGTAGGTTTTAAATTAGGATTTCCTAGTAATTCCGGTCCACCCTCGTGATCTGCCCATTGATAATAACGCTCTTTAATAGAAGGTTTCCTATATCCACTGCTATAAGATATTCTGTAATTATAATTATTCTTCCCTTTAATCAGATATGATATTGATGGTAACAAACGATTATCATCATTTAAACTTTGCATTCTAATTCCAATAGATAATACTTTATTTTCAGTTAAATTTCTTTCTTCGTAATAATATAGAGAAATATCACTATCATTAATAGTTTGGTCTTCTCCATTGAAAATAGATTCTTGTACCTCTCCATTTAACAAATCAATATTATAGGATGAATAATCTTCATTAAAAGCCTCCAATCCTATTAATCTTTTATATAAAGGACTACTATTATTATATTGAATATTTAATTCTTTTCGATTAAGAGCTCCATTTAAAAATTCTTCAGGATTATATATATATTCGCCACTACTATAATAGTATGGATAAAAATAATGTTTTAAATATTCTTCTTCAATATATGAAACTTTAAAACTTTTATTTTTAGAAATCTTATAATGATATTTCATCTTATTATATTCATCCTGATATCTATTTAATCGACCTAAAAATAAGCTCTGCCCCACGTATTTATATTTAATAATTCGCGAAAAATAATCTTTAAAAGCAAATTGAAAAAGATGCTTATCTGATGGTGAAATTGCAATATTATGATTTAAAATTTTAGAATTATTTTCATCTAATGTCATATCATACTCACCTGGATCATCAGGCGTTAAATCATACCCATTAGATTCACTATATTGAATATTTAAATTATAATATAAAATACCTTTATTAAAACCTGTATTTATTGATGGAGTAATTCCCAAATAATCATCATATTGAGTGCTTGTATTGAACCAATATGGATTTTTATTTGTTTTTGATATAATATTTACGATACCACCTACAGCTCCTGAACCATACAAAGTAGACAATGCACCTTCTATAACTTCAATTTTCTCTACATTTGATAAACCAAGCATAGAAAAATCAAGATTTCCAGCAAATTCTCCTGATACTCTATCTCCATCTAGTAAAAATGTTAAATATTTATTATCAAGACCTTGAATTTTAACTCGATTTTCACCATGATTTGATACAACCATTTGGACATTAGGCATAGCTATCTCTAACATGTTTTTAACATCAACATATGAAGAATTATCAATTTCTGTATTAGTTATAACATGAGTTAGCATTGGGGTGTCTTTTATGTAACGCTCAGATTTTGTGCCTGTAACAACAACTCTTTCAAAATTAATATCTTTTTCTTCAAGAAAAACAGTAATAGTATTGCTTCCAATTGTTTCTAAATCAATTTCTTTATAATCAAAAGCTATATGCGTTAATTTTAAAACCTTACCATTATCAATATTGATTATAAAATAACCTAGTTTATCTGTTGCTGTTCCAATGTTCTCATCAACAATTTCAACATTAACATTCTTTATTGGATTATCAAAAGAATCAAAAACATATCCTTTTAATAATTCGTCAGAAAACAAAAATGATATAATAAAAATAATATAAAACATATTTTAAAAATAAAAAACGAGCCTTATAATTTAAATAAATAGAAATTATTGACGCAAGAACTTTTTCGACTAGCTGGTCGAAAAATATAATTCACATTCGATAATACTTAGCTGAATATCATTTTTTTGGCTATAAGCCAAGGAAGGACTATATACAAAGATACGTCTCTAATTAGATAATATAAAAAAATTCCAACCGCTGCTTTCCAGCCATATTTTTCAAATAGCTCTACTATTCTATTTTTAAATTTTGTTATCATTTTTTTGGTTTTAAGAAATTTTTCAACATATCTTCAAACTCATTATCTTTTAAATCTTCTTCATTACTAATTAATAATTGATGAAAAAGACCTCCAATTGCTTTCATAAGCAAATTAGGATTTAAATCTACAAATTCTTTTTTTTCAATTCCTTTCTCTATAATACTTTGCAATATAGCATACAATCTTTCTTGATATATTTTCCAGGGCTGTTTATTAGGATCATTTATGTAGTTAGGTGCAGTAAACAAAAATCCATATAAAATTTTATCATCTGTTACTATCTTACCCATCTTTCTTATAATACCAATAAATTTTTTACGAGGCCCAATATTTTCAACTACTCTTGACTCTATCCCTTCCCAAAGCTTCTTCCATCCATGCTCCATAATATGAACAAATACATCATCTTTTGAAGTGAAATAATAGTACAATGTCGCCTTACCAAAACCAGACTCATGAGCTATTTCATCCATAGTAGTTTTTTCTATACCTAATTCATTAAACACCCTTAACGAACCCTCTAAAATAGCTAATTTTCTTTTATTTCTTTCTTCTATTTTTCTATTTGATATCATATTTGCATTTTAGACTGCTTGGTCGAAAATTAAAAATATTAAAGTATATATTCCAAAGATTTTTTACTCATTTTCTTTTTCATTTGAAATATGAATAATTATTCTTTTTATACTACTAATTAATAAAGATTTAGTAAAAACCAGGTCATATCCTTTGTTTTTTGCCTTCGACTGCAATGATTTAGTCAGCCTGGCACAAACACCAAAAACAGGCAATTTAGATGTTTTTCTTATATGATTAATTATATTAAGGTTATCATCGTCTAAATCAATAATTGAAACAGATAAAGATTCAGTAGAAAAAAGATCATTTTTACTTAACACATCTCCTTTATCAAAAAAACTTAATAAAAATCCAAATTTATTACATTCAGTTGCAAGGCTAGTACAGAAAACTGCATCATCAGACAAAACATTAATATTAAATTGCTCTTTAAGCATTTATCTTTGGAGCATTACTCCAGTTAAAATCTTTTATATCTTCTATCACATTTAAACTATCTATAGTTTTATTTACTGCACCTATCAAAAAAACTACATCTATTCCCCTCGAATTTTCCTTATACAAATCTAATTTTTTCAAACATTTACCAAACATACTTTTAGCACCATTAATATTTAGATTTGTTATATGAAAATATCCAACAGACAACTGTATTAAACCTTGAATAAACTTTGCATCTTTCAATTGATAATCTATCCATAGATCCTCCCAATATTCATGAGCATCATAATAGCTGCGATTATTAAATGCTTTAATACCTTTTAAAAATAATTGTTCTTTATTTTTTTCTTCTTCTATACTCATTAATAATCTCATAATAATTATCTGTTTTTTTTATTTCCACTGCTATTACATTAGGATCATGATATAAATATAAAATCCAATTATTCTCAGCAGCTAAATCAAGAAATATTTTCTTCTCCTCTAAAGTTAATGAGGCATTTAAATCATACCCCATTATCCACGGTAACTTCAAATGTGATTTAAGAGGTATTAAATCCGAACAAAAAACTAATTTTTTACTATCCCCAGAAACTATAACTAACTGTTGCCCTGATGTGTGACCACTAACAACATAAGTATTTACCCCAGGTAAAATCTCTGCATTATCTGGCAATAGATTCAAAACATTATAATCTTTTAGACAAATAAAGTTTTCTTTTAAATAACTAGCTCTATCTTTAGGATTTGGATTTAAAGCTGCCTCCCAATTTTTAGAAGAAACATAATATTGAGCATTAGGAAACTGAGGTTTCATATCTCCATTTAATTCCCTTTTAACAGCACCTCCTGCATGATCAAAATGCAAGTGTGTTAAAACAACATGTGTTATATCTTTAATACAATAACCTGAATTACTTAAAGTATTACTTAATGTATTTTTATGCTGATCAATTTCAAACATTTCTTTAAATTTTTCACTATAATGATCCCCTATACCCGTTTCAATTAATACAATATTTTTTCCATCATCTAGAAGCAAACATCTCATTGACAATTGAACTCTATTTAAATCATCACTTGGGTTTATTTTATTCCACATCACCTTAGGAACACTGCCCATCATAGCCCCACCATCTAGCTTAAAATTACCAGATTCTATAACTTTAATTTTCCATTTTCCTAAATTTGTTAATTCCATTTATCTAAATAAATATTCAGGTTATTCCAAATTTGCTTATCATACTTACCATCCGATACTTTCAGTGCGCCTCTAAACATATTCAGCATCAAAATCAATTCCACGTCAAGTATATCCCCTTTTATCTTCTCTAGGTATAAACTAATCCATTTTCGACCATTTTTCAATTGATCATCATGCACAATGAGCTCTTTATTATTACTAGAAAAATCAAAACCTCTAGAAATATTAATTTTTATATACTTTGAGATATTCACTTTTCTAACCAAATCCTCATTTAAAATAGATTGATATATCAATATATCTTTAATTGACTTACTATTATATAGATATTTTGAAAAATCAATA
>Ga0066826_10000440_pt1 | contig 20556 bp, 21 predicted proteins | sample ETNtaG_12_FD_65496 | JGI IMG/M metagenome (GOLD analysis project Ga0066826, IMG submission 65496) | Marine microbial and viral communities from oxygen minimum zone, Eastern Pacific Ocean - ETNP201306SV49 | ecosystem: Environmental > Aquatic > Marine > Oceanic | place: Pacific Ocean: Eastern... | reverse complement strand
GACTGCCGCTGGAGGTGGAGCTGGCTGAATCGGTCGCACCCCACGATGATCTGGTGGGGGCTCTGGGACGTCGTCTTGGTGATACCCTGCGCTTAAGTGTCGCGCTCACCCTGCTACCATCGGGCACACTTGAGCGCAGTGAAGGCAAAACCCGCCGACTGATCCGGGAGTACAACGGATGCGTCGGATAAAAACAGGATAAGCAATGAGCGAAGACAGAACGAGAGACCTGAGTGACCTTACCGAAGCACAAACGGCGGAGATCGATGCGATCCTCAAGATGTACCGTGAGGGAAGCCCCGAGCCAGATTACGAGGACGTCGGGACACTGCTGGTTGACCCTGACCCAACGCAGGGGAGCATCGAGATAGACGTCCAGTCCCCGATCTGGAGTCGCCTGGGGCAGGCAGGACAGATCGACGTATTGGCCGATTGGATATCCGTCCTGACACAGGTGCACGATAACCTGCTGATCGATGAAGAAGTTCAAGCGGGCCCGTATAAATTATTTGGGACACTGGGGGCCGCAAGCCTTGCCCCGCAATGTGTGTTGGCTCAGGCAGACCAACCCTACGAGTTTGTTGAGATTGATATTGCCCAGGATGTAGAACGTGACCCAGCATATCTCAAACTTAACCCTCATGGCCGCATCCCCACTTTGATCGACCACGACGAGGTGATCATTGAATCGGCAGCGATCTGTCTTTACCTTGCGGACAAGCATCCAGAAAGTGGTCTGGCGCCCGCCATCGATTCTCCCGACCGGGCGAAATACCTTCAGTGGATGGTCTATCTGACCAACACGCTGCAAGAGACCATGCTGCTGAAGATCTACAGCGACCGATACACAACGGGGACAGATTCGGATGGGGTTAACACGTCTGCATCGGCCCGGTTGCAGGGGATTCTGGATTTCCTTGAAACATCGCTGAAACAGCAGGACGGACCCTTCTTCTTGGGAAACGATCTCAGCACTGCGGACATTTATCTGAATATGCTTTTCGATTGGAATCCGGATCTTGAAAACGGATCACTACAAAAAGCAGATTATCCGAACATTCAGCACAATTATTTAGAACTGCTCAAACGGCCGAAGATAGCAAAAGTATTTTTGGATAACGGGTACGCATAAGGCACGGGATCTCTCTTGCGTCGTACCCTGTGCCCGGGGCGCAAGGCACCACGCCAGGACATGGGGCGTCATTGATCCGATTGCCCCTCTATTTAAACGGTCGATCTAATAAGTCATAGCCAAAGACCAGGCGCGGAGTAATTCAATTAAACTTGTCGAATCATATGCACGCGATCACAACAGTGCCGGTATGAATCGAGAGCGCTTGGCGATACCCCATTTCGACGCTAACCCTATAAACGCACAATGAACGATACCGTGTTGTACGAAGTTGCTGATGCCGTCGCCACCGTGACCCTGAACCGGCCGGATCGGCTCAATGCTATCAACCCGCAACTGCTGCAAGCGTTTGCGGCGGCGCTGCACCAGGCCAACACCGACCCGGCGGTACACACGATTATCCTGCGCGGCGCCGGGCGGGCCTTTTGCGCAGGAGATGATCTTAAGGAATTTGACAGCCAGGTGGGCAATGAAACACAGACCCGGGCTTACATCGAACGCATCCAGGATGTGACCCGGGCGTTGTGTCTTAACCGCAAGATGGTGATCGGTGCGATCCACGGCTGGGCTGTAGGAGGCGGACTCGAGTGGGTGATCAACTGCGACTTTGTGGTGATCGCGCGCGATGCGCGGTTTTTCTTTCCCGAGATTTCACTGGGCATCTTTGTCACCGGGGGCGTAACCCGGCTGCTGACCCAGCAGATCGGTGTCGCTAAAGCGCGACGGATGATTCTGCTGGGAGAACGTTACTCGGCGCAGGATGTGGCTACCTTGGGTTTTGACTGGCAGGTGGTTGAGCCTGATCAGGTCAACACGCAAGCCTTTGCATTGGCGCAGCGCATTGCCGCGCTGCCCCAGGGCCCGGTGCGCAATCTCAAGCAGGCGTTACGCGAAGCACCGAGCACCGACCTTGAAGGTGCTATGGCGATAGAAACCGAGGCGACCCTGCGCGGTTTTCTTGACCCTGAGTCGGCGCAGCGGGCACGCGATCGCCTGGGCTAAATCAGGTGCGCGCCGGTACTGCCCGGCGCAGGCGCAGTGCCAGCAGCACCAGTGCCAACACTGCATAACTGACCGGCCAGGCCCAATCGCTGCGGATCATCAGCAGGTAGTGCACCGCCACCAGCGCCAATGCCAGGTAGACCGCGGTATGCAGGCGCTTCCAGTTGCGGCCTAAGCGGCGCATCGTGGCGCGCGTTGAGGTCGCAGCCAGTGCCAGCAAAACCAACCACGCGCCAAAGCCCAGCAGCACATAGGGGCGCTCGGCAATCTCCTCAGCCAGGCGGGCAAAGTCCCAACCCAGCAAAAAAGAAAAAAAGAAACTAAAGTGTGTGCTGGCATAAGCAAAGGTCCACAATCCGATCGCACGACGGTAACGCAGTAACTCTGGCCAATGTGCCCAGCGCGCGGCCCACGGCAACGCCAGCACTACCAGCAACAGGTTAAAGGTCCAGATACCGCTTTCGAAGATCAGGGCTTTTTGGAAGTCCACACCCAGCGCCTGGCGTTGCCAGGCCAGGGCCAGGATCACGGCCGGCGCCGCGAGCGCCAGGTGCACGATCAGGCGGATCAACGATACTGCTGTGCCGCGCCCGGATACAGATGCGCGACCTGTTTGCCGTAGCCATTGTACGGGCGCGAGGGTATGCGCTCGATATCACCCTCACCCCAGATGCGGCGCTCACTCGCCTGACTCCAGCGCGGGTGTGAGATCTCAGGATAGACATTGCTATACCAACCATACTCGCGCGAATTCTCGTGATGCCAGGTGGCCTTAGGGCGCTCTTCGGTAAAAGTGATACGCACAATGAACTTGGGTGATTTGAAGCCATACTTCCACGGTACGGTAATGCGAAGGGGCATGCCGTTCTGTGGCAGTGCCTGGTCACCGTAAACCCCGAAGGTCGCAAAGGTCAGCGGATGCATCGCCTCCTCGAGAGTCAGGGCTTCGACGTAAGGCCACCCCAGCGTACTGAAAGCCGAGACCTGGCCCGGCATCTGATCTGGGCGCAGCACGCTGGTAAAAGCCACGTAACGCGCCGAAGCCAATGGCTCAACCACCCGCAGAATGTCACTTAAGGGCCGGCCGTTATAAGGAATGACCATCGACCATGCCTCGACACATCGAAAATCGTAAACCCGCTCTTCCAGGTGACTGAAAGGCATTCCCATCAGATCATCCAGATCGAAAGTACCCGGCCGGGCACACAGTCCGTCGAAGGTAACCGCCCAGGGTCTCAACTGGAACGCACCCGACTCGCGGTAGGGATCAGTCTTATCCCAGCCAAACTCGTAGGCATTGTTGTAATGGGTTGCCGCATACTTGGTGGTCAGGCGCGCACCTGCACTGTTGAGAAGTGGCGGGTCCTGCGTTGTCTTTGCCACCGTTACGGTGTCGTCCTCTTTGGCCGCCACTACCCCGTCGCCATAACGCAACGCAGAAAATGTTCCCAAGGTCCCCAGGCCCAGCGCCCCGGCAATAAAGCGCCGACGCCGGTATGTCGTTTCGTCAGTCGTGCGCGCCATCGTATCTCCTCCGGCTTTTATAGTTGTACACATTATTACCTGACCCACCGTTGGTTAACGTGAAGTTCAGACAATGTCTAAGGTACCAAAATCGGATTCGCCACAGAAAATCCCCCAGCAGGGAAATAAAAATAATGATTGCTTTATGGTTTTTGCTGAGTTAGTGTTCGCTTCAAGTGGGCCATTAACCCGTCCACAGACCGAATGGCTACAGGCGGATGCCTGTAGATCAACTGAACGCCCTCAAAGACGTAATCCAGTTTCTCTTATACCCCGCTCCCCGTATCCATTCATTTTCACGCCCTTTGCAATGGAATCCGTTCCAGCGCTACGGGCAATTCCCTGACCTAAAAGAGACCTTTGTTTTTATGAATATCTATGTTGGAAACCTGTCGTATAACATTACCGAGGAAGACCTGCGTGCCATGTTCGCCGAGTATGGCGATGTAAGCAGCGCCAAACTGATCATCGATCGGGATAGCGGCCGCTCCAAAGGATTCGGCTTTGTCGAAATGTCCACTGAAGATGCTGGCCAGAAGGCGATTGATGAGCTTAATGGCCGTGATGTCAGTGGCCGCTCGCTGACCGTCAACAAAGCCCGCCCGCGCGAAGAACGTCCCCGAGGTGGGGGTGGTGGTGGCCGTGGTGGTTATGGCGGCGGTGGCGGCGGAAACCGCTACTAAGACCTAATTCAGTTACCCGGCCGGCGCGACAGACGCCTGTCGTTGCTGCCGGGTGATTGCTTGCCTCAAGTCGTGCGCCCGGTAGATGCTGGGCGCATGCACGATCTTATTGTGCCTGCTGGAACTGCCCGACATGACTTCTCACTCAGGCAGAGACACGCAGCAAGTCTTCCTTGTGATCCACGTCGCGTAATACCGCGTCGTCGGCCATGGGCACTTCGACCACAGCCGTGGCGAGGTTATCGAAAAGACAGCGGGCAACGTCATCGCCCGTTAATTGCATTAACGCTGCGAACCACTCACGCGGAAATAATACCGGGTGTCCGCGGCGACTACCAAAACAGGCAACCCGCACAGCATCAGGTGAGAAGCCCTCGATCAGGCGATCAATATGTGCCGCGCTGACCCAGGGCATATCTGCCAGGCACAGCACCATACCATCGAGGTCCGCCGGCAGTTCACCAACCCCAGCACTGATCGAACTGCCCATGCCATCCGGGTAGTTCGGATTGTAGATCCAGTGAAGCGAACGGCCGTTGAGGACATCTTGCAGGGAAGCCTGCTCATGACCGGTGACCACGTGCACGGTGTTCACCCCGGATGCCAGAGCCGCATCGACCGCATGCGCAGCAACCGCCTTGCCCTGCCAGGGAAGCAAAAGTTTATTCGGCCCTCCCGCACGTAGCGAGCGACCAGCCGCCAGCACCAGTGCATCAATCCGCGGTGCCGACATCCTTCATCCCTTGTATCCGATCAAGTTTTTACCTGCGATCCAGTTTAGATCTGGGTCCGACTCTGCTCTGGGCAATTACACATTTATTACTATGCTCCCGTCAACACCCTGCCGTGAGTCTGTTGTAGCGTAGCCATGAGCGGCCAGCACGGCTCTGCTGAACCCACTCACACAGCCTAAACCGGGTCTGGCGAGACCACCTGCAATGCCAACGCGGCATACAGGGCGACACCAGCCGGGAAAGCCGCCTCGTTCAGTTGCATCGTACTGGAGTGACACGGCGCCGCCTCACCCTCTTCGGGGGCAGCCCCAATAAAGGCCAAAGCCCCCGGGAAACGCTCCAGCACATACGAGAAATCCTCCGCCCCCATCCACGGGGTAGGCATCTGCAGGTAGTGCGCTTCGCCCAACACCGCGCGTGCCGCCTGGGCTACTGCCTGCTCACCACTGGCATGATTTACGGTCGGCGGGTAACCGTGCTCAAGTTCCAGCGTGACCTCAAGACCATGGGCTGATGGAATCTGCCGAAGCAACCGCTCCACACCCTGGGCAAGACGCTCGCGGGCATCGACTGACAACGACCGCAGTGTGATGTCGAGCTCGGCATACTGTGGAATGACGTTACTGGTGGTGCCCGACTGAATACGACCCACCGTTGCCACTACCGGATCAAATACATCGAAGCGCCGCGTGACCAGCGTCTGTATTGCCTGCACCACTTCACAGGCTACGGGTACTGGATCGATCGCGTTGTGCGGCATTGAGCCATGGCCCCCCTGACCCACCAGGCGGGCAGAGATGGTATCGCACGCCGCAAGGATGGGACCCGTGCGACAGGCAATCATCCCGGCCCGCAGTTCAGGCTCGACGTGCAGTGCGTAAACGGCCTGTGGCGGGCCATCTGCATCGAGCAGGCCTTCGTCCAGCATCGGCTTTGCGCCGCCCGGCCCTTCTTCGCCCGGTTGAAACATAAAGCGCACGCTGCCGGCGATGCGCTCACGATGCGCATGCAGAAGATGTGCGGCACTGGCAAGCATGGCGGTGTGGGCATCGTGACCGCAGGCATGCATGCGCCCCGCTTCAGCCGATGCAAAAGGCAACCCGGTATCCTCAGGCATTGGCAGCGCATCCATATCGCCGCGCAGCAGCACTGCCGGCCCCGGTTGTGCACCGCGCAACGTAGCCACGACCCCACTGGTGGTGCTCGAAAGTGCCAACTCCAGATCCAGATGCTGCAATGAATCCAGCACCGCTGCCTGGGTACGGGGCAGGTGTAGACCGAGCTCGGGGTAACGGTGAATCTCCCGACGCAAAGCCACCGTATGCGCCTGCAATGCCTGCGCCTCTTCCAACAGCTGTAGTGCCATCTTTTCCCCCGGTATCGCGTATTTTCAGTGAGCCCCATTGTGCCCCAGCGGGCAGCACGACACGCAAAAAAATCCCCGCCGGCAGCGGGGACACGAAGAGGAGGAGACAGTAAAGTCAGTATCGCCTACTGATCATCTGGAACTCTGTGATGGGCTTCACAGACGCTGTATCTGGGGCTGCTTCGGCAAAGCCATCGCCCGGCGTCATCTGGATATGCTCGATTTCAAGATCAATTTTGTCGCACGGGTGCAGTTCGTCGATCGACACGCCGATCTCGATCAGGTCTTTGAGCATCGCAAAACCGGCCTCAGCATCGCCAGTCGCCTGGAGATGCGCAATATTTTTGTCCACGATCATGGCCTCTTTGTTTTTTGGTTTCGATTTTTGCCTCTGTCGGCCTGAATGATTGCCTGCTGAGGGTCTTTGCTGCTGTGACGGCGATCACAAAGAAAACGTCCCCACCTTTCCCAAGCCAGCAAAGAGTGCTCAAGCCCGGCGGATGGGGTGAGCGTGATACCGGTTGACCAAGTGCGTTACAACAGGGTATCGAGAAAGGCCGCAACCTGACGGGCAAAACGCCTGTCGGCCCAGTAAGCCAGGTGCGAGGCCGGAGTCCACCCGGTAACCGGACCCCCCACATTGATTCGCTGATCGCTGTTAACAACCTTAGCGTAGGCGGCGTTGATCGGCCTGAGTGGCCAACCCAGCACATCGTCCGGATCAAAAAAATTTAACCACCGGGCATCACGCTTGAGACGCGCCGGTAGACGCGGCGGCGGAAAACGGATCGGCTGGACTTGCCGACAGGCGAAAGTGAAAAGCGGAATATTGCAGCCGAAGGTGATAAAGCCCGTCAACCAGTTCATGCGCTCAAAGGGCGATAACCGACGATCCGGGCGCTGTTGGCTATCCCAGATGTAATTGGACAGAATATGCCCACCGAACGAATGTGCCAACACTACCAGCGGGACCGCCCGGTGGAAAAGCGTCTCCTGGTACAAGGCCGCCATCGCCTCGCGGACCCGGGCGTGTACCCGCTGATAGGTGTGCGTCTCCTCGCCACTGCCGTGGCGCCCGCCCGAGGGCAGCTGACGGTAACCAACCGCATCACCCAAAGCGCTGAGCAACAGTGTACGCAAACGTCGTGCCCGCAGATCCGTAGAATCATAGGCCGCCTGTAGATAGACATTCTGGGCTGGACGCAGGATATCGTCCCAGAACACCGGTTGCCAGGCGACCTGGTCGGGATCATGGCCCAGGCGTTCGAGTTGCGTGCTAACCCCGTCGACCAGTTGATCCGCGAAATTCGGACTCTGGCGACCGATGCCGTGAATGACCAGTGCAGCCAGACGTTTTTTCATGGCACCACCCGCGATGCCGGCCCTGGTGTGCCCGGATGTCCCGGGGAGAATGGCACACGGGATACCCTGCTCCTTACTGGCTCTGGTCGCGTCATATTCAAAGTTCCGACTGCCCTGCCCTCGGCCAAGTGTACCTGTCTCGCGCGGCAATGGAGCCTGCTCGTGGGGGTACAATCGCGCCTCCTCTGTGTGAGTCTGGGTGGGACCTTGAACGAGAACCTGTACCTGCTGCTACGCCAGCACTTTCCGGCTGACCCCGACGCCCCGTGGCTGGTGATGCCAGATGGACATACCCTGCCTTATGGCGATATTGAACCAACCACTGCGCGCTACGCCGGGGCACTACATTCGCTGGGCATCAACCCGGGCGACCGGGTACTCGCCCAAATCGACAAATCACCCCAAGCGCTGTTGCTGTATCTGGCAACCCTGCGGCTGGGGGCCATTTATGTGCCGTTGAACACGGCCTATACCGCAACCGAGGTCGCCTATTTTCTGGGTGACGCAAGCCCGGGGCTATTCATCGCCCGACCCGAAAACGAAGCCGCCCTGCGTGATATCGCCAAGACAGCGGGTGCGACCCTGCTGACCCTGGGCGATGCGGGTCAGGGCACCCTGCTTGAGCCGATCGCACAGGCCACACCTTTAGAGGCCATCGCAACAGTCGGTGGCGATGATATCGCCTCGATCATTTATACCTCCGGCACCACCGGGCGCTCCAAGGGCGCGATGCTGAGCCATGACAACCTGGCGAGCAATGCCCTGACCCTGCAGGATCTGTGGGGCTTTGTTGAAAACGATGTGCTACTGCATGCCCTGCCGATCTACCACGTGCATGGGCTTTTCGTCGCGGTCCACTGCGCCATGCTGCGCGGCATTTCCATGCGCTACCTGCCACACTTTGACCCGACCGAAGTCCTGAAACAATTGCCTGCAGCAACGGTCATGATGGGCGTACCCACTTTTTATACGCGGCTGTTGCAGACAGCGGGCTTCGATCGTGACCACTGCGCGCGCATGCGGCTTTTTATCAGTGGTTCGGCACCGCTGCTGTCACAGACCTGGCAGGCCTTCTTTGAGCATACCGGTCACCAGATACTCGAACGCTACGGCATGAGCGAGGCCAGCATGATTGCCTCAAACCCGCTTAATGGTGAGCGGCTGCCCGGCACGGTGGGATTTGCGCTGCCGGGCGTCACGCTGCGGGTATGTGACCCGACACATCAGCCCGTGGCCTGTGGGGAAACCGGCGTCCTGCAGATGCAAGGGCCCAATGTGTTTCGCGGCTACTGGCAGATGCCGGAGAAAACCGCCAGCGAGTTCACCCCAGATGGGTTTTTTATCTCAGGCGACCTGGCGACGATGAGTGAAGACGGCCGGGTTCGGATCGTGGGGCGGGAGAAGGATCTGGTGATCAGCGGCGGGTTGAATGTCTACCCTAAAGAGATAGAAGAAGCCATCGACATGCTGGATGGGGTCAATGAAACTGCCGTGATCGGGGTACCCCACGCAGACCTGGGTGAAGGCCTGGTGGCTGTTATCTGTGGCACGCCGGGCAGCACCCTGGATCCTGCGGCGATCATCGAAACCCTTAAAGCCCGCCTGGCTGGATTCAAGGTCCCCCGCCAGATTTACGCGGTAGATGCATTGCCGCGCAACGCCATGGGCAAGGTACAGAAGAACCTGCTGCGCGAGCGTTACGCCCGAACCTTCACCCCCTGAGCCAGGCAAATTACAGCTCGGTGTACTTGCGCGCCACGCCCCGGGCTTTTTCGACCGGGTATTTTTGTCCGTTTTTTTCCAGTTTTGCCCAGGCTGCGCTTTCCAGATCAATCTTCATCCTTGAAGCCAGGCGTAACGTATAGATCAGAATATCGGCCAACTCCTCGGCTACCGCTTCATGCCGGGCTGGATCGATCTGCTCACTCTGCTGCTCGTTCAGCCACTGGAAATGCTCCACCAGCTCTGCCGCCTCGACAATCAGTGCCATGGCAAGGTTCTTGGGAGAATGAAACTGCTCCCAGTCGCGCTCTTTTGCAAAGGCATCAATCGCGGCCGACAGTGTTTCGATAAAGGCATCGTTCATAAATCAGCTCGGGGTGGGTAATCCGTTTTCGGGAGCCGTGAAGGCTTCAAAATCCTCGAGCGTATCGGTTACCGCTGCTTCAAAAATACGTTCACCGTGGGCCACGCTGGCTAACCCTGGGTTGGAACCGATCCGCCCGTCGGGAAAGCAACGCCGGTAATCAGCCGCATCCCGGATTGGCCCCTCAGCGGCACGGGCAGGACTCAAGGCTACGTCTTTGACCGCCTCGGGGTGGGCATACCAACTGAGGGATACCTCCGAAGGGGTGGCGTGGCTACCCTCGGCATCACCAAACAGTTCACGCGACAGCGCGCCAACGCGTCGACCGGTGTACCAGTTGCGCAATTTCAGGCGCGGTGCTGGGGCGTTGGTGCCGGCAAAACTGGCGCTGGACCAGATCTCTGAAAAAGCGGCATTCACGGTGGCGACGTTGCCGCCATGGCCGTTGAGAAAATACACATGGGTGAAGCCGTGACACAGCAGCGACTCAGTGACATCGCGCACCAACGCCAGCAGCGTCGAAGGCCGCAATGCAATTGAGCCCGGGAAAGCCAGGTGATGCTGGGCCATCCCCACTGCCAATGTAGGGCCGATCAGCACGGTGATACGCCGCGCCAGCTCGTTCGCCACCGCGGTGGGACAAATGGCATCCGTGCCGATGAGGCCGTTGGGGCCGTGCTGCTCGGTCGAGCCAATGGGCACAATCACGGCAGTGGATGAACGCAGGTAAGCCTCGACCTCGGGCCAGGCAGCCAGTTGTAGCAGCATGAGTGATCTCTCCTCGAGTAACAGTCCAGCAGGCACGCATCGGTGGGCTAGCCTGATGAGCAACCCTGGGCGGCCGACTCTAACTCATCCGGCGACGCCAGGAGGAGATCCCCCTTGAAAACCCCACCGGGGTGGTCCGGCCAGCAGTGACAGAACGCTCGCAAAACTCAGCGGGGCCCAACACGGTGCTACTGATAACAAACGAGAGGATATTTGGATGTGCAGAATCACTGGGGCTGGAAGAGATGGCGCCGTTGTGCCCGGCACGGGGGCGACAGAAACTGACCAGGCGCCGTGATCAGCCGGATCGGCTGCGCAGCTCGGTCAGTGTTGCCGTATGGGAAATCGCTTGGGCATCGGTAACCAGTTCAATCAGGCTGGAACCGGGGGAAGCGAGGGCCCGTTGCAAGGCCGGCGCAAAATCAGCTGTACGGGTTACCCGCTCACCGGCAAACCCATGGGCGACAGCGAGTGCGCAGAAATCGGGGTTGTGCAAATCGGTGTGGCGGGTGCGCCCGGGATAACGTATTTCCTGATGCATGCGGATGGTGCCCAGTATGGCGTTGTTGACGACGATCACCACAATCGACACACCCTGTTGTGCGGCGGTGGCCAGTTCCTGGCCGGTCATCTGGAAATCGCCATCTCCCACCACCGCGACTGCCTGACGTTGTGGGAATACCATTGCGGCCGCGATGGCGGCGGGGACACCGTAACCCATTGAACCGCTGGTCGATGCCAGTTGCGTACCGGCACCCCGGTGACGGAAATAACGGTGTAACCAGCCGCTGTTATTGCCTGCGCCGTTGCAGACGATCGCGTCATCTGCCAGGGTCTCACTCAGGTGCGCTACCACCTGGGCCAGGTTGACCGCCCCGGGTGCCTCACCGGGACTGCTCCAGCGCAGATACGCATCGCGCAACTCGGCGGTGGAGGCGGCCCAGCGCAAAGTGGTGTCGGGACTCAACGTGGATAATGCCTGTGCAAATACCGGGGCCGGTACCGGTATCGCCAGTGTTGGGTAATAGACCCGCCCCAACTCCTCGGGCCCTGGGTAGACGTGTACCAGTTGTTGCCCGGGCAACGGTACCTGCAGGCGAGTGTAATCACCCGTGGTGATCTCCCCCAGACGCACACCCAGTGCAATGACCAGGTCTGCCGTCATCAGCGCGTGCTCGAGTTGTGGGTTGATGTCAATGCCGACATCACCGACATACTGCGGGTGAGTGTGATCGAAGACATCCTGGTAACGCCAAGCCGCGGCGCTGGGCAACTGCCAGCGGTGGGCAAATTCATGCAGTGCAGTACGCCCCGGCGTATCCCAGTTGCGCCCGCCCGCCAACAAAAAGGGGCGCTCGGCATTCTTCAGCAATCTTGCGAATTGCGCCAGATCCTGCTTAGCCGGCTCGGCATGAATCATCTGGCGGGGCGGAAGATCCCCCACTTTTGCCTGCTCACTCAGTACGTCCTCGGGCAACACCACCACCACCGGGCCTGGCCGACCATTACAGGCGGTGTGGAAGGCGCGACTCATCACCTCTGGTAACCGCGCAGCGTCGTGCACCTGCTCAACATGCTTGGCCAGGGTGCCAAAGAAATGGGTGTAATCGATCTCCTGGAAGGCTTCGCGGGCCATCGTATCGCGGGCAACCTGACCAATGAGTAACACTACCGGTGTTGAATCCTGGGCCGCGACGTGTATCCCAGATGCGGCGTTGGTTGCGCCAGGCCCGCGGGTGACAAAACACACACCCGGCTGGCCAGTCAGTTTGGCACTGGCTTCGGCCATCATTGCAGCACTCCCTTCATGGCGACAGACCACGGTGGTAATACCGTGCGCATCATGCAGTGCATCCATTGCGGCAAGATAACTCTCACCGGGAACGCAGAAGAGGTGGCTCACCCCCTGCCGGGACAAAGCCTCGACCAGGATTTCACCTCCACTGCGGGCAGGCCCTACGACGGCTGACGGCATGCGCTCAGTCCTGATCGGGTTTCTTGGTTGTTTTACCAGTACGCTTTTTGTGCGGATCCCCGCTGGTTACCAGGCCGGCAGAGCGCAGGAAATTATCCTGTACATCCTGCCAGACTTCGAGGTTGCGCTTTGCCATTTCCGACATCGCCCCAACCGAAGTCTGGCCCAGGAAATCTGCCAGGCGATCCTGGTAGGCCTGCTGCTGTTCCACGAACAGCCCGAGGCTGCGGCCCAGATAATCGGTGAACATCTTCTGGGTGCTCCCGCCGTAAAAGCGGATGAGATTGGTGAGAATCTCAGTCGTGAAAAGCGGCTGGCCGCCGGTTTCCTGCTCGTTGATGATCTGCAGTAATACGGTGCGGGTAATCTCGTCACCGCTGGCAACATCTACCACGATAAATTCGTCACCCTCCACAATCAGCTGGCGCAGATCGGACACGGTGATATAGCGGCTGAGTTCTGTATCGTAGAGCCGCCGGTTGGGATACTTCTTGATGGTACGCGTGCTCACTGCTGTTCCCCCGCGTTATTGTGCAATGCAATAATACCACCAGCGGGGGCACAGCAACGGCATATCAGTACATATGCTGACCGCCGTTGATCGACAGCGTTGAGCCCGTTACAAAGGTCGCGTCATCCGCCACGAGGAACATCACCGCGCGGGCAATATCGCTGGCGTAACCCAACCGTCCCACGGGGATGGTGGCAATGATTTTCTCCAACACTTTTTCCGGTACTGCGCGCACCATGTCGGTATCGACGTAACCGGGGGCAATCGCGTTTACGGTGATCCCTTTGGCAGCCCCTTCGAGTGCCAGCGCCTTGGTAAAGCCGTGGATACCGGACTTGGCCGCGGCGTAGTTGACCTGGCCATACTGTCCCGCCTGACCATTAACGGAACCGATGTTGACGATGCGGCCAAAATTTCGCTCGCGCATCCCCTCGATTACGTTACGGCACATGTTGTAGCACGAAGACAGGTTGGTCTGCAGCACTGCATTCCATTGCTCAAAGTTCATCCGGTGCAGTGTGCCGTCACGGGTAATGCCTGCATTGTTCACCAGTATATCGGCCGGGCCAAGATCTGCCTCGATGCTCGCTATGCTCTTCGCACACTGGTCGAAATCAGCGACATCAAATTTGTATACGCTGATTCCGGTTTCGGCCTTAAAGGCCTGCGCCGCCTCGTCGTTGCCGGCATAAGTAGCAGCAACCCGGTGGCCTGCTTCGCTCAAAGAAATTGAAATCGCGGCACCAATACCGCGGGTTCCGCCTGTAACTATAGCTGTATGTGACATCTAATTACTCCTGAACCTGCTGAAAATATAGTTGAAAGTATTCTGAAAAATTTATCAGGCGCGCTCTACACACATGGCAATACCCATGCCGCCGCCGATACACAGGGTGGCGAGCCCACGATGTACATCGCGTCGGGCCATCTCGTAAAGCAGCGTCGTTAAGACCCGCGAGCCGGAGGCCCCAATAGGATGCCCCAGTGCAATGGCCCCACCGTTCACATTGACGATGTCGGTATCCCACGCCATCTCCTGATTGACCGAACAGGCCTGGGCCGCGAAGGCCTCGTTGGCTTCGACCAGATCAAGATCGCCCACCTGCCAACCCGCCTTTTCCAGGGCCTGGCGGCTGGCCGGGATCGGCCCGGTGCCCATGATCGACGGATCCACGCCAGCGGTGGCCCAGGAGACGATCCGGGCCAACGGCGTCAGGCCGCGATCAGCGGCCGCACCGGCACTCATCAATACCGTAACCGCAGCACCGTCGTTGATACCCGAGGCGTTGCCCGCCGTTACGCTACCGGCCTTGTCAAAAGCTGGTCTCAGCCCTGCCAATGCCTCCACGGTGGTGCCGTGGCGCGGATGCTCGTCGGTATCCACGACGGTATCGCCCTTGCGGCCTTTTATCGTAACCGGGGTGATTTCATCGACAAAACGGCCGGCTTTTTGCGCCGCCTCCGCTTTTTGTTGCGATGCGGCAGCGAAGGCATCCTGGGTCTCGCGTGAGATATTGAACTGGTTGGCCACATTCTCAGCTGTGTTGCCCATGTGGTAGCCGTTGAAGGCATCCCACAGGCCATCCACGATCATGCTGTCGATCATCTGTAGCGGGCCGAGCTTCTGGCCGTTTCGCAGATGGGCGCAATGGCGCGCCTGGCTCATGCTCTCCTGGCCACCCGCCACTACGATCTCACTGTCACCGCTACGGATAGCCTGGTAACCCGCCGCAACGGCACGCAACCCCGAACCACACAACTGGTTCAGTCCTATTGCGGTCTTTTCAACCGGGATACCGGCTCCAATCGCAGCCTGGCGGGCCGGGTTCTGGCCGGCCGCTGCGGTAAGGACCTGGCCCAGGATGACCTCAGACACCTCTTCGGGGGCCACCCCAGCCCGCGTCAGGGCGGCACTGATCGCCACACGACCGAGTTCGCTGGCGGGCAAAGAGCTCAGTCCACCGTTAAAGGCACCGGTTGGCGTTCGTGCAGCACTGGCAATTACGACGTCATTTTCATTTGTCATGTGTTCTCCTCCCTCCTGGGGAACATTTGAGCGATTTCATCCACCTCAGTTTAACAACCCGGCGGCGATATCGCGGGGGCCCGAGTACATTGTGGCAACACCACAAAACATCATGATGACATCGATCACCGGGCCGGTGAATGCTGCAAAGGGAAGACCGGCTTACACCGATCCTCCCTGCAGGTACTACTTTATGCGCCAGCGGCGCCGGACTCAGGCGTCCTTATTTAGCAACGGCACCCAAATCGTTAGCGGACTTGCGGAACAGCGCCTGCGCTTCGTCAGCGTAAGTCCGGCCAAGCTCAAGGGCCTCATTGGAGTCCTTAGTCATCCGCGCGACCAGGGTGCGAACTACTTCGGGCTGTTTCTCGAAGTAAACACGGGCAGTATCGGCGTCTTTGACCTGGAGCGCCTCACGGGCGTTGCCCAGGATCGCATCGGCATAGACCCGGGCTGCGCCCATCTGCAGCGCGATCAGTTTTTCCAGGTTGTTAACGGCCAGCTGGCCGGCGTCAGTTGCGGCAACACCCGCTGCTTTGGCTACCGTCTCGTATGACTCTGTAATGTTGGTATTCATGGTTTAGTCCTCTGTTATAAATGGGGGGTTTAATTACAATGTTGCAGCGCACAATAACAGAAACTATTGTGCAGTGCAACATTATTAATAAAAACTTTAATTTCATCCTATTTTCAACTAGTTATATGTGAGTATTTTAATCGCATATAAAGGTATACCGGCACATTCTCACCAGAACTAGCGTACTGCAGGGCAGCATATCCCACCTAACTGGCAACCCGGGCGGGCCAGAGTGCAGGCGGGACTGAACTACAATGGGGCCCATGAGCCAAAACTCCCCAACCGACTGGGCACAGGCCCTGGCACAACTGCAGTCACAATTTTCCTCACACCTTCAGACCTTTGGCCGTGGGGAACACACCCTGGGGCTGGTGAATCTGGGCGACTGGCTGCAGACGCTGGGTGGCGGTGGCACCTTGGGTGCCCCTGCCACACCCCCCAACCTGTTTGCCCTGGCGCCGTGGCCCGGTGCCAGGGCACCCGACCGGGGCCATGACAACCGCTGGAACGAGGCCGCACTGCGTTACCACGAAGCGCTGGCGGCGATGCAGCAGGCCTGGCTCGAGATCGGCACGCAGACCTGGGATCAGTTGCGCGAGGCGCTGAACGATGATGAAGCCCCGGATGATATCCGGGGCGTCTATGACCTGTGGATCTGTTGTGGCGAGCAGGTTTTTGCCCACCACGCCCACAGCGAGCGCTATGGCGCCCTGGTGAGCGAACTGATCAATGCCCAGGTGGCATGGCACCTTGCCTGTGGCATCGGTAACGAGCCTGCGCCTGATGATCCGGCGCAATTAAAGGACGCACTGGCGACGGCTCATGCTCGTGAAGCCCAGTTGCGGGCCGATCTTGAGGCGCTGCGTGAGGCGCAGATCGCCATGGGCGCTGATACCACCGGCACAAAACGAAAGAAAACTCCTACCCGCAAGAAGGCGGCTAAAAAGGCCAGTGGGGTGGACCATCCCAAGCATGTCACAGGTGGTGACGAGACCGCGCGCAAAAAAGCGGTGCGGCGGAAAAAGAAATCCGGGGCTAAAACAGGCCGGGACAAAGACCGTTCATGAGTGATACCCCCGATCATAGCGCTCAGATGCGCGCCCTGGCTGAGCGCCTGACGCGTAGCCTTGGGCAGTTAGGGCAACTGGGCATGCCTGAGATCGGCACCAGTGAACGCCAGACTGTTTTGTCCGGACGCGGCTTCAAACTGCTGCGCTACGGGTCTGGTACTGCGCGCGACCGGGGCTGTCCGGTACTGATTGCCTATGCTCTGGTCAATCGCCCATGGGTGCTTGACCTTGAACCCGAGCGCTCCACTATCGCGCGGCTGCTGGAAGCCGGGCTGGATGTATTCCTGATCGAGTGGACAGATCCTGGCCCGGATGACCACGACACCGGCCTCGCTGACTATATCTGTGGCATGCTCGACCAGTGCGTGGACGCGGCGTGTGCCGTGCGCAACGAAAATGCCATCAACCTGCTGGGGGTATGCCAGGGTGGAACTTTCAGCCTGTGCTACACCGCCCTTTTCCCCCACAAAGTACGCAATCTGGTGACCATGGTGACCCCGGTGGATTTTCATACCAAGGACAATCTGTTATCCCACTGGGTGCGGGGTGTAGATCTGGACCGGCTGGTCGGCTGTTATGGCAACGTGCCCGGCTCCCTGCTCAATGCCCTGTTTATTGCCCTGCAGCCCTTTCGCCTTGGAGGAAAGAAATACCTCGATCTGGCAGATCTGGCGAATGATCCCGAGCGCCTGCATACCTTCGCCCGCATGGAACGCTGGATCGCTGACAGCCCCGACCAGGCCGGACGCGCCTTTGCTGAATTCATCGGTACGCTTTACCAACGCAACAGCCTGGTCAAAGATCAGATGGTGCTGGATAAAAAGCTGGTCCGGCTGAGCGCGGTGCGCTGCCCGGTTCTGAACGTTTACGCGCTGGCAGATCACCTGGTGCCTGCCGCCGCCTCACGGGCACTGGCCCAGCATGTGGGCAGCAGCGACTACCGCGAACTTGCCTTTGATGGCGGCCATATCGGTATCTATGTCAGCCGCCATGCGCAACAACAGATTCCGCCTGAGATTGCCGCCTGGCTGCAGGCACGGCAATAGCCCTGATTACATCAGGGCTTACGCGAGACTTTCAGCCGCAACGCCTTGATCTTCATTTTCGCCAGTTGGCGATTGGCCTTTTCCATGGTGTTCATCGATGGGTAGGGCCCCACCCGGACCCGGTAGAAATCGCCCCGGCCCTGGACTGATATATGCTGAACGCTGGGCTCAAACCCGGCGAGCGCCAGGCGTGCTTTCATCCGCTCAGCCTGGCTCGGATCACTGTATGCCCCCGCCTGCAACATATAGAAACTGCCGGATCCGGCTTTACTCTTGGGCTTGTCAGGCGCCGCTTCTGCCTGGGCGCTTGCAGGTGCCGATTCGAAAGCCCCGGTTTCGGGGATGACGTGCTCTATTTCTGGCAGTACGGTATAGAAATCAAAACTCGTGCGTGCCGGTGCCGCGGTCTTGGCAGAGCTGGATGCCGGCGAGGCACTGTCCCGGGCACTGTCGCGCGATTCGCGCAGCAACTCGCTGATCCCGGCACCGAGACGATCGGGATCACCGCTGGTGGCCCCCTGGTACAACACGGCACCGATTGCGCCTGCAGCCACCCCCACCAGTAGCAATACCAGGTCATGGCCAAAACGTAGGCTGGTACCGGCTTTCTTTCTACGAGTATTGCGAGCCATGAGCTACATGCGCTGTGGTGCTGTAACCCCTAACAGTGCCAGAGCATTGGCTAACACCTGCCGGGTTGCATCAATCAGCGACAGGCGGGCGAGGCGCAGTTGCGGTTTGGCTGCGATAAAGGGATGCGCGTTGTAGTAGGTATGAAAATCATTCGCCAGTTCGCGCAGATAGTAGGCAACCTGGTGCGGCTCATAACTACGCGCTGCCGCTTCGATCACTTCGGGGTAGCGTGAAAGCTTTTGTAGCAGGTCCGTCTCGCGCGACTCGACCAGCAGACTGTGATCCGCATCGGCCAGTTTCACCGCGATGCCTTTTTCTTCAAGCTGACGAAATACGCTGCAGATCCGGGCGTGGGCATACTGTACGTAATAAACCGGATTATCGCTGGACTGGGACTTGGCCAGATCAAGGTCAAAATCCATGTGTTGGTCGGGCTTGCGTAATGCATAGAAAAAACGCGCGGCATCGCGCCCCACTTCTTCACGCAGTTCGCGTAAGGTCACAAACTCACCGCTGCGCGTTGACATCGCCACTTTCTGGCCGCCGCGGTAAAGCACGGCAAACTGCACCAGCAACACCGTGAGATCTTCCTGCTCCAGACCCAGCGCCGACAGTGAGGCCTTGACCCGCTTGATATAGCCGTGGTGATCCGCACCCCAGATATTGATGATGTGATCGAACCCTCGGGCTAACTTGTCGCGATGGTAAGCAATATCGGTAGCAAAGTAGGTATGGTTGCCGTTTGCCCGTAGCACCACGCGGTCTTTCTCGTCGCTAAAATCGCTGCTGCGAAACCACCAGGCGTCGTCACGCTGGTACAGAAAATCACCCTGCTTAAGTTCATCGACCGCGCGCTGTACTGCACCGCTATCGATCAGGCTGCGCTCAGAGTACCAGGTCTGGTACTCCACACCAAAGCGCGCCAGATCTGCGCGGATATCCTCGACCAGGGTATCGCGCGCCAGGCGATGTACACGGCTAAACCCGGCCTGCCCCAGCAGTTCTTGGCATCGGCTGATCAGGGCATCCAACGCCTGGTCATCGTTATCGGGCAACGAGTCAAATAGTGTCCCGGTATCTGGACGGTATTGCTCTGCTTCTTCGCGATGCAGCGTGGCCGCAATATCAAAAACATAATCGCCCTGATACGCAGCGCCCGGAAAAGTGATTGCCTCACCGCACAGTTCCAGATAGCGCAGCCAGACGCTGAGCGCCAGGATATCCATCTGCCGACCAGCATCATTGATGTAATACTCACTGACCGCGTCGTAGCCGGCGGCACACAGCACCCGGGCCAGGGCATCCCCGTAGGCCGCACCCCGGCCATGGCCAACGTGTAGCGGCCCGGTCGGATTGGCCGAAACAAATTCCACCATGACCCGCTGCCGCGCACCGACGTCGCTGGTGCCGTAGCTCTCACCCTGGGCTCGAATCTCGTCTGGCAGGCGCTGGTAGGCGTCTGGCGCCAGGAATAGATTGATGAAACCCGGCCCAGCCACTTCGGCCCGACTTAGCAGCCCCGAAGGGGGCAGCTGTGCGCACAACTGCTCTGCCAGGTCACGGGGTTTCAGGCCAGCACGCTTGGCCAGGACCATGGCCAGGTTACTGGCAAAGTCGCCGTGACCGGCCTTGCGTGCCCGTTCGACCTGCACCGGGACGTCGGGTGCGCTGGGCACCACGCCCTGGCTCACCAGTGATGCCAGGGCATCACTGAGCAACTGACAGACCTCATTGCGCATAACCAGGAAACCGGGGACCGTGAAGAAAAGTTGTGGGCCGGCACTTACCTGCACCGCCGCCCGAGGGGGTCATTCTAACCAATGCGTCACGCTCACCAAAGCGGTCTGTAGTACCCTTGGCGACCTCCTCCCATAAGCCCGCTTTCTCATGGACCACCTGCAACAAAGTCGGTTGAACCTGTTGACCAGCTATGCACTGGACCGGGGCACGCTGTTGCGCCTCGACGAGGAGCATCTGGGCCAGCGGGTACTCAGCGAAAAGGCCCGCTTTATCGGAGTGCATCACCTGCAGATCGCCGTTGACGAAGCGGGTGGCCTGCGC
>Ga0066826_10000432_pt1 | contig 20718 bp, 17 predicted proteins | sample ETNtaG_12_FD_65496 | JGI IMG/M metagenome (GOLD analysis project Ga0066826, IMG submission 65496) | Marine microbial and viral communities from oxygen minimum zone, Eastern Pacific Ocean - ETNP201306SV49 | ecosystem: Environmental > Aquatic > Marine > Oceanic | place: Pacific Ocean: Eastern... | reverse complement strand
CTCTCAACCTTCTTCGCAATCAACGATTTTGAAACCTCGCGTGTGGTTTGAAGGATTAGATGGTTTGCGCGCCTTTGCTGCTTTATTAATTGTTGTAGATCATTCTGCTGAATTCAGTGGGTTAACTTTTCGTGATAACTGGATGGGCCCTTACTTTGCGCGTTTAGATATTGGTGTTTGTATTTTTTTTGTTCTCTCAGGCTTCTTGTTGTTTCGCCCTTTCGTGCACGCTCAATTCTCTGGAAAGACTATTTCTCCGGTTGGATCATTCTGGTTTAGACGTATTGTGCGCATTTATCCGGCTTACTGGGTAGCTCTTACTATTGCTTTGATTTTTGATCTTTGTGAACCAGTAAGAGACACCACTGGACATTTTTTATCATTTGGCCTTGCTCATATTTACAGCCGTGATATGAGTCGAATTTTCTCTGGGATTACTCAATCTTGGAGTCTGGTAACAGAGCTTGGTTTTTATTTCATTCTCCCTTCTCTCGCCATGTTCGGGCGTCGCCTAGGTAAGGGGAAATCTTTAAATCAACAAGCCATTCGACTTGTTCTTTGGTGCTGCGCTCTAGCTGTGGGAAGTCTTGTATTCCGAATTGTCATGTTTAAAGTCTCTAATTGGGAATTTGCCACATGGGGTGGTGCTTCCGTACCGTGGACTCCCTCTTATATGGATACTTTCGCGGCCGGAATGTTGCTTGCAGTGCTTTCTGCTTGGAGCGACTTTCATCCTCAATTAAAAGAAAGAGTTCTACAACTGACAAAAAGACCATGGATCTGGTGGACTGCAGCACTTTTGTTGTTTTGGTTCATGTGTACTCAACTTGACTTAGCGAGAGGAACTTCTCGTGTTTCCTTTGAAATGGAAGTTGTGCGTCAAAGCCTCTACGGCCTCATCGGCGTCTGCCTTGTTGTTCCTATAATTTTTGGGATACCCCGATCCGGAGTTGTGTTACGTTTTCTTTCTTGGAAACCAATGGCCTATCTTGGGAAAATTTCTTACGGTATCTACCTCTGGCACATGGCATTCCTGTATCTCGCTATAAACATTTGGGGTTGGCAAAGATGGACTCTTGAACAGCCAGCAAAGGGGAGTTTCTGGGGTTGGTTAATCTTTAGCGTGGTTGGTTCTATCGCTGCAGCTTCTCTTAGCCACCATTTAGTTGAAAGCCCACTCACTCGATTCAGTAAAAACTTCCTGTTGCGTGTAAATAAGAAATGAACACCCAAACTTCTTCGACGAGATGGTTCGGAGGGTTAGATGGACTACGTGCATTAGCTGCAACTCTCATTGTTGTACACCATGCTGGGTTTTCCAGTGGTCTGACCTTCCGGAATGAGTTTCTTGGTCAATTCTTTAGCCGCATGGACATTGGGGTTTCTATTTTTTTCGTTCTTTCAGGCTTTCTTTTGTATCGGCCTTTTGTGGAGAAACAGTTTGCTGAAAAACCCTCTGATAAGACGAAATATTTTTGGATCAAGCGTCTAGTTCGTATATATCCGGCTTACTGGCTTGCTTTGATTGTGATTCTATGGTCGGGGGCCGTGGAAGTCTTCGGTGCTAATGGAATGACACTGACTTTCTCACTTACTCAAATTTACCATCCAACTCGTGCTCTTTCTGAAGGAATAAGCCAATCATGGAGTCTGGCGACTGAACTTGGCTTCTATTTAGTGCTTCCGTTGCTGGCAGTTTCTGGCCGTAAGTTAGCTAGAGGAAAATCAATTAACCAGCAAGCTTCCTACCTGCTCTTAATGTGTGCCGGGTTGAGTATCACAAGTTACATTTTTCGTGCCGTCATGGCAAGCCTCGCAGAATCGGATCTGGACTGGTGGGGCGCTACCGCAAATTTATGGATGCCTTCTTATCTTGACACGTTCAGCATCGGGATGGCTTTGGCAGTGATATCTGTCTGGATGGAAAAAGAGAAAAAGATAGCTGACTTCATTAGGCCTTTTGTTCGTTGTGCATGGTGGTGGTGGCTGTCGGCTGCCATCTTATTTTGGTTGGTTTCCACGCAACTTGGGCTCACCAGCCAATGGGAAACAGGACTCTGGTATAAGAATTTTGAACGGGAAGTAACACGCCAGACTCTTTATTGGATTATTGGAATGTTTTTACTGATACCACTCATTTTCGGCGATAGTTCTTTTAGTTCAGGTCTAAAATTCTTTTCCTCTAAAATTATGGTGTACTTGGGAACTATCTCCTACGGCATTTATCTATGGCATCAAGGATTTCTGACTTGGATTCATCAGTGGTTTGATTGGCCAGAACTGTCAGGGAACTTTCTCGCTCTGCTTGCCTTTAGTTTGATTGGTTCTTTCATTGTCGCCGGATTGAGTTACTGGCTTTTAGAAAAACCTTTGAATGAGAAACTAAGAGAAATACTACGAAGGTAGTTTCACTTACTTTAGGTCTCGACTTCATTTCTTTCTGCTATCCTGTAGGAGTTCCAGTAGAACTTTTACTGGAAGGTTCGCAGACAGGTGTTAGTTCTTAGTCAAGTGAACCGCCTTAACCATCTAATCTCATCTTTTGAGAACACGCGAATCTATACCAGCCGCTTAACGCGAGCAAAGGAAAACATGACTTCAACTTTTTCAGAGATAGGCGTTCCCGCGTCTATTTGTAAAGACTTAAAACAAAAAGGTATCCATAAACCTTTTGAAATTCAATCAGCTACTATGAGCGACCTGCTTGCGGGAAAAGACGTTTGTGGTCGTGCCCCTACTGGGTCAGGGAAAACTCTCGCATTTGGTATCCCACTCATCGTTTCTTCAAAACGATCACAACCCAAACATCCTCAAGCTTTGGTTTTATCTCCAACTCGTGAGCTTGCTGAACAAATTTATTCAGAATTACGCTCCCTTTCAGGCAACGTCCGCGTCGGGGTTGTTTACGGTGGTGTCGGATACGGCCCTCAACTAAATGCCTTAAGAAAGGGAGTAGACATACTTGTAGCTTGCCCTGGAAGGCTTGAAGATCTGATTCAACAAAAAGCTGTGAACTTGTCCTCTGTGGAACAAGTCGTACTTGACGAGGCCGATCGAATGGCCGACATGGGATTCATGCCCTCTGTTAATCGCATACTGAACCAAACAAATAAAAACCGACAGACTGTCCTCTTTTCTGCAACTTTGGATGGAGATGTAGCAAAACTTATTAGAGACCATTTAAACAGTCCGATCACTCATACTGTCGGGGACGAAACTCCTGACATAACAGCTGCGCATCACGTATTTTGGAAAGTAGATAAAACTAACCGCATCGAAGTAGCTGTTGAGACCCTCAACTCTGCATGGCCAGCCATCGTCTTCTGCAGAACTCGACATGGTGCCGATCGTCTCGCAAAACAAATGTCAAAAGAAGGAATTAAAACAGCTTCTATTCATGGCGGCCGTAGTCAAAATCAAAGATCTCGTTCGCTAAGCGACTTTACTAAAGGCAAAGTGCAAGCTTTGATTGCTACAGATGTTGCAGCGCGAGGAATACACGTAGATAATGTTGCTGCAGTACTTCATTTTGACCCTCCAGAAGACCATAAAGCCTACATTCATCGATCAGGAAGAACGGCAAGAGCTGGAAGGAACGGAGTTGTAATTTCTTTACTGTTACCCAATCAAGTAAAAGATGTAAAGAAAATGCAACGGAAGATTGATCTCCCTGAAGAAGTGACTCATCCTGATCCATTCTCTTTAAGCAACTACTTACCCGCTATTGAGAAAACCACTTTGGTGCACAAAAATTCTGAGACTCAAAGAGACACAAAGGCCTCTGATAAGCCTCGTACAAAATCAAAAAAATCTTATGAATCCTCTGATATCAAAAAATCTGACTATAAGAAAAAGCAAACAAAAAAGAAGTCTCGCCCAAAGGAACGGCACCTTGCCGCAGTAGGCCCCAATGGGCCTAACAGAAAAGCACGGCGAGCCCACCTACAAAATAATCCAACATTTAAAAATGAACGGTTATTGGTTACTTCTCACGTAGACTCTTCTAATCGTGCCAACCACGGCTCGGTTAATAAATTAAAGAGAGTGAATACCATGCCACGTGGCACAGTAAAGTTTTTTAATGCTGAAAAAGGATACGGATTTATTTCCATTGAAGAAGGCGAAGACGTCTTTGTTCATTATTCAAATATTGACGGTTCAGGCTATCGAAGCCTAGACGAAGGACAAGAAGTAGAATTTGAAGTTGGTGAAGGACGTAAAGGTCCCGAAGCTCTTGAGGTTCGCAAAGTCTGATCTGAATACATTTCAGTAAAAAGTTGAAACCCTGACTTATGTCAGGGTTTCATTATGTATCGACAACCTTATTTGTCCCGAACGCGAAGGCACCCGTCTCCATCTTGAGACGGGCGCTATCCAGAGATCAGAATCCGATCCCCAAGTTTACGATTCCCTACGGGAGACACTTGAGTTTCCGTCAAGTACGTACACCCAATCGTGAACTGACTATATTCTCGCGTCTTTCACCAGAAGATGCAAAAAAAATTCCATTTCTTGAACCCTTGCTGAAATTGATAAACAACACTATGTTGCTTGAGCACAAACAAAGGATCAAAAAATGCCAACTCCATGGATCATCGAAGGAACCATAGATTCAAGATGGCCCATAAACACTCGCGGAAATGTGGGTGAAGTGTTCCCTGAAGTTGTTACTCCTTTGAGTTACAAGTTGGGAATACTTCCTGGGGAGAAGGCTTGGCGTGAGGCTTACAGAGTTCTCGGCCTGTTAAAGTCAGATGATTTCTCTTCTTCTGATCCTGTGATTATTGGTCTTTATGGCGGATACGTCTATTTAAATCTTTCTTACTTACGAATGATGGGGGTTCGATCTCCTGGTAGTTCAGCTGAAGCAATTGATGTCTCTTTCTTCGGAGAAGGAAATCCACCAAAATATGTTCCAAAAAAAGGGGATAAAAGTTTTTTCTCTTCTCTGAAGATTTTAAAAGTAGTGCTTAAAGCGTTGAATGCTAAAGAGTTGCCGGAAGTAGTTGCAGAAAGTTTCGAACTCGCATCTCTCTATGAATCACAGCGTCCTCCACTTGACGCTTCAGATCAAGAGTTGCTTGATTTTCTTCATTCGTTTCCGGATGCTTTCTTCCCTGCTTTTAGAAACCACATGCTTTCTTCTGCTCTTGCCGCTGTGGTGTCCGGCACTCTTGCTGACGCGAGTACCGCCGCTGGAGAACCAGGACTAGTAACTCATCTCGTCGGAGCTTCAGGCGATGTGCATTCAGCTCAATATTCAACCGATCTTTATCACATAGCTAAGAAAGTAAAAGAAATGCCGGAGGTGAACAGCGAGTTTGAAGCGGGAGTTGAAGGGTTGTTGGGCCGTCTTGAAGGTGTACCTGAGGCAAAAGATTTCCTCAAATTATTTGAAAATTTCATTACCACTCATGGTCATCGCGGACCTAATGACTGGGAAATTTCTTCTCGGACTTGGGACAACACTCCAGAATTGGCCTTGATGGCGCTTGACCGTATGAGAATTGCTGAGCATGACCTCTCACCTTCTGTACGTCTTCAAGACAATGAATCGAAACGACTGGAAGCTGCCAAGAAAGTTCTCCCTCATCTCGGGTTCATGGAGCGCATCCAGTTCAATAAAGCGCTTAAATCTGCTCCTTTCTGGGCTCAAGCTCGTGAAGCGACTAGAGACCGTGCGGTAAGAGTAAACCTGCCTGCTAAGCAGGTTTACCGTGAATTGGTGCAACGAGCTGCTCAACGTGGCGGAAATCCTGATCCTGTTCGGGTAGCACTATTAGATCCTCTTACAGAACTTCCCGATTATTTAAATAACCCAGCCGCTTACATTTCCATCATTGAAGACAGAGGTAAACTTTTTGATCGTTTCTCCGAAGTGACTCCCCCATTTTTCATCAGCACTCAAGAAGAAGTTTTAACTCTTGAAAAATCAGAGGAGATTCAAAAATCTTTAGATTCTGTTCAGCCGGCCCAACTCGGAGATGTTTTAGTTGGAAATGCTGGCAGTAGCGGCAGTGCGGTCGGCCGTGCCCGCATCGTCATGGATCCAGCAGATGCTTTGAATTTTGAACCCGGCGATGTTTTAGTAGCTCCATTGACTGATCCTGCGTGGACTCCATTGTTTCTTCCCGCTGCTGCTGTAGTTGTGAATGTTGGAGCTCTAATGTCACATGCAATCATCGTTTCTCGAGAACTCGGCATTCCTTGTGTGGTTGCTGTAGAAGGAGCGACTGAGAGAATTCCAGAAGGAGTAATGGTAGAAGTGGATGGAACCGCGGGAACTGTTCGACTTCTTAATTAACAAAAACGAAATAATCTATGTAGTAGTGTTACCAAGTGAGCATTATTCAAGAACGTCTGAAGGAAAAAAAGGTTCTTATTCTTGATGGCGCCATGGGAACCACACTTTTTGAATCCGGACTAACAACAGGTGATTCGCCAGAAGAATGGAACATCACAAACCCTGAAACCATACAGAACATTCATCGTTCCTATATTGAAGCTGGTTCAGATCTCATTCTCACTAATTCCTTTGGGGGGTCACGTTTTAGATTACAACTCCATGGTTTAGAAAAAAATGTTGAAGAGATCAATCTTCTGGCAGGTCAAAACGCGAGAATCGCTAGTGAGCATGTACAACATCCCGTGTTGATAGGTGGGTCCATGGGGCCTTCAGGAGAACTTCTTACCCCCCTGGGACTACTTACTACCAATGAGGCCTCTGAGGGTTTTGCTGAACAGGGCAAAGCCCTAGATAAAAGCGGGGTGGATTTGCTCTGGTTTGAAACTTTTAGCTCTTTAGAAGAAGTTGAAGCTGGGGTTCGTGGCGTTAAAGAAGTTTCTGATCTCCCAATAATTGTCACTATGAGTTTTGATACTGCCGGTAAAACAATGATGGGAGTCTCAGGGGAAGAGATGGGCGAAAGATTATCTGCATTAGAAATAAATGGGATCGGAGTTAACTGTGGAGCGAACCTTGACGACTCTCAAGCTGCTCTTCTTAAGATTAAATCTACTTGCGGGAATTTACCTTTAATTTCAAAAGTGAATGCGGGGATACCGGAATGGAAAGACGGACATTTCTGTTATGACGGCACTCCAGAAATAATGGCGGATTACGCTGTTGAAACCTACAAAGCTGGAGTTTCTCTGATTGGGGGGTGTTGTGGTAGCACTCCAGAACATGTTTCAAGCATCGCTAAAGCTGTGAGAGATATTTCTATCTCTTCTTAGGTTTTCGTTTCAACGAATTCAAAGTTTCGAAAGCTGTCATGTATCCCAAATTCATGAGTTGTGGGGCTTCACGAAAATCGTCATCTATTCCGTGACTATCGAGCGGTAAACGAAAATGTATGACTTCTACATCCTGGGGAATGTCTCGCCATTCTTGACGTGTGACTTCAGCTGTGGCGGCACGAAATCCTGTCATCATGATTGACAGTGCCGTTTGTTTCTCCGGAGGAAGGAAACCTGCTGCCACATCAAAGACGACAAGTCGTGCTGGACGTAATGAGCAGGCATACCGAAGTGGAAGGTTAGAGACCACTCCTCCGTCGAGATGGTAGTCGCCATCAGAAAGTTCGATTGCTGGTAAAGCGCCCGGCATAGCTGCTGATGCACAGAGCAGATCTACTGCTGGTCCCTCACGCCACCAAACTTGACGTCCTGTTGATGCTGCAGTAGTTGCGAGATGGAACGGAATTTTCGTGTGGCTTACATCTTCGACAGGGATGTTCTCAGAGATGAGTTCGCGGAGGCGTTCTCCGTTATCGAAGCTCGGTTTACCGCGAATGATTGCAGCTAAATTTCGGACAAGGCTTCCTCTGATTGGGGACTTTTCTGCTGTTTTTTGCCACACTTTCTCTAAAACACTTATTTGTTGCAGGGTTGGGTCTGAGGCAAGAGATAAGCCGTTGAGTGCTCCTGCGGAAACACCAACTATTTGATCCGGGAATATTCCTTCTTCTAATGCAGCGCGAAGCATTCCTACTTGTGCTGCGCCTCTTACTGCGCCTCCTGAAAGAACAAAAATAGTTCCTTTGCCGCGTCGCTGTAAAAACCCGCGCCTAATTCTTTCAAAAGGAAACGTTCTACGCATTTTTTATCACTCGAAAAGAAAACAAAGACTCTTACTCAAAGATTGAGCCATCTTCTTCTCTTGATTCATCCAAGTTTTTGCTGCTTTGCCATTGTCGGACTGCAAATCCAGCTATGAGTACTCCAACGGCAACAGCGATGCCAATAATTAGTCCGTTAGAACCTCCGCTACTCCCAGAAGACATGTTTGCTGTAGCACTGAGACTTCCTGATTCTTGATTATCTAATAAATCTAAGTTCCAAGTAAGAGTTGATCCTTCTATCGAATCAGCATTATGTTCTGTTACTTCACCAGGTAAAGTAACTGCAATAACAAATTCAGGTGCGGGAATATCAAATATTTCCATCATTTGTAGAAACTCGATATCATCGCTGCCTGAATCCTCAGTCATTTCACCGAGTCCCAGTTCTCCGAGGTCCATTTCCATTGAGAACGTGATTTCATCACCAACTACTGAAAGAGTAGGAGCTCCCTCATCTTCGCTATCAGGGATCTCGAAATCTTCAAATGAACCAGTAAACGAATAGCCGCACCATTCATCATCCTCAACAAGAGTTATCTCTTCTGCTCCTTCCGGAGGTTCGATGCCCATTTCACCATTTTCTGTTACTTGTTCACAAAAGTCGCTACTATCTTCACCACTCATCTCCGCGATTTCAGCAACCTTCTTACTTAAAAGGAAAGTACCCTCCATTGTCCCTGTGCCATCTTCATTCACGTCTATTGACATGGTTACCTTCATGCATGAGGTGAGGAGTAACAGAGAAAGGAGAAAGATTGCGGCTAAGCGTAATTTTTTCATGGTTTAATCTTAGCCCATGAACTAAGTTCTTTTCGTGAAGAAGTTATTTTTACTCTTATTTTCCTTAACGTTCGCTTACGGATGTTCAAACCTGGATAAAGAAGTTACTCAAGATGTTTTGAACTCCACCACCACTTCAACTGTTGATATCTCTGTTTCGTCAACTACTACGAGTACGTCTGTTCCAACTACTACCGTCACTCCCACTACTCTTGCCTCTACTACTTCACCTCCCTATGAAGAATGCAGTCAAGTCGGTCATGGGCCGCCAGAATATGCCGAGCCTTTGAGTTCACATGAGGTATGGATCGGTCGGCTTGAAGAATCAAAAATTGCTGACTCTGAAATCCTGATTGAGCAAGCTTCAGTTCCTGATGGTCTAATGATCGAAGAGGTGATTCATATCTGGTGGGTTGCTGCAGGAGATCATGTAATTCATCATGGCACCCTTACAGAGGACTTATTCACCGACCACGGCCCCATAACTGTTAATGGGGAGGTTTTCTCTGGAATGGTTGACCCGGATGCCGTCCTAATTGACGAGTCAACCATTGGGCTTATTGTCTTAGATGGGTTTCTTAAGAATGGTCCTCCGGGGCCGATTTGTTACTTAACTTCTGACGATGGGCAAAATTTTTTAACCCAGTATGCCTTACTTGATGTAGAGGACCGTTTTGATCCTTCAGTGGTCATCATTGACGAAACTTGGTGGCTAGTAGTTGGAGTTCTCTCGGAAGAAGATCCGTCAAGTGAAGTTTTTCGTAAAGAACCAGACGGTATTTTCGAACTAGTGGCAAATGTAAAAGGAGGTGTTCCAGACCTTTCTTATGACAATGAGATGTTTCGTTTACTCACTTGTTCGCTTGACGGGATGAGACATCATGTCTCCTCCGATGGGGTTACTTGGGAACAGTTAGAGAATATTCGTACTCCAGGTTGTGACCCTTCGACAGTAACTGGAAGCGACTATTTTCTTTTCAAAATGCAGGAAGGAACTCTTCCACCTTTGGATTAGTTAATGGCAAATATCTATAACTAAACGCGAAGGTTCTGAAAGAGTAAACAAGTTGAAAGGTGCTTCATGATCTGCGCCAATTCCCCATGTCGAATATCCTTCAAAATCTCCTACTAGGACTGCTTGAACAATATTGCTTGTTCCGAAATCAGATCCATTTAATTCTGTAGGTCCGGCGTACCACTCTTCCTCAGGTAACGCCCATCCACTAGATGAAAGCATTCTTATACTTAGAAAATTTGTTCCTTCAACTTCCGCTTCAATTCCAGATCCATCTGAGACTATAGGGCTGCTACTCCAGAAGATTTCCCACCCAGTTGGTGGAGTGCTTCCTGGTCGAAACTCTAATACCCACCGGTCATAGCCTTCGTGTGCACCTATGCGAGCTGTTTCTTGGATACTTGGCCCAGAGAACTCTCCCGAAGAACTTGGCCATCCGGCAGTTACTTGTGAGTCTGTCGTCCAAGACTCGCAAGCAGATTCAGTTTCTGCCAAAGTAGTAGTTGTCGACGTCGAAGTGGTTGTCGATGATTCTTCTGTAGCCGCAGTTGTTGAAGTGGTTGTCGATGACTCTTCTGTAGCCGCAGTTGTTGAAGTGGTTGTCGATGACTCTTCTGTAGCCGCAGTTGTTGAAGTGGTTGTCGATGACTCTTCAACTGTGTTTTTGTCTGAGCTACAGGAAACAGCATAAATACATATAGCAAAGATTAGAAAGATTTTTCGCATAAACAACTTTACCTTTCTTGAGTCCACAAGGGTTGTTTCTTATTTCTGTCGATAACGATCTGCAAATTTGTTTATTAGAAACATCACTATCCAAAGAACAAATAGAAAAATTAAAGCGCTCGGATGAAGAATGCCGCCTATGACTCCTGTTATAAGCAGTCCTGCGATAAGTATGTACTGGATTAGTTGGGTTCTTCGCACGACCAGCCTTCGACAGGAACATCTAGGTAAAAGAAGTAGTCAAGTACTGTGTCTGTGACGCATTGACTGTTCGTCAAAAAAGCGCCATGGCCTTCACCGTTGCTGGTTATCAAAACCGCCTGACCTATGGAATCCGTTAACCCTCTTGCCCAGCCCATGGGGGTAGCGGGATCTCCTTCAAGAGCTATTACTAATGCAGGGGTCTCAAGGTTTGCCTCTTCTACGTGAAGCGGGTCCAACGATGGAGGCATCCCATAACAAGCGGTATCTGACCGCCATAAAGAGCCAAAGTGGTTTAACTGATCAGCAACAGCGTCTACTGCTTCAATTATTTCTTCTTCTGTTGGCCGCAAAGGATCATCTGTGCAATTAACTATGAACGAAACAGCACTGGAATTGTCGTAAGTTCCATCTTCTTCTCTTCCTTCATAATCGTCTACGAGGCGCTGGCTTATTACCCCTATTTCTTTCTCTAACACTTCTACGATCCCGTCCTCTAAATCTGTCCAGAGATACGGGCTATAAAGAGCGGCTCCAATGGACCATACAAACTCTGATCTCGTGAGCTCTCGACCATTTTCGGCTGGAATATTTACGTCTTTTAGTAAATTGGTTGCAGCAAAAAGTGCTTCTTCGGCTCCCCCGTATTCGTTAAGAGCGCAAGACACTCTGGCATCACAGTCTGCGGAAAATCTACTCCATGCGTTTTCAAAACCAAGTCCTTGTATGGGGCTAAATGCGCTCGGGTGTTCGTCTGGGGATACTGGGCCATCTAATACCATCGCTCGTACTCGTTCTGGGAAGAGCGATGCGTATACGGCGCCTATTCTTGTTCCATAGGAGTATCCCAGATAGTTGATTTTTTCTGCTCCTAAAGCTGCACGAATACTGTCCATGTCACGAGCGACGTTGTTCGTTCCGATGTGATAGAAGAGTTCGCCGCTCATATCTAAACATTCTTCGACGTATTCTGTTGCTTCTATGAAAAGTTCAGTTGTGTCCTCTTCGTCTTCTTGTAGCCAATTTTCATCGGAATCAGGGTCATTCGGGCAAGAAACTTGACTACTGGAGCCAACACCGCGCGGGTCAAAACCAATGACATCGAAATTGGGGAAAACCATTTCCCAAATATCTGCCCATTCTCCCACTAGCTCAACTCCGGAGCCTCCTGGGCCTCCGGGGTTCATCAACAGCGGTCCTAAATAGGGTTCGCTAGTGGCTGGGAGACGAACTAAAGCAATGCTTATAGAACCTGACCCTATATCTGTGTAGCTGAGTGGGACTTGAAGATCACCGCATTCATAGATTCCGTAACAAGCACTCCAATCAATTCCTTGATTGATTTCAACAACAGAATCTTCAGTAGTTTCGGTTGACTCTGTAGTACTTGATTTAATTGTTGTTGTAGTGCTTGATGTTGTTTCTTGTTGTTTAAGATTTTCTGATCCCGGCGTTTCGCTTGAACAAGAGACACAGAGCAGAATGAGCGCTAAACAGGTTGAGAGTGTTCGTGTTTTCATTTATTCCAAGCTTTACGTAACCGAGTCCACGTATCTTTCACTGTTTCTGGTAAAACTCTTACTCCGGCGACTGTTGTTGAAAAATTCGTATCTCCTAACCATCTTGGAAGGCAATGTACGTGTAGATGTTCAGGGATTCCGGCACCAGCTGCCTGCCCTTGGTTAAGACCTACATTTACTCCATCAGGGTTGTAAGCCTCTTCGAGAGACTGGACTGTTGTTCTAACTAGTTGCCATAGTTCTTCATATTCTTGACTGGTTAGATCACTCAAATTTTCTACTTCTCTGAATGGAATAACCATTGAGTGTCCTGTGGTGTATGGATAGACATTCAGTAAAACGAAACACGTCTCTCCTCTATGAATAATTAGTGTTTCTTCGTCGGGAAGACCGCTTTGCTCTATGGCGGAAAAGATTGATAATCCCTCCGGGGTTTCCACTAAAGACTGAGGGCTGGTTTCACCCTTTACGTATGCCTGTCGCCATCCAGCCCAAAGATGCTCCAGCTGACTCACTTACGTTCTTCTACTTCGCTGGTTAAACGAGAAAGAAACTCTTCGAATGGGAGATCTCGTTCTGGGTTCTCTGATCCTCGAACATTTTCCCCAACTGTTTTGTTAGCCACATCGTCTTTACCGACTACAAGTACGTGCGGTATTTTTTCAACTTTTGCTTCACGAACTCGCTTACCTAAAGGATCTGTCGCTGCTTCAATTGATGCCCTAAAACCAGATCGTGTTAATTCCGCCAGTAATTCCTGTGCATAATCATTGTGTTCTTCAGCTATGGGAAGAATTCGAACTTGTTCGGGAGCTAGCCACGTTGGAAAAGCGCCAGCATAATGTTCTAGAAGCACACCAAAGAATCTTTCAATTGATCCCATTAGCGCACGATGTATCATCACCGGTCGATGACGATTGCCATCAGTGCCAACATATTCCAGAGCGAATCTTTCGGGAAGGTTGAAGTCCAGTTGGATGGTTGAGAGTTGCCAAGAGCGTCCAATGGCATCAGTGATATCTACATCTATCTTTGGACCATAGAAAGCCCCTCCCCCTTCATCAACGATGTATTCAAGGTTTGCGGATTCTAAAGCTGCTCGTAAACCATCTGTAGCTATGTTCCAAAGCTCATCTTCCCCAACAGATTTTTCGTCTGGTTGAGTGGATAGCTTTGCTTGAAAATCGGTGAATCCAAAAGCTTGCAAAACTGAAAGGGTGAAATTTAGTAGCGAAGCGAGTTCTTCTTCTATATTTTCTTGAGTGCAGAAAATGTGAGAGTCATCTTGTGTGAAGCCTCGACTTCTGAGAAGGCCGTGGATCGCTCCTGATAGTTCATAGCGGTAAACCGTTCCGAGTTCAAAGAATCGTAAGGGAAGTTCTCGATAACTTCGTTGACTACTTTGATACACCGCAACATGAAATGGGCAGTTCATTGGTTTGGGATAGTAGGAAACTCCATCTAGTTCCATTGGCGGGTACATGCCTTCGGAGTAGAAATCAAGATGTCCACTTGTTTCCCAAAGAACAGATTTTGCGATATGCGGGCTATAAACGAAGTCGTATCCGCCGCTTTCGTGACGTTCGCGGCTGTAGTCTTCAATAATTTTTCGAACAAGTGCGCCTTTTGGGTGCCATACCGCTAGCCCTGGCCCTAAGTTCTCCGGCCATGAAACTAAATCTAAGTCCGAGGCTAGTCGACGGTGATCTCGTTTTTCGGCTTCGACTAAACGCTGGAGATGGTCCTTTAAGTCTTTTTTGTTTGCCCAAGCAGTTCCGTAAATTCTCTGAAGCATTGGCCGGCTGGTGTCTCCTCGCCAGTAGGCTCCTGCGACTTTTTGTAGTGCAAAATGCCCAAGTCTTCCTGTGGAGGGAACATGTGGGCCTAAACATAAATCAACAAAACCTTCATCATTTTGGTAATAACTGACAGTTCCGTCGAACTTTATTTCTGATGCCAATTCTTCGTCACTGCTACCTGCAGCAACTTTCTCAATGATTTCTTTTTTATATTCGTGGGTAGAAAATAGATCCAGAGCTTCATCTGCTGTTATTTCATGTCGGTGAAACTTCTGATCTGCTTTAACAATTTCACGCATCCGCTTTTCGATGACTTCGAGGTCTTCAGGATTGAATGAAGCGTTTTCTGGTAAATAGAAGTCGTAGTAAAAGCCATGCTCTATTGGAGGCCCGATCGCGTAGGTTGCTTCAGGCCAGAGATCTAATACTGCTTGGGCTAGCACGTGAGCAGTTGAATGCCTAAGGACTTCAAGACCCTCTTCGCTCTCTTGAGTGACTATGGCTACTTTGTCACCATCAACTAAAGGTCTATTTAAATCAAAAATTTCTGAGCCGATTTTTATGACTAGGGCTGCCTTCGCTAGTCCACTTCCTATTTCGGCTGCAAGATCGTAACCAGTGGCGCCATCTGTCAATGTTCGAGAAGAGCCGTCTGGAAGAGTTATTTTTATATCAGTCATACTGTCTTGAGAATAGTCAATAGAGAGGGCAATCCTGTGGGAATAACGTCTTGCCACATTTTTTAGCCTCTGAGAGGTAAGGTCTTGATTGAGGATAGCGAAAAAAATAGTTTCATGTACGGGAGAGTTACGTGGGTATTCTTGACGATAAGAAGTTGTTAATCACTGGGGTTCTTACCGACGCTTCATTAGCGTTCTCTGTTGCTCGATTAGCTCAAGAACAAGGTGCGGAGATCATTTTGACTGGTGCTGGACGTGGAATGCGTTTGACTCAACGTACGGCGAAAAAACTGCCGACAGTCCCTGAAGTTCTTGAATTTGACGTCACTTCTTCTGAACAGTCAGATGCTCTTCAAAAACAATTGGCTGAATCTTGGGGTCGAGTAGATGGCGCTTTGCACGCTATAGGTTTTGCTCCTGAAGCTTGCCTTGGGGAAGACTTCATGACCCCTAAGTGGGAAGATGTTTCTGTAGCAATGGAAATTTCTGCTTATTCGCTGAAAACTGTGGCTGAAGTTGTGCGACCGTTGATGACTGAAGGTGGATCAATCGTCGGTCTTGATTTTGATGCGCGATTTGCGTGGCCTGCTTATAACTGGATGGGGGTCGCTAAAGCCGCCTTGGAGTCAACTTCTCGCTACTTAGCTAAGTCACTTGGACCAGAGAACATACGAGTCAACATGGTTGCTGCTGGTCCTATTCGGACTATGGCTGCAAAGAGTATTCCCGGGTTTGCCGCTTTTGAAGAGCTCTGGGGTGAGCGTTCTCCGCTGGGCTGGGATATTCATGATCCGGATCCTGTTGCTCGTGCTTGTGTCGCTTTGCTTTCTGACTGGTTCCCATCAACTACTGGAGAAATGGTCCATGTAGATGGTGGGTTCCATGCAATGGGTGCTTAACTAATTTCAAAGCGGTTCAATATCTGATTCGTCTGAGAACTCACCTACTAATTCTTCAACGACGTCTTCCATAGTTATGAGGCCAATAGTTTTCAAATCAGGGCCCTGTAACACCAGAAGGTGATTTCTGTTTTCACGCATAATCATTAATGCATCTTCTTGTGTTGTTTCTGGTGAGATTGTCTTAAGTTCGCGTATTGAGTTCTCTGGGAGTGCTGAGTTCTGCATTTCAAGCCCATATTGCAGAAGGTCTTTGGCGTGCACCATCCCAAGAATTTCATCAAGGCCTTTCCCTATCACCGGTAATCGTGTATGCCCACTTTGCAAAATTTGTTGTTCAATTTCAGCAATCGTCATCTCTTTATTCACTACAACCATTTCTTGTCGCGATATAGAAATCTCTTTTACTGGTCTTATCACCAGATCTAATGCTCCGGTAAGAAGCTCATGTTCGAATTCATCGATTGTTCCTTTTTTATGGGATGATTCAAGAATTGCTGAAAGTTCTGAAGCGCCTAAAGCGTGATTAACTTCATCAACTGGCGTGTACCCGAATGGTTTAACTAAAACGGCGGCTAACTTATCGAGCGTCCAGATTAGTGGAGTCATAGATACTACAAATAAACGATGCACAGATATAAGCCGTTGCAAAGTTTTTTCAGGAGCGGTAACAGCAAGATTTTTTGGCACCATCTCTCCTAGAAGTAACTGAATCGTTCCTGCTAGTCCAATTGCCACTATCCAACTAATGCTTTCGGCCAGAGTTTCTGAAGCTCCGAAAAATTCTGCTATTGGATGAATAAGTCGACCTATAGATGGTTCGGCGATAATACCCAAGATCACGCTGCTTGCAGTAATACCTAGTTGAGCTCCTGAAAGTTGTCTTCGGAGATCTTTGTGTGCTTCTAAGGCCCGAATAGAGTTTCGGTTTCCATCTTCTGCGGCTTCTTTTAATCGAAGAGGTCGACTTGCTATTAGTGCAAATTCAACTGCCACAAAAATAGCATTCATCACTATTAGAAGAACTACGCCTAAGAAGATCATGATGACGTCACCCGAAGAGTGATGATTCGTCGTCTTCTGACTTCAAGTACTTCTATTATCCAATCTTTTTCAACGACCTTCTCGCCTGGCTCTGCTAGGTGTCCGAGTCGTTCAAGAGCAAAACCGGCAAGAGTTTCGTATGGTCCTTCAGGGATTCGAAAGCCCGTGGCATCAAATACTTCTTCGAAATTCAAGCGGCCTGCAACGAGGAAACTTCCAGGGTTCTCTAACTCTGCTGAGGCCAAATCGCTGTCATACTCGTCTTTAATTTCTCCTAATATTTCTTCTAGTAGATCTTCTAAAGTTATGATCCCAGCTGTTGCACCATGTTCATCGATGACAACTGCCATCTGTGTTCTGTTGTCTCGCATATCTGACAGTATTTCTTCCAGTTTCCTTGTTTCAGGAACTGCAAGAATTTCTCTCATAATTTCTGACACAAGTGTCGTATTTCTCTCTTCTGGAGATAGGCGGTAAACAGATTTAACATGAACAACGCCAATAATGTCATCAAGGTCTTTATCAAATATTGGAAATCTTGAACGCCCTGTATCCAGCGAATGTTTTATTAGATCTGAAACCTGAGTAGCTCGTTGTAAAGCATCTACGTCGATACGTGGAATTAATGCATCCACTGCGGTTTTGTCGCTGAATCTTAATGATCGAGTTAGAAGTGATACTTCTTCTGGGTCTAAAGCACTTGACCCTCTTTCCGTGATTAAAGTCTCTAATTCTTCTGGAGTGCGGGAAGTATCTATTTCGTCTCGAGGTTCGACTCCGAACCGTCGAACAACTGAATTAGCTGTGCTGTTTAGAAGTTTTACTAACGGGCGAACTAAAACGCTGTAACCAGTTAATAAAGGCACTAGCTTTCTGGCCGTTGGTTCTGGAGCTGCAAGCGCTATGTATTTTGGGACTTGTTCTCCGATTATTAAGTGGAGAACTGTTGCGACAAACACTGCGAGAAGAACGCTCCATCCTGTTGGGTGATCATCTCCGGTTAATAGGCGGGCCATTGTTGGTTCAGCAACAAAGCCAAGCATTAAAGCGGATAACGTGATTCCGAATTGACACCCTGACATTTGTTCAGTTAGGCGTTTTAAAGCACGTAGAAGAACTCGATGGATACGACTGCCCTGATTTGCTTGTGCTTCTACACGCGCTCTATCAAGAGCGAGCAAACTGAATTCAGCAGCCACAAAACTTGCATTGAGCGCAAGGAGAGCAGCCATGATGAGCAGACCAGAGGTGGTGTTCATTAAGTTATTACTTTAGCGAGAAAGAGCGCAGGCTCATAGTTGTGCCATTAAAGAGTTAGTATCGGTCTTGCTATGTCTGGTATTGAGATATTTTTAATCATTTCGATCTTTATGATTGCTTCAGCCATTCAAGGATCTATCGGTTTTGGTGCAAATCTTTTTGCTGTTCCATTGTTAGCTCTCATTAACCCTGAACTTATACCAATTCCAATTTTGATAGTAAACCCGATCATGAATTTAATGCTGGCTTGGCGTGAACGCGGCAATGTTGACCGTCCTGCGGTGATCTCTGCTCTCGTTGGAAGAGTGCCGGGAGTGGTTCTTGGTGTTCTCGCTTTAAGTTTGATTTCCTCTGACCATTTAGGGCTCTTATTTGGGATTCTTCTTCTTATTGCTATTGGACTGCAACTAAGCGGTCTCACTCTTTCACGAACTCGACGGACAGTGACTCTTGCCGGTGGTGTAAGCGGATTTATGGCTACAGCAGTGGGGGTAGGTGGGCCTCCAATGGCGTTGGTTCTAAAAGATTTACCAGGACCATCTTTTCGAGCAACCATGTCTCCTTATTTTGTAATCGGATCTTCTCTTTCTATTTTGGGTCTTATTTTGGGTGGACAGTTTGAGATCAGCGATATTTGGAACTCTTTGTTGCTTCTTCCCGCCGCTATTGCAGGTATTTTGATCTCTGGGCCTTTAAGGTCTCGTGTTGATTCTGGTCGAATCGTGTACTTCATCTATTTTCTCTCTTCCGCAGGAGCCATTGCCTTACTCTTGCGTTCCCTGTTTTAATTCTTTAAATGTTTAATTACTTAATTTGTCTTGAAAACGTTGAGCGAAGGTTTGCTGAAACCGTCGCTGTGTCAGAAATTTCTTGGAAGGTTAAACAAGGTGAGCACTGGGTAGTTCTTGGTCCTAATGGATCTGGAAAGAGTACTCTGCTTCAAATAGCTGGGCTTCACCTGCATCCTTCTTCTGGTGATGTGACTGTTCTCGGCCATGAGCTTGGTCGGGTCGATATTCGTCAATTAAAAAGTGAGGTGGGATTTGTTTCCGCCTCTCTGTCTAGTTCTTTTCGATCCAACATCATGGCTTACGAGGTGGTCATGACTGCGTTATATGGCGCCCTTGAACCGTGGTGGCATACCTATTCAAATAGCGATCATGATCGAGCATGTTTACTGCTTGAACAGGTTGGCTGTGGAGATAGAGCCAACCATGCTTTTAGTGTTTTGTCGTCTGGAGAGAAACAGCGTGTTCTTCTTGCTCGCTCTCTTATGACTGACCCTGGATTAGTTCTGCTTGATGAACCTACTGCAGGGTTGGATCTTGGAGGGAGAGAAGAATTGCTTTCTTCATTGACTTCGTTGGCTTCTGATTCGTCGGGACCATCGGTTGTTCTGGTGACTCACCACGTCGAAGACATTCCTGAAGGTTTCACTCATGCCGCTCTCATGTCTAATGGTCAGATGATTAATCAGGGTGATATGAAAGAAGTAATGAATTCTGAGAACTTGAGTCAATGCTTCGATCTTCAAATCTCACTGTCAAATGAAAGCGGTCGTTACTTCGCGAAGGTGTCTGATAAACCATGACGTGCCATGTGTTGATTTTTTCTGGTGGGCCCGCCCCTCTTTATCTACCTGAAGTTGGTGCTGATTTTGTTGTTGCGGCTGACCATGGAGCTGATCATGCGCTAGGGAGCGGATACCAAGTTGATGTGCTCGTAGGTGACCTTGACTCTGTCTCTGAGAGAGGTAAAGCATCAGCGAAGAAAGTTGTGCAGCATCCTGTTGATAAGGATATGACTGATCTTGAATTAGCGTTAGAAGAAGCGTCAAAGTTGGGGGCTACTCAAGTTACTGTTGTTGGCACTTTGCAAGGGCGAGTTGATCATTCGTTCAATAATCTTTTAGTTCTCGCAAATGACCAGTGGGCGCACATGTCGATATCGATGCTTGTTGATGCGTCTCAAGTCTGGATTGTCCACGACTCATTGGAGGTTGTAGTTCCTGTTGGTGCACAGGTGAGTTTGCTTCCGGTGGGAAATGAGGTTGCTGGAGTTGTTACTACTGGGCTGGAATGGTCTCTTTCAGATGAAAATCTTTTACTGGCTGAAGGCCGTGGAATGTCTAATCGTTCGCTTCTAGAGAACGTGTCTATCTCGATACGTTCTGGAGTTCTTTTAGTTTTCATCAGTCAACCTGAATGAAGCCGTCCGTAGTACTGTTCTTCATATGTCTGCTATGAAAGTCGTGTCGTGTACTCCCAACATTGGAGCTACTGTCACAGGTGTCGATCTTTCTGATGAAATTAGTGATAGCGAAACTGATTTTCTTTACGACACTCTTTTAAAACACTTTGTTCTTTTTTTTCGAGATCAACATTTAACTCCAGAACAACTGAGTTTTTTCGCTCGTAAGTTTGGTCCCCTTGAAGGAACTCATCACACTTATGAATCTCTTGAAAACTTTGACCATGTCACTGTTTTGAACATGGGTCCAGAGAATCCTCCTGATAGTGCCGAATGGCATGCTGACTTAACCTTCAATCAAGATGCTGCTTTTGCTTCAGTGCTCCAGGGTGTAGAGATACCTTCAGTGGGGGGTGATACTTTGTGGGCTAATTGTTTCGCTGTTCATGATGCGTTACCTCCTGGTTTACGAAAAGATTTA
>Ga0066826_10000408_pt1 | contig 21197 bp, 10 predicted proteins | sample ETNtaG_12_FD_65496 | JGI IMG/M metagenome (GOLD analysis project Ga0066826, IMG submission 65496) | Marine microbial and viral communities from oxygen minimum zone, Eastern Pacific Ocean - ETNP201306SV49 | ecosystem: Environmental > Aquatic > Marine > Oceanic | place: Pacific Ocean: Eastern... | reverse complement strand
AGAAATGGTCAACCATTTGGAGAACATATATTTGATTGTAAAGATTCCGGTTGGTCATTTATCTCTGAAAGTTATCAAATTTCAGAAACTTTTTATGTTAACCAAGGCGAGAATATTGAGTATGAGATTTGGTTCCAGTCATTTGAGCATTTAGATATTTATGCAGATTTATCCTCAATATCTTTTATTTGTCAATCATGCATTTCAGATGCTGAGAGTGATGATTTTGATTATGAATATGTTGATAATAGATTAGTAATGAAAAATTTACCTGAGGGTAAACATGAATTGTCAATACGCGTAAAAGATACTGATGGAGTGTGGAGTGATAAAGTTTTTGAAGAATTTTTAGTGAATCAGCCACCTTCTTCAATAATTGATCTAGTCTCAACAAATGTTTATCACAAGGAAAATCCTAGATATGTCACATTAGATTTAGCAGGTCGTGGTTTTGATGATGTAGGGGTAGAAAAATGTGAATGGCAGATGGAATATTTGGACAATGAACGTTTTGATCTGGAGGTTGCTAAGCAAACTTGGCAGACAACAATGCCTTGTTCTCAATATGGTGTCGATAATTTAACAGCAGGTAATTACTCAATTTCACTTAGAGTAGAAGACACTCTTGGAATATGGGGTGAATGGTTCGTCTATCCCGATTATTATGTTGATGATGGAGATAACATTACATTCCAAACTGATGTTTATCCATTAGATAATACACAGTGGTATGACAGAGATAAAGATGGATGTGGAGATAATGAGGATGGTACAAATGGAGATGCATTCCCTAATGATCCAAGTGAGTGCTTAGATTCAGATGGTGATGGAGTAGGAGATAATTCAGATTTTTTACCAGAGATTCCAAATATGTATTTTTATGGAGCTACAGGAGTTAGTATGGGTCTTATCGGGGCCGCATTAGCAGAGCTTGGAGCTAGACGCTCTATACCTGGGCTCATTAGTGCTTTAGAACAGATAAATTCTACAGGAATAACAGATAACCAAATTAATCAATTAATTGAAAATCTGGAAGAAGGTGGCGGTCTTCAATTTTTCTCCAACGATAGAGCTGATGCTCTCAAATTGATTAATGAATATGAGGGCATAAATTCTGGAGCAACAGAATCATTCCAAGGTTTAGGAGAATTGAAAGAGCAATTGGCAGAGATGGAGGCATCCGGAATTTCCTCTCCAGATTTAGCAGCAAATATTTCTGAACTTGAGAATATGTTAGAAAATCAAGTAGAAACTGATACTAATTCCGATTATTTAGAGACTCTCAAAGAGGAAATGAAGAATAAAGGTGATAATTAGTGTCTTATGAGAAAATATTATCTAAAATTCGCGAGACACAAGTTCTTTTAGATGAAAGGAAGAAATCATTCTCAGACGCAGAAAATTCGGTTGAGGTTCTAGAAAATAGAATATCTGAAGCTACAGAATTTATTGATGCCTCTTCCTTTATGGAAACTATAGAGCAAGTTAAAGATGCATTTAGTAGAAATAATTATGCAGATTCATTTCGATTATCAGCAACTTGTCAAACAGAAATTAATAGCTCATTAGAATCATGGCAACCTAATTTAAAAGTGGAATTACCAACTAATATACTGCCAGGGAAGTGGCAAAAATATAGAATTAAGATAGTGAATGAAGGGAGTGCACATGCCTCACAAATAACGGTTAAATTCGTGGAAGGAATTAAGCAACAAGGTGCAATTACATTTAAAACTCTCGAATCAGGTCAGACATCGGAGATTGAAGCTAATTTGGTGTCTGAATTTGCAGGTTCGGTAAATGTTAAAGCTGAAATATTTTCCTTAAGACGTTATGATAATAAGCAGATAACAAACAATATTGATGAATGGATTGAAGTTTCAGAAACCTCTTCAAGATTAGCTCCTGAGAAAAAGGTAGAAGCACCAGAAATTAGTTTAGACCACAGAGCTTCTGTAAAAGATTGGAATAAACCCTCGGATCTAGCCCCAAATGGGGAAACAATTTTGGATTTATTTATTGCCAAGTGGAAATGTTATTCGCAGTGGCCAAATAATGTAAAAGAGTTAGATAATTTGCATAATAATTACAAAGAAGTTTCACTTTCTTCATATTTTGAAGTTCCAACAGATCCTGCAGTAGTGCTTAGTGAGTGGAGTTTACCACCTAATTTGAGAAAGAATGTTTATCTTGACGATGAGAGAGCATCACATATTCTAAAAGTTCTTGATAGCAAATCTGATGAAAATTATGTTATTATTGGTGAGCCAGGCGTTGGTAAGACCACCTTATTGTTTGAAATTTTTGATTCATTAATGGATAAAATACCCACAGGAATATTGACTACCACTGAGATGTCAGACGCACATATTGAATTAGGCATGAAATTATTCTATGACGATATTCCTGAGAATACAGATATTGTTCAAGGAATTATTGATAATGATACTAAGGGATTAATTGTTACGGCTAGAGAAGCAGATTGGGGTAAATTGCCTGAAGATTTTCAAAAGAAATTCAAGAGATTAACTGTACCTCTCTTTTCGGATGAGAATGTTTCTAGACTTTGTGAAAGAATGTTTGATTTTTCTAATATAAAATATGATAATTCTTCGATTAGTGAATTAACAAATTATGCTCAAGGAAGTCCGATATTTATCTGGCTGATGATTAGAGAAATGCAATATAATGGAATTTCATCGTTGACAAAAACTTTTGTCAAGGATAATTCTCGTAAGGGAATGGAGAATTACGTTGCTTTAATTCTTCAAAGACTGCTTAAGGATGGCCCAAATTATAAGAAAGGAGGATTACACTCACTTGCATGTATGATTTTCTTATCTGATTATATGAGGGATAGAAGATGTGATGAAATGTTATATCGATCATTTGCGGATGAGATAGAAGAAGAGTTTGAGAATATATTTGATGATAAACAAAATCATACAACTTTCAACCAAATGATAGTATATTTGTCAGGTGAGGGAACAACTATAGGTTTCCCACATGATAGTTGGGCCGATGTATTACAAGGAACCGGCCGTAATAATCCCTTGAGAGCAGATATTCAAACAATTAAATTGAAATTTTCAGACAAGACATATGAATCCATTTACAAGAAACAGGCAGTAAAAGGAGCTTGGGAAAATGCGGTGAAAAGGTATGATAAGAATATGATACGGGAAAAAGATTATTTCCTTTCAATGGTTGATACTTTAACATATAATTATACATTATCCGATTTGGAAAAATTAGGAGTAGATATAGAAACGATTCGAGAAGTTTCTTCACTTAATTCAGATTTGCCTATTGCAGCTAGAGTTTTGTCTAGGGTACAAGCAGCTAGGCCTAATCAGGTTACCCAGATAATTAATATCAAACATTCAGTTATTAGTAAATCTAAACTTGAATTTAGCAAAGATGATGTTAATGTTGAATCTTCAGTAATAACCGATTCTGAGTTAGATGAAGAGGATTTGAAAGATTCAAAGCACAGTATTGTTGTAGATTCTAAAAAGAAATAATTATTCAATACCTAGTTCTTTACGATCAACTATTGTATATCCTCTAGTTTTCAAAGTATCTAAATATCCATACCAATACACCAAGATTCCTTGACCATATAATTCAACGTAATCAGAGACTTGTCCTCTATGATTTTTACGATGGATATATTCATCACCAAAGCTTGCTTTTGATTCTATCCAGTTATATTGATCACCATGCCACTCAATTGGTTCCATAAGCAAGAAATCAGGAGTTTTTCCTTCAACAGTTCCAGCTCTTAAGTCATTCTCAGTAAAATATTCTACTTCTTTTCCATCAAGCCATTTTGCTATTGAATCTTCCTTTCTGTTTCCTTCAGCAGATTGTTTATCATGTGATCTTGGCGTGTAAAGTTCATCTCTTCCAATTACTTCGTCTAGTTCTTCCTTTAATCTTTTATTGTTCTTGACAAGACTAGTGTTTTTCATTATTTCTTTAGTTTTCTTCTTAGAAAACCTCATTTTTAGCATCAAAAAATTAGCCAATAATATAGGGGGAAAATCAATTTCTAAAGCTAATTCGCCAATAGTCTTACCTTCTTTCCATTGTTTGTGATACAAACTAGCTTTATCTTTAACCTTATAGTGATTTCTAATGGATTTTCGTTGAAGATATTGCGATCTTATTGCCCTCGTAGCATCGTATGGTTGACCAAGTTTTTCAGAGACTTTATCAACGCCATTATGGACTCCATAGCCGGGATAATTACCAAATTCTTTAATCATTTTGTTAAATGTATCTAAATCCACAATTCGCTAATGGGGTCTTATAATAAAGAGACCGTTGATTAACAATTGTGAATAAAATCAGGGAATTAAGAAAAGGTATGAAAAAAGAGGGAATTGATTGTCTTGCAATAGTCCCAGGGCCAAATTTATACTATATTACATCAAAGAAATTCCATCTTAGTGAAAGACCCGTAGTGTTATTTATTGAAGAAGACCATTTGACATTTATTCTTCCAGAGTTAGAGAGTCAGAAATTAGTTGGACTTGATGTTAATTCTTTGACTTATTCAGATCTATCTGGCCCTCAACAGGCATTTGATATTTTCTTTGAGAATAAAAATTTTGAGAAAATAGGTATTGAATCTAGAATCATGCGTCATTTAGAATTAAATTTAATAGATAGGCAGGGGTCAGAAATAATTGATTCTATGTTTATGTTTGCAAATTTAAGAACAAAAAAATCAAATGACGAAATAGAGATGATTGAAAGAGCAGTCTCCATTGCAGAAAAATCACTTAATACAATAATTAACAAATTAACTTCTGGAATTTCTGAAAAAGATTTTGCATCTCAATTAGTCATGGAATTACTCAAAAATGGTTCAGAATCCGAGTTGCCTTTCTCTCCAATAGTTGCGTCAGGAGCTAATGGGGCAAATCCACACCATTTCCCTACAGAAAAAATAATCGGAGATAATGAATTGGTCATAATAGATTGGGGAGCTAATTATCAGGGCTATTTTTCAGATATAACAAGAACATTTGCTACAGGTAAAAATATAGATTCAAAATTATTGGATGCGTTTGAATCAGTGAGATTAGCGAATTCAGCGGCAAGAACAAAATCAGCACACGGAGTGACTGCAGGTGACGTGGATTTAGCTGCAAGAAGCATAATAGATGAAAGAGGGTTTGGAGAGTATTTCATTCACAGAACGGGACATGGTTTGGGTCTTGAAATACATGAAGAACCAAATATTAAACAAAATGAAGAATTTGTTCTCACTGAAGGCAATATTTACACCATAGAACCAGGAATATATTTACCAGACTTGGGAGGGATTAGAATTGAAGATGATGTATTAATTGAATCTTCAGGTTCTAGAAGTTTGACCACAATTCCAAGAGATTTGGTCTATCTTTAGTATCAGTGAACCCTTTATAGACCACCAATTCGCTATAGATTAATGGCAGATTCTGAAAGCGGTGGTGGCAGACGCTACGTTGTTATTGCTGTAGTCATTATGTTACTTGCAGCTTTACCGTTTTCTCCTTTTGTATCATTTAGGTCTTCACAACATATTGATACAGAATCAGCATCTTCAGATTCAAATTTACCTACAAAAGATAGCGATAATGATGGTTTGCCTGACTGGTGGGAAATGGAATTCAGTCTGGACCCATTTGATGCTTCTGATGCTTTATTAGATACAGATGGCGATGGTCATGATAAAAACAGAAATGGTTTTCTTGATGAAGAAGAATATTTCACGAATTTAATGGAATTTGAGATTAGAAATCAACTTGGGAATAGTACAGATCCAACAACTTCCGATACAGATGGTGATGGAATGCCAGATGGTTGGGAAGTTTATTACAATCTTAATCCAATTGGAGAGTATGATGCCGATTCAGATGAAGATAATGATGGTTATGATGCAAATAGAAATGATGAAATAAGTCCAAGTGAAAGGCACACTAATCTTGAGGAATATTTGGCAGGTACGAGTCCATGGCAATTTGATTCAGATGGAGACAAAATGCCAGATGGCTGGGAATTATTTTATGGATTAAATCCAACTTTGTCTAGTGATGCATGGTTTGATTCGGATTCAGATGGATGGGATGCAGATTTCGATGATGAATTAATTTATGATGAGAGATATTTCAATTATATGGAATATTTTAATGATACCAATCCACTTCTTTCAGATACAGATGGCGATACTATGCCCGACGGCTGGGAAGTTATTTTTGATTTGGATCCATTAAGACCCTCTGATAATTTTGAAGATAAAGAAAATGACGGATTAGTAAATGTTTATGAGTACAATAATTCTTTAGTAAATACAGGCTGGTTAGATAGAGATGGAATATTTACGACAAGACCAGATTTAAACGATACTGATGATGATGGTTTAGCAGATATTGATGAGCTTTTTGTTTATTTGACAGATCCAACACATAACGATACAGATGAAGACGGTATGCCCGATGGTTGGGAGGTTAATTATGGCTTAAATCCAATATCTAATTTAGATGCTGATGAAGATGCAGATAACGATGGATGGGATTTTGATAGAAATTTTAACATAACAGGATGGGAAAGGTTCACTAATCTAGAAGAATACTTGAATGGAACAAATCCTATTGATGGAGATACAGACGGAGATGGTATGCCAGATGGTTGGGAAGCATTTTATGATTTAAATCCTAGAGATTCAAAGGATGCCAATGAAGATTTAGATTTAGATGGCTATGATAGTAATAGAGATACTTTTGTTTCAAATAATGAGAAATTCACAAATTATGAGGAATTTTTGAATAATACTATTCCAAATAAGAACGATACTGATGAGGATGGAATGTGGGATGGCTGGGAAATATATTACAATTTGAATCCATTAGATGATTTTGATGCTACAGTTGATAATGACATGGATGGTTTTGATTCCAATTATAATGGAAGTCTTGAGGAAGATGAAGAACATAATAATTTATTAGAATTTGAAGCAGATACTCATCCATATCTTGAGGATACAGATGCAGATGGAATGTTAGATGGTTGGGAATGGAAATATGGTTTAGATCCATTAAACCCTGCAGATGCTGGAGCCGATCCAGATCAAGATGGCGTAATTAACCGCTTAGAGTACAATAATACAGCAGCTGGAGCCTATATTGAAGTAGATAACATAACTCATACAAATCCTAAGCTTAACGATACAGATAATGATGGCCTTTTAGATGGAGAAGAATTATTCAATTATTTGACAGACCCTACTCACAACGATACCGATGGAGATGGTATGCCAGATGGTTGGGAAGTCAAATATGGCCTTAATCCTCTTGATTCGGCAGATGCTTCGTTAGATTCAGACAATGATGGTTTTGACTATAATTGGGATGGTAATCTTTCGGGGGAAGAATTTTCAAATCTTTTTGAATATTTGAATGGTACAGATCCAACTAATGGAGATACCGATGGAGATGGTATGTCTGATGGTTGGGAAGTTTATTGGGGTTTTCAACCGAAAAATTCTAGTGATTCTCTTTTAGATGTAGATAATGATGGTTTGATTAATTTGTATGAATTTAACAATTCACATATAGATGATTTTGATGAGAATGTCATAAGTCCAGATGTTATTTTTGGTTCTAATCCTTTGTTGAAAGATACTGACGGAGATTTAATTGAGGATGGTGAAGAATGTTTTTCAGGAAATGATACTTACGTTACAGATCCTTCTAATCCAGATTCAGATGATGATGGTATGCCTGATGGTTGGGAATTCCTGAATTCACTGGATCCATTTGATCCTGCAGATGCAGATGAAGATATAGATAATGATGGTTGGGATTTTGATAGAAATGGAACCATTGAATTTTCTGAATTATTTACTAATTATGAGGAATATCTGAATGGAAGCGACCCTAGAAATAATGACACAGATGGCGATGGGATGCCCGATGGTTGGGAAGCTTATTATGGCTTAAATCCAAATTCGGAAGCTGATTTTTCTTTAGACTTTGATTCAGATGGTTATGATGCAGATGGAGATGGTGAGATATCGCCAGATGAGAAATTTACTAATTATGAAGAATTTTTGATGGACTCAAATCCCTCACAGGCAGATACAGATGGAGATAATTGTACAGATGGTTGGGAAATATATTGGAATAATCATCGTCCAGATAATGAAACACGTGGTTTTGATTTGCTAGACGGAGAGGATGGTCTTTTAGATTATGATGATGATGGCTGGGAAGATTGGGAAGGAGTTTGGCATACTTTTCCCAATTGGAGAGAGGAAATAGCAAATACAAATCCTTGGGACCCAGATACAGATGGAGATAGTATGACGGACGGGTATGAGGCAGATAATGGATAAATTTTTTAATGATAAAAGTTTTTTTGGCATACCTTTATTTAACAATGGAACCGTTTTACGCGTAGGTGTGGATAGAATGATGAAGAAATTTTTAGTATTTTTTGCGGTTTTCATTTTACTGTTTTCACCTTTTGCTACTTTCCCAGTTTCTGCAGATATAGACCCAGATGAAGATAATGATTCAGATGGATATGATGCAAATCATGATGGAATAATATCTGATGAAGAAAAATATACTAACTTAGAAGAATATTTGAACAATACAAATCCAAATGATCCAGATACTGACGATGGTGGTGCCTGGGATGGTTGGGAACTTTTTTATGGATTTAATCCTAAAAGTGCAGCAGACGAATCAAATGATAATGATGGTGATTCATTAGCAAACTCTGTTGAATTTTATTGGGATTCTGATCCTTTTAGTGCAGATACTGACCAAGATGGAATGCCTGACGGTTGGGAAGACACTTATTCAGATAGAATAGTAGATGGCATAGGTTGTGGTTTAGATCCTACAGATGGAAGTGATAAATTTGGAGACCCCGATGGCGATGGCTCCGATAATTTGAGAGAGTATCAAGAAGAAACAAATCCGTGTGATCCCGATAGTGATGATGATGGAGATCCAGATGGTGAAGACCCACCTCCAGTAGATCCTGGTGATGATGACGAGGGCAATCCAGATACGGGAGCTACTGACGGCAACGTTACAATTTATGAGATATTCGATCCAGTTCTTGGTAGTTTAAAGAGATGGACTTCTTTTGATGGTCTCCTCTATGATGATCAAGCTTCAAATCCTACTGATATGTACACCATGTATAATTATGATTCAGACAAATATGAAATTTTCCCTACAGGTTATGAAGGCTATTCAAATATTTTTGAGGGATGGATTTGGATGGGTATCACAATAAGCACTACAGAATATACTAAGATACCTTCAGTTTCTCCGGATGCAGAAATAATTGATTATGACCCAAATGCAACTGATGTAAATATTAGATTCTTTAAGGATGGGGCCGATAATTATTATGTTCAAGGTAATGAGAATGTGGTTATTGATTTGAAATATAGAATGGGAACAAATGGTTCGTATTTCAATAGGCCAATTTCGGAAGATTTAACTATAGATGATATTCCTGAAGAAGCAATAAGGCCAATAAATGGAGCTAATCAAGTTAAAGAGAATGTTAAAGAATTCCTTCAATATCGACATGACAATGGAACAATTGCTAATGAACCATTGTATTGGCTTTGGCCTGAAAATGGAACTCCAGAAACTAATTTAGCTTTAATAATTAACAATTTAACATGGTATTTTTCAGCATTTATTGAGGGAGATGGTGATGTTCCAGATACTGAAGAACCATGGGATGCCTACCAAACTATTTGCATTAATGGGATAGGTGCTTGTAGGCATCGTTCATTCGGTTTCTTTGTTACAGCATTAGCTTTAGGCGCACCTACAAGATATATTTCAAATGAAGCTCATGCATTTGTTGAGGTTTATGTTCCTGAAGATAATGAAACTTTTTCAGCAAGTCATTGGAAGAGGATAAATTTGGGTGGAACTGGAAGCAGTACTACCCTAGATAGACCAGATGAAGAAGATGATGAAGGAGATACATTTGATTTTGATGAGATGGATCCTGATGATATTGACAATATGACTGGTATTGAGGTTACGATTGTTATAGAGTCTTATTCACCAGATGAAGTTGAGAAAGGTGAAATAATCCGTATTACGGGTTATGCAGAAGACGAAAATGGCACTAAATTGCTAAATTTCCCAATAGGTTTTGGTATGTGGGATAAGGATCATACAAATCCGGCTTTTGAAATAGGTTCTACAGTTACAGATAATTCAGGTACTTTTGATTATAATTCTACAGATTTCCTCGCAGCACTTCCTGGCATCAATGAGATATATGCAGCATCATACAAACAAGGATTCATAGGCGTAGATGGGCCTAAGGAAGTTGAAATTTCTTCAGATACTGTTTTGACAGTTTCAGCACCATCATCCGTAGGTAAAGGTCAGAATTTGATTGTTTCAGGATCTTTATTTGATATTGGAGGCATAGCTGCAGAGGGACAAACTATAGAATTTGAGATATGGGAGCCTAATTGGCAAGGCAATAAAGGTTCAGTTAGATGTAACCCTTCAGGTGGATGGCAACGTTACCGTTGTGATATTGGGACAGCAGTGACTGATTCTTTTGGTAATTTTGTATTTAACTGGACAGTCCCAGCTGACGGACAGCCTGATTCTGATGATAATTATCGCCTAGAATCTTATTTTGTAGGTTCCACTTATCTTAATGAGGATATAGTTACAACAAATTTAGTTATTATGGATGAAACTGTGGGTTTAGAAGCTAATCTTTCCGTTGAAAAAGAATATATTGGAAATAATATTTATGTTAATGGCAGTGTTTTAGATAAAGCAGTAGATAATGGAAATATCCTCATTGAATTGTCAGGTTCTGAACTTGATTCTTTTGATGCTGGGGAATCAAATTGGTCTAGTGAGGTTTCAATTCCAGCTAGTTTAGCTGCAGGTAACTACACAATAATTGTTACATTTATTAGTACAAGTGAAACATTACCTGATGAAAAAGTAGAATTGCCATTTACAGTTCTTGGGACTAGCACTATTACGCTAGATACAGATTCTTTAAAAATTACAAGAGGTGAAACTGTAACCTTGGAAGGAGAGCTTATTGACCATCTTGGCGAACCTATCTCAGATGAAGAAATTCAGGTAATCTGGGATGGGGAAAATTTAGGTACAGTTATTACTGAATCAGATGGTGATTTTTCATATGATTATCTTGTTACAATTGACACTCCACTTGGGAATGTAAGTTGGTCTGCAGATTTTGGAGGCAATTACTTTCATGATGAGTCTACAGCTACTCAATTAACTGAAATTTATCAACAAACTGTAATCAATTTTCAATTGGACAAGAATCATTTCTATGGAGGAGATAATTTTACAATTTCAGGTAATATTTCAATGGATAACGGTACATTATTTTCAGGAAATTTAGTATTTTATTTCGATGATGTATTTGTGGAATCTTTTGTTACAGAGGGTAATTTCAACTTTCAATATAATCCAGAATCATCATATTTAGACGTAGGTTCACATATATTGAAAATTAGTTTTTCTGAAATAGACTATAATTTGGCGACGAGTTCTCAAAAAGAAGTATTTTTCCATAAGCAAGTTATTCTTGAAATAAATGAAAAAGAAGTTTTGCGTGATCAAGAGATAGAAATCATAGGTTTTGCAAGAGATGAGAATTCTTTAGCGATATCAGGAATAGATCTTTCTTTTGTTTGGGGAGATAATGGAATAGACGGCATATCAACTACAGATTTCGGAGGTTCTTATTCAAAAACTTATTTAGTACCAAATGCTCAATTGCTTGGTAAGATTACGGTTCAAGTTATTTTTGACAATTCAACACAACCATATTATGATAATGCATCACAGACGATTGATTTTACCGTAGTTTCTGAGACCTCAATAATTATTCCAGATACTGAATTAGTTAGAGGTTCTACAGTTTGGTTTAATGGTACAATTTTAGATGATAGAGGGCAGCCAGTGGAGGATATTGAGGTTAATATTTTTTGGAATGGCGATTATCTTAGGTATGTAACTGGTGATGTGAATGGTAGTTTTAGTTTTGTTTGCGATGATGAATGGAGTTGTTCAGATTCAGATCATCCGGTAGGTGTAATTCCAGTTGAACTTGACTTTGGAGGTTTTGGTTATTACCTTCCTTCAAATTACATTGCAAACTTCACAATATGGGGTAGTACTTCGGTTGAAATTATTGATTTCAGTAATTCAGTAATTGCAGGCAACAATGTTTCTTTCAATGGTTTTGTTGAAAATGATTTAGAGATTCCATTAGATCGTGAGATTAAGATTTTGTGGAATGGAATAACAAGAACCACTGTACAATCAGTTAATGGGGAATTTGAAGGTAGTTTCAAATTACCATATGATACAATGGTTGGTAACCATTCTTTAGTGGCTAAGGTTGAAGATCAGAATTACCTTAGAGAATCCTCAGATGAGGTTGAGGTATTTGTACAAAGAGAAACAGAGATAGTGATACAATGGTTGGGAGGCTATAGAAATCAATCATCTACAGTTTCAGGAAATCTTCGTGATGTTGCAGGAGTGGGTCTTTCAGATTTAGAATTAGAATTTTATTTTGATGGAAATTTTGAAGGAAATATTTCAACACAGAATCTAGGCCTTTACAGCTTTGATTTCTTGATTCCAGAAGATACTTCATTAGGCGTTCATGATATTGAAGTAATTTTCAAAGGCTCTTATTTTTACACTTCATCAGATAATATTGCAGATTCAGAAATATTATCTACAACTATTTTTGAATTTAGTGAGATTGAAGTTTTCCGTAATCAAGAATTTTTCCTAAGTTCGCATTTATTTGATGATCTGGCTAACCCTATGGTAAATGAGCATGTTAATGTTACATTTAATGGCCAAAGGTATCATTTAATTACGGATGCAGATGGTTTAATTGAGCAAAACATCACTTTATCTCCTAGCCAAAAATTAGGCAATCATATTGCCAAATGGGAATATTTAGGTTTTGAATATTATCTTCCAAGTTCAGCAGATCAAGAAGTTACAGTTTTAGCTTCTACAAATATTGAATTATTTTCAGACTCAGAGGTTATTGTTGGTGAAGCATTTACCTTTAACGGGACGTTAAGAGATGATATGGGTAATCCACTCAAAGCAGTTCTAAGTTTCTCTTTTGATGGTAACGTAATTGAGACAATTGATTCAGATTCAAAAGGTTACTTTGAGAATGCATATTTAGTCCCGAATGAAAGCATTGCAGGGCCAAACACTATAATGATAACTTATATTCCTGATGAATTTTACCTTTCTTCGACATCAAGTTGGGTCCTAAAGGTTTCACATAATATCCATATTGAGATGCCAGATTATACTTCAATGACAAATACAACTGAAACAATTTCGGGATTCGTATTTGATAAAGCTAATCGTCCAGTATCCAACCTAGAAGTTAGATTGTCATTAGATTCTGGATTTCCTCTAATTGCAAAAACAAATATAGAAGGTAAATTTAGTATTGATTTGAAAATTCCATTTGGGACTTCGCTAGGCTATCACAATTTAACAGTTGAATCATTTGGTAATAATTATTATATTGGAAATAGTACAAATTCTAAATTATTTGTTCAAGGTCAGACTTTTTTGACACTTGATATTCCAGCTTCTCTTGAGTATAAACAAGAATTTACAGGTACGATTACTCTTCAAATGTACGATGGTACTTTTGTTAATGGTGCGCCATTATTGATATCAATTGAACCATTAGGAATGACTACAATGGTAGTTACAGATTTTAATGGAACAGCAAAATTCACGTCATACTTCTCAGGTAATTCAACGGTTCCTATGGAAATCCTTGTGGATTATACTGGAAACGAAGAATATGTTGCAAGTAGCATTGAATCTTCAATTATTTACAGGGCACCTACACAAGAATCAAGTTATGCATTATGGGCCATTATGGGAGCCGTTGCTGTAGCCTCATCGGGAGTGTTACTTGGTTGGAAATGGTATAGGGAGCGTCATCTCAGAGAAATCCAGAGAATTCTAGAATCTACTGCATTAGCATTGGAAGCAAATATGGATTATAGAGACTCAATTGTATTTTCCTATAAAGAAATGTGTAAAATATTACAAGGTCATGGTTACCTTAGAAAGCATTTTGAAACAGTTAGAGAATTTCAAGAAGCTTTGCGAACGGCACTTTCATTAGATCAAGATTCAGTAGCGCGCTTAACTATTCTGTATGAAGAAGCAGATTACACTAAAAAGGAATTAGATGATGATCACAGAATTAATGCAGTTTCTGCATTGAGGACAGTAATTGAAAGCCTAGATCTAAATAATTCAGCATCAGAAGAATAATATGGAAATTTCTAGCCGTTCAGGTATAATGATTCTTTTTGCTACAATTGCAGTTTGTACATTAGTGTTATTTCCATTATTACAGTATGTTGCAGAAAGAGATCCTCAATTATCGGCATATGATGATGATTGGAATGATATCTCAAATTTTAGAGAGGCTCTAGAAAATGATTCAGATTCAGATTATAATGTAAGTGCAGTTTTGTCTAATCCTGGTGTTCTTGATGAAATTTCAGATCCCTCTTCTACTTTGTTTGTAATTGTGGGTACTGAATCGCCATATTCTTCGTTAGAATTAGAAATATTAGTAAGATATATGGAAAAAGGGGGAAGCATTTTAGTTTTTGGTGATTTTGATTATTCAAATACGATTGCAGAATTATTTGCAATTGAATTTGTAAAGCACAAATTATGGGACCAAAATTATAGAGATAACTTATCTCTTATTCCTACTACCGCCATAGTTGAAGGAGAATCCTATAATATTCTTCTAAATGAGCCTGTTGCAATTAGGGATTTAGGTTCCCAATATGTTAATCTTTGGAGTCCAGGATTTGAATGGAACAAGAAAATATTTATTTCAACTTCAAAGAATTCTTGGATTGATTCAGATGATGATGGATTAATAACTCCAGATGATGAAGTATCAGGTCCTCAAGGATTTACTCTTGGAATGAGATGTGAGATGAAATCTGCAGAGGGAACTCCTTTAGGAACTGCAGTTTTTGTTTCAGATTCAAGTTTACCAATAAATTTGATGTGGAATGAAGATAGAAATTCAGATTTTTTATTAAAACTGATAGAATCAATTGTTGGAACTGGAGGTGATGTTTTGTTTGATGAATCAAGACATACCCAAGAATCTTTTGGAGCAAGTTTATTTCAGAGTGCTTTGGGTTTTTATTTTCTTTTAGCAGGAGATACTTTGATTATTCAGGTTATTAGATTAAATGTTCTTGTTTTAGTTATAATCTTAACGATGGGTTTATCCATGAGACAAGCTGAACCTAGGCGTTGGTATCATATTTTTGACATTAGAAAGCCTAGACCACTTCGATCTTATGGGCATAGTCTGGACAAAGGTATTCTTGCTCTCCAGGATGTTTTTTTAGAAAAATTAAGATTAAAACATCAAATTTATGAATTTGATGAAAAGTCTAGAAAGGATAGAATGAGTATGTTACCAGATATACTTAATCGTTATAATGTGGCCTTAGATGAAGAGATTAAGATGCTTTTGGGTAATCCACAGGAAATAAGACCAGATATTCTCAGAAGTATAGCTAAAAATTTGAGTGCGTGGTAATTTGAGTAGCGAAAAAGATGTAGAGCAATCTTCCGGTCAATCACTTGACTTAGTCAAGAAAACTAACAAGTCTGCAAAGCAAATAACTGATGAAGTTTCTAATGTAGTATTGGGTAAAGAAGAAACAATTGAAATGGTTATGGCTGGAGTTTTGGCAAATGGTAATATTTTGTTTGAAGATTTCCCAGGTTTGGCAAAGACATTAATGTCTAACACATTGGCTGATGCATTAGGTTGTGAGTTCAAAAGAATACAATTCACTCCAGATTTATTACCTGCAGATATTACAGGTTCTTACTTTTTCGACCCTGAAAAAAACAAATTTAAATTTCGAAAAGGTCCAATTTTTTGTAATATTCTTTTGGCAGATGAAATAAATAGGGCACCTCCGAAGACTCAGGCAGCTTTGTTAGAGGCAATGCAAGAGAAGCAGATAACGATTGAAGGAACAACACACAAACTATCCTCTCCTTTCATTGTATTAGCAACTCAGAATCCAATTGAATATGAAGGCACTTATCCGCTGCCTGAAGCTCAGATGGATCGTTTCTTGATTAAATTAAGTGTAGGTTATCCTGATGAGGATGTAGAGGTAGGTATTCTTGAAGGCCGTTCTCAAAGGAAAAAGGATTCATTTACAGTTAAGTCTAGAACATCACCAGAAAAGGTAGTTGAAATGCACGAGTCAGTAGAGGAGGTTTTTGTTAAGAAAGAAGTTATGAAATATATTGTTGATTTGGTCCAATCTACTAGAAGAGATCCACGCGTAGCAGTAGGTTCAAGCCCTCGTGGCAGTCTTGGATTATTCAAATTATCTAGGGCTTTAGCCGTTCTTTCTGGAAGAGATTATGTTGTACCTGATGATATTAAGAGAGCAGCTATTCCTGTACTTGGCCATAGAATAATTCTTAAGCCAGAAGCTCGTATTCGTGGTGTGAATGTAGAGGAAGTTATAGGCGAGCTTCTTATGACTGTTCAAGTTCCAGCAGTGACTGTGGAATAGTGAAATGTGGACCCGTAAGGCAATTATTTACGTTGGTTTAGGCGTTATTCTTGTCCTTTTTGCCCCATTTATCAATAATCTTCAACTTTTTTTACTTGGAACTACAATATTAGCATTTGTAGCCGTTCATAGTCTTGTAAATACGAGGCCAATTGAGGTTAAGATTACACGAAGTTTTAATGATGATCAAGTTTTTGAGAATAGTAGTGTTAGCATAGATTTAGTTGTTCAAAATAAAGGCCGTTCAGTTGGCTTTCTTGAGATTTATGATAATTTACCTTCAGAGGTTGAGGTTCAATCTGGGTTAAATCATAGTGTTATTCGTTTGAGGAAAAATGAAACAGTAATTAATCAATATTTGCTTGACTGTAGATTACGAGGTCAATTTAGATTAGGAAATCCAAGATTGCGCATTTATAATCCTTCATTTCTTTTTTATTATGAGTCTGAAATTGAGTCCAAATCTAGCTTAGTTGTTTTACCCCAAATAGAAGAAATAGAAGGTGTTGATTTAGCAACAGATTTCCCTAAAATGTACCAAGGAGCCATGCCAATTAGAAGAATTGGAACCAGTGGAGAATTTTACGGGATTCGGGAATATTTTCCAGGAGATGATTTTAAGAATATTAACTGGAGAGTTTTTGGGCGTACAAGAAAATTAATGGTTAATCAATTTGAAAGAGAAGATATTTCAGACATTATGATTGTTTTGGATGCTCGTGAAATTACAGGTACTGGAACAATTTTGAGAAATCCACTTAATTATTCATGTAAAGCTGCAGCATCATTGGTAAATTTCTTTTTACGGACTCGAAATCGTGTAGGTCTGATTACTTATGGAGAATCAGTAAATGTTATCTCTCCAGATACTGGGGAAAGACATCTTTACAAGATTTTAACAGCTTTAGCAGAAGTTAAGGCTAAAGGTTCACTTGGATTGCACACAATATTAGGTGATCTTCGAAATTTCACACCACGTTCTCCAGTTATGGTAATTTCTACATTGGAGAATGATAAAACAAGCGCTACAGCCTTGCGTGAGATTACAGCTCGCGGATTTAAATTAACAGTTATAGCTCCAGACACCTTAGATTATGATAGAGACTCTAGAATAATATCTCCAACGGTATATTTTACAGCTTCAGCTTCACTAGACAATAAGATTACGGAAGCTCGTTCACTAGGAGCTAGGGCTATGCGTTGGAACCCAGATTCCGTGCTTTCTACATCTTTAGCAGAGGTGATACGCTAATGCGAACAAGCAATACTTTGGCAATTATGCAATCTGTTGCAACTTTATCACTTATGTTGAGTTTGAGTTTTGCCTATTTAATTAATCCATTAGAAGAATCTTTATTCTTTAATGCACTTGATAGTTTTAGCAATAGTTTATACAATAGCAACGTAATTAATGAGTTAAATACATCAATTATTGCAGGTATATTAATTGGTCTTTTTTTGGGAACTACTAATATTTTATTATCATCCAGTAAGAAAGTGTATGATTATGTATTCATAGCTATAATTTCATTTTTCATACTGATTTTCTTTGGTTATGTATTTGGTGCAGATTGGATACCCTATGAACCACTTCAACAATTGCTTTTCTGGGTTTTTATTGGTCTACCTGTATCTACTGGGATGGTTGGAATATGGCAAGATAAGATAGGCAATCAGGTAATTTCTGCATTCCTAATATTAGCAATGCCACTTGGTTTATCAGGTAATACTAATGATCACATTTATCCTATTTTAGGTTTTGTTTTTAGTTATATGTTATTTTTGGAGTTGAGTTATGGGCATGCACGATATAGTCGTTTAGCAAGAGTAATGGCTTATTCAAAAGAATATGAGGCAGTTTTAGTTTGGTTTTTAACAATGTTAATGGTAACTTTAGCGTTTACAATGATATTGACCTCATTAGCTTTCTTATTTCACGACATGCTAGGAAGTCTTTTACCATATAGTTTTTCAAACTCCATAGAATATAATACAATATATGGCCAAGCATTATCAGTTTTAGTTTTCTTCATGTTGTGGTCAGTAATTCAAATCCTATTCTCAAGAGGATATCTCGCAAGACAGGTTGAAGATTAATTGATAAGCAGAAACTTAATAAGAATACTTTAATCCCAATAGTATGAAGAGTCCCTCAGATTTAAAAAATGATTATCAATTTTGGGAGATTACCAAGGATTTGATTGATCAGTGCATTGATATTACTCTTAACTTAAGTCAAAGTGGTCACCCAGGAGGTTCACGTTCAAAAGTTCATGGAATGTTAATAACTCTGCTCTCGGGAGCTATGAGATGGGATATTAGAGATCCAACAAAACGTTTCTCAGATAGATTTGTTCTCGTGGCAGGTCATGACAATCCAATGGTCTATGCAACTCTGGCAGTATTGAATGAGTCTCTTAGAATCAAGTTTCAGCAAACTCAAAATTCAAAATATTTAGTTAAGAATGGGGAAGAATTTCAGCTAATTTGGGAAGATTTATTGACATTAAGACAAAACAAGGGACTTCCAGGACATGCAGAAATGGAAGGTAAAACTCTTTTTTTCAAATTTAACACAGGACCAAGTGGACATGGTTCTCCAGCTGCTGCAGGAGCTGCATTGGCACATAAACTAGCAGGTTCTGATGAGGTAAAAGTTTTTGCATTTGAAGGCGAAGGAGGTTTGAGTACTGGCGTTACACTTGAGACACTTAATTCAGCATGGGGTCTTGGTCTTGGAAATTTAGTTTATTATATTGATTGGAATGACTATGGCATTGATAGCCGACCATTCAGTAGTATTGTTAAATCAACACCAGAGGAGTTGTTTGAAACAAGTGGTTGGCATGTAGAAGGTACAAATGATTGTGAAGATTGGCCCTCTTTCACTGAAGCTTATCATGATTTAATTGTTGGTAAATCTAAATCAACAATTCCAAAAATGATATTTGCTAAATCACGTAAAGGACGTGGTTATCACAAATTTGATGAGAAATCGCATGGAGCACCTCATAAGAGAAATTCTGAACTTTTCTGGAAAACTAAGGAGGATTTCGCATCTAAATATGGAATAGAGTTCAATAATTTTGGAGAGGAAGCGGGTTCATCTAGGGATGAGCAAGTGAAGCAGGGAGCCTCTTATTTGGAAACAGTATTCTCAGTTTTACATAATAATCAGGAATTAGTTGACTATTTGGCAGATCGTTTGGTTGAATTAGGAGATTCAGTACCAGATGAAATTGGCTCTTGTAATGTCAAGCAAAGTAATCCTCTTGATGACAAGGAATTATTCAATTTTTCTAGTTACCCTTCAGATTTATTTGCAAAACCAGGTGACAAAGTCCCAAACAGAGTAGGTTTTTCTAAAGTAGCTTCTTGGCTCAATTCATATTCTAGGAAGAATTACGATCGTCCTCTTTTTGTCGCAATGTCTGCAGACTTAGCAGATTCTACAAATATTTCAGGTTTCTCTAAAGGTTGGGGAGATATGGATGATATGGGAATGTATAGCAAAGAAAGTAATACTTCATCACCACTCATGCCTCAGGGAATAACTGAATTTGCAAATTCAGGTATGATGGCAGGTTTATCTACAGTTAATTTCAATTCAAATACTTTGGATTCCTTTAATGGTTTTATTGGTTCATTTAGTACATATGGATCATTTAGTTATCTAAAATATGGACCTATTCGTCTTTTTAGTCAGGTTGCTCAAGATTCACAAATAAAAGTTGGTAAGTTGTTGTGGATTGCAGGTCATTCTGGACCTGAAACAGCTGAAGATAGTAGAACTCATTTTGGTATTTTTGCACCAGGTGTTACCCAGCTTTTTCCAAAAGGTCACATAATTAATATTCATCCTTGGGAGCACAATGATGTTGCACCTGCCTTAGCAGCTGCCTTTGCAACAGATGTACCAATAGTTGCACTTCATCTGACACGGCCTGCAATTGAAGTTCCAGATAGAGAAAAGTTGGGAATGGCTAGTCATCTTGATGCTTCTAAAGGTGCTTATTTGATAAGAGATTATGATGATAGACCTCATGATGGAGTGGTTATTGTAAGAGGTACAAGTTCTACTAATACAGTCGTTTCTATTCTTGATGAGATTAGTTCAAAATTTAATGTGAAAATTATCTCAGCAATATCCTGGGAACTATTTGACATGCAAACTTCTGAATATAAATCTTCGATTATAAGTAGTCAGGAATGGGCTGATTCGATGATTATTACTAATACAGGATTGAGTGTTATGAAAAATTGGATATCTAATAGAATAGTATCCGAATATTCTTTGTCACCTGATTGGGATAATAGATGGAGAACTGGTGGAACTCTAGAGCAAATTATTGATGAAGCACATTTAAGTCCTAAATGGGTTTTGAAAGCAATAGACAAGTTTTCAACAGAAAGGGCAGACAGATTGAAAAGATTAAAGACGGAGATTCCTGATAAATAACATGTCTTATGAAAATTTCCCAATTGCAGTAGTAGATAATGG
>Ga0066826_10000368_pt1 | contig 21978 bp, 20 predicted proteins | sample ETNtaG_12_FD_65496 | JGI IMG/M metagenome (GOLD analysis project Ga0066826, IMG submission 65496) | Marine microbial and viral communities from oxygen minimum zone, Eastern Pacific Ocean - ETNP201306SV49 | ecosystem: Environmental > Aquatic > Marine > Oceanic | place: Pacific Ocean: Eastern... | reverse complement strand
GTGCCCATAAGGCCGACAAGAGCTACATGAGCACGTAGGTCGCTATTCATATATTCAAGGATACTCACTGCTGATTACTCAAGACAGCGGATTATTGCTTGAAGCAATCAAATAGCAAATTTATCTAGAGTTCGTAGACCCCCGCGACATCAAGATTACGGAAACCAACTTCGCCCATAGTCTCTTCATGTTCGCTGGAAGCTTCCTTTGTTTCTTCCAACTCGTTGTTCTGTGTCGCCGACTCGTACGAATCAAACTCAACTATTTGAACTATCGTTTTGGGATTATCGCGGTCTATACATAGAGTCGCGATACGGGCTGTGGTTTTTGAACCAGCGACCTCAATGTATTCTTCTAAAGCTTTTTGAGCTTCTTCTATAGATGATTCAAATTCCATTACTTGAATAAATTTCATTATTATTTTCCTTTTCTGTTAGTCACCTTATTTATATGTTCGTTCGGTGAGTTCCTGTGTAATGGCCCCTTGCATAACTGAAATCGGTGCTTCTTTACCTGTCCAAAGTGTGAAAGCTTCAACAGCTTGAAATAGAAGCATGGAAACTCCGTTATAGGAATTGATTCCTTTTTGTTTCGTTTCTAAAATCCACGGGGTTTCTAGCGGATGATAAATAAGATCAGCGACGATCTGGTTGGGGTGAAGAAGTTCTATCGGGCACGGGAAAAATTCTGAATTATCTTTCATCCCAAGTGAGGTTGCGTTGACAACGAGATCTGTTTCAGGGATATCTTCCGGAGTTCCAACTCTTCCGATTTCTCCCGCTAAATCTGCAGCACTTTCTGCCTTATCTAAAGTGCGATTGATAACTGTTATAGAAGTAACCCCCGATCTCGCTAGCGCTTCTATAACTGCCCTAGCTGCTCCGCCTGCCCCTATTACTGCAGCTTTCTTTCCTCTAGGGTCAAATTGGGCGTCATGGATTAAACCATTTAGAAAGCCATCTCCGTCGGTATTGTGTCCGATTAAACCTTCTTCAGTGGATACAACACAGTTAACGGCATTAAGCGCTTGAGCAGTAGGTGTGCAACTATCAACCAATGATGCCATTATTGTTTTAAATGGCATCGTGACAGAGAGTCCTCCAAGGCCTCCTAATCTCATTTGTTCAAGAACTTCTTCTAACTCTCTTTCTGTAATTTCTAACGCTACGTACTCCCACTTCATTTTTAGAAAGTCAAATGCCGCATTATGCAATATGGGTGAGAGAGAATGGGTGACTGGTGACCCAATTACTGCCGCAAGTGTGGATGATGTGTCGTTTTTTTTGAAAACTTTTTTGAGATGATCACCCACAACCCAAATCCTTTTCTCGACATACTGCTACAGCTTCTGCAAATTCTTCGCTAGTTACTGCAAAAGTGTGAGCACCTACTATCCCGTTCTCATCTGTGCGAACGAAAAACATCCACGGTCCATCTTCCGGGTTAACGGCCGCCTCAAGTGAAGCTCTACCCGGTGCAGAAATTGGTGTGAGTGGAAGCCCAGGTTCTATCCATGTGTTCCAAGGTGAGTCGCTATTTAAGTCGTCGCTAGTAAGAGACTCTCCTGAAGTCTTTCCAGCCGCATAACGGACTGTTGATTCCAAGCCGAGAGACCATCCTTGTTCTAGACGGTTATGTATTACTTGAGAAATTTTGGCTCGTTCATCATTTAATAATGCTTCTTCTTCTATCAACGATGCGACGACCAACGCCTCATAAGGAGTTAATCCCACAGCGGCAGCTTTAGTTTCTAAGTCGATTTCTTCCACAACAGTCAAAAATTGGCTATGCATGCGTGTTACAAGACTCATTTCATCTGTAAGAGTAGCCTCGTCTAGTTGATACGTGTCTGGGAAAAACATTCCTTCATACCATGGTAAGAAAAACTCTGTTGGATAGTGCTCCCATCGAACAACATCGCTAGAGAAAGCTTCATTTAATTGAGCTTCACTGTAAGTAGGCATGCGTTCTTTGATTTTTGTAACCATCTGGCTAATAGTTAGGCCTTCTGGAATGGTGACTCGAACTACTTCTGGCGGTATTGGCCCTTCGTTTAAAATATCTACAACATCTTGGAAAGCTAAATGCTCTTGAAGTAAGTAATCTCCTGCTTGAAATGAATACTCGACTCCTGCAGGGCAGTCAATAAACCAACCAATCGCAGAGTGACACCTCATCCACTGTCGAAACATCGGTGAATTGTCTATAACTCCTGCTGATCCAAGAGCTACTGCCACCTCTCCTGAAGACCAACCAGGTTCAATTACGAATTCAACTTCATCACCTGGTGGCGTATCTGGTGCAACAAGTGAGTTCACCCATTGATCTACTTTTCGGTAAGTAAAGGTCAATCCCACTAAAAGTAAAAATATGACTAAACCCCATCTTGGAATCGGGCCAAGAGGTCGGCGATGGCGAACCCAACGAACATTTGCGTCTATTTCAACTTCTTCTTCAAAGATCGTTCCCTCTTCAGACTCGTCGTATACAGATGGATCCCATACCACTGCCTCTTCGACAGCGACCTCTTCAGGTACTACTGGTACCCCTTCTGTTACGGACGTAAAGTCACTTGATTCATCTTTGTCAGGCTTATTTGCCTTTCTTCCTGGTGCCATATCTGCCGAAGAGCGGAAAGGGCTCTCACCTTGTTCAAGGTGTTTTCCTTCGTCCTCGGTATTCATCGGTCCTCCAAATTCTTGCGATTATCTAACCAGGCTTGAAGTAAAATTGCTGCTGCCAACTGGTCTACGACCTTTCGTCCTTCTTTTGATGTGAGTCCTTGTTCTCTCAAGGCATGTTCTGCGGTAACAGTAGTCAGACGTTCATCGTAGGTTTCAACGGGCACCAATAGGGTGTCACCTAATTTTTTCACTTCTCCAAGTGTTTTCTTTGCCATAGGTCCGATACTTCCATCTAATGAATAAGGCACACCTACCACAACGATGCTGACTTCCCATTCTTGAACTAATTCGGCTATTGCTAGGTGTTCTTTTTGGATGTCTCCTAGTCGGTTGACTACCTCTATCGGTGTTGCCAGCAATCCATCGCTGTCGCTAACCGCTACGCCTATACGTTTGGTTCCTAAATCTAAACCGAGAGCACGCACTTTTATATTTAGGCCATCTCGGCTGCATCACGAGCTTGGTCAAGAGCTTCTTGGAGGTTTTCGGGTTGACGGCCACCTATTACTGTCAGATCTGGATTTAGTCGTCCACCTCCGCCAATTGTTTTTGCAGATTCGGAGACAAGAGCACCGGCGTCTAAGCCACTGTCAGGAGTAACTATGGATACGAGGGCAGCGCCACCACTTTCTGGTGCTAATCCAAGAACTACGGCTTTTACTCCTACTTTTGAGGCAATCGCTGTAGCTAATTCTCTTAATCCTTCCTGATCCACTCCTGTTACTTCAGTTATCACTAGGCCATTTTGAGCTGTCTCCGCCAAAGTATCTGCTTGGTTTAATGCCAATGCTCGGCGAACCTCGTTTAGTTCTTCTTTGATTTCTTTATTCTCATTTATTCGTTTATCTATTCCATCAAGAACATCGTCTATAGGAACTCCTAGTTTCTCTGAAGCAGAGGTAAGAGTAGATTCCAGATCTCTTAGTCGGTCAATTGGAGCTGTGCCGGTGATTGCTTCTACGCGACGAATGTTTGCTCCTATCGATCCTTCTGTAACTATTTTGAATGATCCAATATCCCCTAGAGCTTCAACATGTGTTCCTCCGCAAAGTTCAATCGAGTTAGGCCCAGCTTCGAGCACTCGTACTTGATCTCCGTACTTGTCGCCAAAGAAAGCGACTGCTCCGGCTGCTTCTGCTTCTTCTCTAGAGGTTTCATAATGATTGCAAAGAGTATTATCTAACACTTCTGCGTTTACTAGATTTTCTATATCTTTGATCTCTTCAGGTTGTAAGGCTCCATAGTGGCTGAAATCAAAGCGTAGTCGGTCCGGACCCACCCATGATCCTTGTTGTTTTACATGTTCTCCAAGAATACTGCGCAAAGCTGAATGAAGAAGATGGGTGGCGGTGTGATTTCGTCGAATATTGGCTCGTCGAACAGAATCGATTTCCACAGATATTGTGTCGCCGAGTTTAATTTCTATTCCATTTTCTTCAATTTCATGAATATGGAGTCCATCTAGAGCAGATTTGGTATCAACAACCTGAACAGTTCCTTTTGTATTGGTGAAAGTACCGGTGTCTCCTATTTGACCTCCAGATTCTGCGTAAAAAGGAGTTTGGTCTAGCACTACATAATTGCCTTCTATGTAAAGAACTTCTGCTTCTGCTTTATCTTGATCTCGTCCTATGAATAAAGTTGAACCATGTTTTTCTAATAAAGGTCGTAGATCTCCTGCAATATCTGTTTTACCATTCTCTTTTCTTGCAGCTTTTGCTCGTTCTTTTTGTTGATTCATGGCTTCTGAAAATCCATCAGAATCTATAGAGATCCCGCGCTCTGTGGTTATTTCTTCAGTTAGTTCTAGTGGGAATCCATAGGTGTCATGAAGTTTGAAAATGATTTGCCCATCAAGTAGCTCTCCCGTTTTCAATTCGTCAATAGCTGAATCTAAAATTGTAAGCCCTGAACGTAAGGTTTCTCGAAATCCTTCTTCTTCTCGATCGATGACTCCTCTTATGAATTCATGGTTCTGGGCAAGTTCCGGGTAATCAGAACCCATCATCTCTATGACTACGTCCACTAAAGAAGCCATGATCTGATCTTCTACTCCTAGAAGCCAAGCATGTCGTACTGCTCGTCGGATAATACGACGAAGCACGTAGCCTCTATCTTCGTTAGAGGGGAAAACTCCGTCATTAATCAAAAATGTTGACGAACGTGCATGATCAGCCAGAATTCTCATTGAGATGTCAGAGCTCTCATTCTCTTCTTGGGTGACTTGTGTTAGTTCACTAATGCTTTTTAAAAGTTTGGAAAATTCATCTGTTTCCCAGACCGAGTTAACTCCTTGTAACACGGAAAGGACACGTTCGAGCCCTAAACCGGTATCTATCGAAGGAGCGGGAAGTGGAGTCTGAGATCCATCTACATGTTGCTCAAATTGCATGAAAACTAAATTCCAGATTTCAACGAATCTTTCTTCTCCTCCATGAGCGGGACCGCCTTCTTCACCGTGCTCTGGACCTTTATCCCAAAAAATTTCGGAACAGGGGCCGCAAGGTCCTGTGTCAGCCATACGCCAGTAATTGTCTTCATCTAAGCGTTGAATGCGTTCTGCTGAGACTCCAACTTCTTCTTCCCATATAGCAGCAGCCTCATCATCACTTTCATGAACAGTCACCCAAAGTCGATCAGGATCAAGGCCTAAATTTTTGGTAACAAACTCCCAAGCGAAAGCACACGCTTCTGATTTGAAGTAATCTCCGAAGCTAAAATTTCCCATCATTTCAAAAAAAGTTAGATGACGGCTTGTTCGCCCTACTTCCTCTAAATCATTGTGTTTTCCGCCTGCTCGTGCACACTTCTGAACAGTCACTGCACGAGGCCAAGGTGAAGGTTGCTCTCCGGTTAAATATGACTTGAACTGCACCATGCCTGAGTTTGTGAAAAGCAAAGTTGAATCATCAGGTATAAGACTGTCTGATGACTCATGAAAATGATTTCTTGCAACAAAAAAGTCAATAAATTCTCGGCGAATTGCCTTTGCGGTTAGAAGTTTTTTTGTCATATATGCCTAGTCTAACGATCTCAACTCCACCCTGAGAATGATTTACTTCAGAGGTTGTCTAGGGCGATGCCCAGGAGTTCGGTCACGATTCTTTAGATATAAAGGCTGACGTCTGTTTTGGTCTTTTGCAGGTGTAGAAGACTTGAAATCACTGCTAAAACGTCGGACTGTTCGAATCATCTCTAGACGTTTCTCTTCTATTTGACGGCGGAAGTGCTCTGGAGCATAACGCATAATCAAACGCTGCAGTCGACGACGAACCAAGGTAGAGGATAAAAGTCCTATTATCCAACCGACGAGAAGAGATGACAGACGATATTTCATTTCTAGATTTCCTCTTTCTTCTGATCTGACGTACGTGCAGACATTCGACGGGCTATTTCTTCTTCAAATCCATGAATAGAAGGATCGTAGTAGACATTTCCATCCACTTCAGCTGGTCGATAAGTTTGCTCCACCCACCCTTTTGGATCATTATGTGGATATTCGTAGCCTTCACCATGTCCTAAAGTCGCCGCTGCTTGATAGTGGGCATCGCGTAAATGCTTTGGAACTTTACTGACTCCACTTACTTGAACATCTTCTTTTGCGGCAAAAATTGCTTTTGTGACTCTGTTTGACTTTGGGGCAGTAGCCAAGTGCACTACTGCTTGTGCGAGATTTAATTGAGCCTCCGGAAGGCCTACGAATTCGACGGATCGCGCTGCTGCATCAGCTATTAGCAGAGACATCGGGTCTGCCATTCCAACATCTTCACTTGCAAGAATCACTAATCTGCGAGCTATAAATCTTGCATCCTCTCCTGCTTCGAGCATTCGAGCTAACCAATACAGTCCGGCATCTACATCTGAACCTCTAATACTCTTAATGAAAGCACTAACGACGTCAAAGTGGTCATCTCGGCCATAACTTAGGGCTTTTGTTCCTAAAGCGAATTCCGCATCGGCAAGTTCTATGCGTTCGCTGTTGCGGCCTGTTGCTAATGCGGCGGCTACTTCAAGGCTTGTTAACGCATGTCGGCCATCTCCCGAAGAGCGCTCTACTAGTAACTCCAAAGCTTCTTCGTCAGCTTGAAAACCTTCTGCGGTCAAACCGCGATCAAGAAGTTTCTTTATAGCACTTGCCGTTAACGGTTCTAAACGAAAAAGGGTAGATCGGGATAATAGTGGTGGGTTTACTTCAAAAAATGGGTTTTCTGTTGTTGCTCCAATAAGTACTAACAAGCCTGTTTCTACTGAGGGAAGAAGAGCATCCTGTTGTGCTTTGTTAAAACGGTGAACTTCATCTAAAAATAAAATTGTTCCAATATCTTGTTCACCTAAACGTTTCTCAGCCCTTTCAACTGTTTCCCTCACATCTTTCACTGTTGCATTTACCGCGGAGAGTTCTATGAAATCTTGGGCGGTTACTTTTGCTATAAGCCTAGCGAGACTTGTTTTCCCAGTCCCAGGAGGCCCCCAAAAAATCAATGAGGAAAGTTGATCGGCTTCAACTAGGCAACGTAAAGGTTTACCTTCTCCAACTAAATGATCTTGACCTACTATTTCGTTTAGTTGATTCGGCCTGAGTCGTGCTGCTAATGGAGACCGCCGAGACAGACGCTCTGTTGCTGCACTTGTAAACAGACTGTCTGGCAAATCAATACCTTTCGTTACTGCTGAGATGGAAGCACGCGGAGGCCTAACTCAGTTAAGTGCTTGTCATCAATAGGATTCGGTGCCGAAGTTAAAGGATCCGCTCCTGACTGTGTCTTTGGATAGGCGATTACTTCACGAATATTTTCTTCGCCAGCAAGAATCGCTGTAAGACGATCCATGCCGAAAGCGAAACCTGCATGTGGAGGAGCCCCATACTTAAAAGCGTCAAGTAAAAACCCGAATTTTTCTTGGGCTTCTTCGGCTTCAATGCCAAGAAGTCCAAAAATCTTTTCTTGCACTTCCCTTCTATGTATCCGAACACTTCCCGATCCAAGTTCCCATCCATTTAATACGAGATCATACGCTTGAGATCTAACTTCTAAAAGGTTCCCTGCTTCAAGTAATTCAAGATCTTCTTCATGTGGCATGGTGAATGGATGATGAGCAGGCTGAGGATTTCCTGACTCGTCAACTCCTTCAAATAATGGAAAATCTACAACCCATAAAAAATTTAACCCTCCTTCGGTAACAGGAGGGCGTCCGAGTTCTAAACGCAGCAAACCCAATACGTGGCGAACCAAAGGTCGTTCGTCAGCTACTAAGAAAAGTAGATCTCCTTCCTCTGCTTCCATCGCTTCTTTTAGGTAATTCTGTTCACTTTCGGTAAGAAACTTAGAGACTGGAGAGTTAAGTTCATTTGTCTCTACCCGCATCCATACCAACCCTTTGGCGCCCCATTGTTTACATCGCTCTGTTAAGTCATCAAGGCGGTTACGAGATATATCGGATCCATTTGGCACACGAATTCCTTTGATGCATGAAGCCTGGAATGCGCGAAATTCTGTTGAGGAGAATATGTCTGTTAATTCCACTAATTCAAGCCCAAATCTTGTGTCAGGTTTATCGCTACCGAAACGTTCTTGGGCTTCCAGCCATGACATTCTAGGAATTTCGGCTTGATGCTCTCCAGTAATTTTTTCTGCCGCTGAAAGTACTGCATAAGAGATGAATGCCAATACATCCTCTTGGGTGACGAAACTTGCCTCAGCGTCAAGTTGCATGAATTCAAACTGGCGGTCGGCACGGAGATCTTCGTCGCGTAAACAACGGGCGATTTGGTAGTAACGGTCTACCCCACCAACCATACAGAGTTGTTTAAATATTTGAGGGCTTTGCGGAAGCGCATAAAAGGAGCCAGGTTCTTTTCGTGAAGGAACCACGAAATCTCTTGCTCCTTCTGGGGTGCTCGCAATAAGCATTGGAGTTTCTACTTCTGTAAAACCTTGCTCTTCCATGGCGTTACGTATAGCACTGTTTACTTTGGCGCGAATAGTCAGATTTCTTTGCATACGATCTCTTCTAAGATCCACATACCGATGACGTAGCCGTAGAACCTCATCGACCTCTGTTCGTTCATCTAACGGAAAAGGTGGAGGTTCTGCTTCGGAAAGAACTACTACTTCTTTTGCTTCTATTTCAATTTCGCCGGTGTTGAGAGAGGTATTGGTGGTTTCGTTTGGGCGACTACGAACCTCCCCTTTTACTTGTAACACATATTCAGCTCTTAAATCTTGAGCTCCATCAACTACTACTTGCACTATTCCACTGCGGTCACGTAAATCAATGAATGCTAGGTGTTCACCATGTTCGCGCCGTCGACTCACCCAACCACAAAGGGTTACTGAGCGGCCCTTGTCTGTTAGACGTAAATCCCCACAACGGTCAGTGCGCATGGTTGTTGAGTAGTTGAAATTGGAGCTAGTAGTCAACGAAGCCTCTTTCGGAGAGTTTCTATTATGGTTTCTCTTTTTATTTCGGTCTGTCCGGTGGATTGACGTAAATCCCTCAAAGTGACGGTATCAGTCACTAACTCTTCTTCACCTACAATTATTGCTACGAGAGCTCCACTTTTATCCGCTGCTTTCATTTGAGCTTTCATAGAACGATTTTCCCAAGCTCGGTCCACTCTAAACCCAGCTAATCGTAATTCATTTGTGAGAGACAGAGCTGATAATCCACCTGTTGTATCGACAACAAAGATTTCAACCAACGTCTCTGATTCTTGAAATACTCCTTCGGCGTCACAAGCTAACAACGTCCGATCTGCACCAATAGCAAATCCCACTCCGGGGGTTGGAGGGCCCCCTAAATCCTCTACTAGACCGTCATATCGGCCACCTCCACCAACAGCATTTTGAGCGGCATCAAAACTTTCCGCTACAAACTCAAATGCAGTTCGAACGTAATAGTCAAGACCACGAACTAACTTTGAGTTAACGATGAATGGAATATCTAAGACAACTAGTCCTTCTTGGACTTGTAAAAAATGTTTCTTCGCATCTTCGGAAAGAGAATCAGCCATGTTCGGAGCTGATGCTATTAAATCGGCGTCTTGTTCTCTCTTTGAGTCAAGCACTCGTAAAGGGTTTGCTTCTAAAGTTTTTTTCGACTCTTCACTTAGGTCATTTGAGTATTTTCCAAAGTGTTGTTTCAAAGCCTCTATGAAATGAACCCGATCAGTTTTATTACCTAACGAATTTAGTTCTAGTTTTACTTGGCGTAGCCCAAGACGTTCATAAAAATGCCAAGCAAGTGCCATCACCTCAACATCTAAATGAGGGTCTTCAGTTCCTAATGCCTCTACTCCTACCTGACTGAATTGACGAAATCTTCCTTTTTGAGCTCGTTCGTAACGGAAATTTGGTCCGGTGTACCAAGCCTTCCATGGAGTTGAGGGTCGGTGTTCGGCAAAAGCTCTAACGACAGAAGCGGTTTGTTCTGGGCGCAGGGCTAAATGTCTGCCACTTTTGTCTTGAAAGTCATACATTTCCTTTCTAACTACATCCGTAGCGTCGCCTAAACGCTGAAACACTTCAACGTTTTCAAACATGGGCGTAATGACTTGCTCATAACCAGCTTCGCCTACAACTTCAGCAAAAACGTCAACGAGTTGTTGATGGCGTGCAGAGTCTGGCCAAAAAATATCTCTGGTTCCTTTTGGGGCTCGAAAATTTAAATCATTCACGTTGGCAAGGTTACTTCGCCAGAAGAGACGAGATGGGCTTAATAGCTAAGTACTCTGTCCAGGCACCACACGATAGACATCATAAACGGAATGAATACCTCGCATGATTCTCATAATTGCGTCAAGATGACTAGGATCGCCTAATTCAAAATCAAACTTTAAGCGGGCTACTCTGTCATCTTCACTAGTAATAGTTGAAGCCCCGAGTACATTTATTTGGTGGTCTGCGAGAACATTCACTAGGTCTCGCAGCAACAAAGGGCGGTCCAGTGCTTTTACTTCTATCGAAGCAACAAAGGATGTTTCTGCTTGTTGATCCCATTCAACATCGATAAGTCGATCAGGTTGATCTGCAGAAAGTGATACAGCGTTGGCACAATCAGTGCGATGTACCGTGACACCTCGGCCGCGTGTTACAAACCCCATAATTTCATCTGGAGGTACAGGCGTACAACATCTTGATAACCGAACTAAAAGGTCGTCTAATCCTTCAACATGAACCCCAACTTCGTCTTGTATTCGACGTTGTGGTCTCGCCCGAAGAACACTAGACGACGCATTTTTTACTTGCTCAGGATCTGAAGCCTGAAGTGACCGCTCTACTCTATTAACAAGTGACTTAGACGATAAGTTCCCCTCTCCGATCGCTGCATATAGAGAGTCAAGTTCAAGATAATTCAACGAAGCAGCTATCTCTGAAAACAATTCACTTTCAATAGTTTTCTTTATTGGAAGGCTTGCTCGGCGAAGTTCTTCTGTGAGTTCCTCATGGCCTCTATCCATTGCTTCAGCACGACGCTCACGAGAATACCAATGGCGGATCCTGTTTTCTGCTCGATGGCTAACAACAAATTTTAACCAATCACGAGAAGGGCCTGCTCCTGGCTGCTTTGAAGTAACGATCTCGACGACTGAACCAGAATTGAGTCTGGTTTCAAGAGGAACTAGACGCCCGTCAACTCTTGCTCCTACACAAGCGTGACCAACTTCTGTATGGATCGCATAAGCAAAATCTACTGTTGTCGCTCCAATCGGAAGCGCTATGACCTTTCCTTTGGGGGTGAAAAGAAAAATCTCATCCTGTTCAAGGTCCATCTTGAGATTTTCCATGAATGTATTTGGATCAGTAGTTTCTTCTTGCCACTCAACTATTCGACTTAGCCAAACCATCTCATCTGCTGGAGCGACACCTTTGTAATCCCAATGAGCAGCTACACCATATTCAGCTCTGCGATGCATGTCATATGTGCGGATTTGAAATTCAACTTGTTTTCCTTGAGGTCCAATCACTGTTGTATGTAGCGACTGATATAGATTGAATTTCGGCATAGCTACATAATCTTTGAAGCGCCCTTGTACCGGTTTCCAAACCGCGTGGATTGAACCAAGTGCCGCATAGCAGTCTCTTACATTTTCTACTAGAACTCGTATACCTACTAAGTCGTGTATCTCTTCAAATGAGCGCCCTTTGACAATCATTTTTTCGTAAATGCTCCATAAGTGTTTTGGTCGCCCATCCACTTCTGCTTCTATACCCAACTCTTTAAAGCGGTTCTCAACTTCTCCAACCATCTGCATTAAGTAAAGATCTCGCTCTGGAGCTTGGTTATAAACCATCTGATCAATTTCGCTATAACGCTTTGGATAAAGAGTCGCTAAAGAGAGATCTTCTAATTGAACTTTGACTTCCTCCATGCCTAGGCGATGCGCTAGCGGTGCATAGATATCCAAAGTTTCACGTGCCGTTCTTTCCTGTTTGAACTCAGGTAAAGCCGCCAACGTTCGCATATTGTGAAGCCGATCAGCCAATTTAATAATCAGCACTCGAAGGTCTTTGGCTAATGCAACCAGCATCTTTCGCATACTTGCAGCTTGCTGGTCTTCTTTGGATTCAAAATTGAGTCGATCTAGTTTTGTAACTCCATCCACTATGAGAGCCACTTCAGAGCCAAACTCTTCTTCCAAAAAAGAAAGCTCTATTTTTGTGTCTTCAACAGCATCATGAAGTAAAGCAGCAGCAATCGTTACATCATCTAGCCCCTGCTTTGCCACAATGGTTGCAACCGCCATTGGATGATGAATATATGGTTCTCCAGATTTTCTCGTCTGACCTTCATGAGCTTTAAGAGCTAACTGATAAGCCTTTTCGATGAGTTCGGATTCTCGATTTGGATGATGCTCATGAAAAACGGTTAAAAGAGTTGAGGTTTCGGAAACCTCATTTTGCGGACGTCTACGCCAAGGGAGAACACGATGAACAGTTACCATCTAGCATTCTCCAAATTTGGTACCCATAGCACCACGGTATCGGCCTTTAACCTGACTTGGAATCCTTACCGTCGTCGTTTTTTCCTTGGACGAGGAGGAGCCCCACCTGCAGAGCGTTGTATCTGAGTTGGTTTTCCTCTAGCCGGGCCACTCGTCCGTTCAGTGGATCGATGATCAAGTTGAACCACATCTTTCGGATCGATACTCCGAGTAGGGCCTTTATCGACTTCTCGCTTTGATATTTTTTCTTCTATTTCGCTCCATCTAGGCTCTCGAGTTTTTAATAAAGAAACTAAAGACGATGCAATAAATAAAGATGAGTATGACCCAATCACTATGCCTACTAATAGCGCTACAGCGAACTCTTGAAGTGTGGCTGCTCCTAGCAAAAGAGATCCGATTAGGAGTAGTGAAATCACTGGTAGAGCGGAAGTAATACTCGTATTAATTGACCGCATAGTCACTCTGTTCAGAGCCAAATTCATCAATTCGGCATATTTGTAACGATCTGTCGCTCCTAGTCTTCCTACTATCTCTCTAACTTTGTCGTAGACAACAATTGTGTCATAAAGCGAATACCCCATAATCGTAAGGAATGCGATAATGGTTGCTGGTGTTACTTCAAGTTGAAAAATTGAATAAATTCCAATGCTTATCAAGATGTCGTGACTGACCGCTAATAGAGCTCCTAAAGCCATCTTCCATTCAAGACGTATAGTTATATAGACCGCTACGACAGCAAAGAAAATAACTAATGCGCGAATGGCTTTACTAGTAACTTCACTTCCCCAGGTAGGACCAACTTGTTCAAAAGTCTCAACTTGTCCTAGTTCGGAATTTAAATAGTCACGAATTTCCGCAGTTTGGCTGGGGTCCGAAATATCTGATCTGATTCTGAGAATTTCTTCATCGACTATTTGAATGCGAGCATCTTCTAAACCAACAGAAGAAACTATATTGCGTGCTTCGGCAACAGTTGTTCCCGCAGCTCTAACTTCGTAAGAGGTTCCGCCCTCGAAATCGATTCCAAGATTCAAACCTCTTACAAAGAAAGAGGAGATACTTGCTGCTACTAGAACTGCAGAGATGAGAACAGCTCGCCGCCACCAGCGAGGGTAATCGATTGGGGCTTCTCCCGCGTATAAAAGACGAAGTGATCGAATCATTTTTCATCTCCAATGAGATGAACTGAACCAATGGCGGGGAGTCCAAACCGTTCTGGTTTAATTGCAAACAACTTTGTTTTAGAAAGTAATTTGATGGCAGGCCCCATGAAAAAATATGTGGCTAGGAGATCAAGGATTGTCGCAAGTCCTAGGTAAAGAGCAAAGCCTCTTACTGCTCCAACAGTCAGCCACCATAAAAGCCCTGCGCCGATAAGTGAAGCTGTATTAGCTTTGACAATTGTTGAATATGCAGGCTTGAAAGCACGATCTACTGCGGAGCGAGCAGTTCGTCCATCGCGAATATCTTCTTTTAAATGCTCAAAATAAACAACATTGGAATCTACCGAGACACCTATAGCAACAATGATTCCGGTAATTCCTGCCAAAGTTAGCGCTAGACCTGATTGAGTTCCTAAATGAGAGATTATTGTCCACAGTAAAGAACCTGAAATTGCGAGGCTTACCAAAGCTACGAGGCCTAAAAAGCGGTAGTAGAAAAGAATGAAAATAGCTACCGCTGCCAATCCAATTAGCCCTGCAATTATCCCTGCCTCTAGAGAATCTTCTCCAATGGTGGCCGACACCAGTTGAGTATTTTCTGCAACTAGTTCAACAGGAAGAGCCCCGTATCGTAAAGCCAAAGCAGCATCTTCAGCTTCCTGTTTTTCATAGGATCCTGAAATCAGAATTGCATCTTTTTCAAATGCGGAAGCGTTGATGACAGGAGCGGTTATTACTTGACTGTCAAGAACTAATGCTACCTGACCTCTACTACTTCCTGCCTGAACAGGACAGAATATGGAGCCGTTGAAACATTCGGAAGCAATCGCATTAAAGGCATCTATTCCTTGATCTCCATCTTTCATAGTTACAGATATGCCCCATTCAAAATTAACAAAATCTGCATCTGCACCGCTCAACCCATCTCCGGTAAGGATTGAGGGGCCTAATAATAGTCGTCGCCTAAAGATCTCTTCTGGGCCTTGTTCATCTGTGAGAATCACAAAGTTTTCAGCTTTATCTTCTTCTGGTGGAGTTATTCCATCTGGTCCTGTGGCGGGAATCACCTCTCCATTTAAAGCAGGTAGGCAAGAGACTGGAGAGGCTCCTAATTCACCGCTAGCAAGAATAGGGTCCACCTCTTCGATCAATGGAGGCAAAGTGTCACAAACCGGGCGAAATCTAAGTTCGGCAGTGGTCCCTACTAGCTCTAAAGCTCTTCCTTGATCGTCAACCCCTGGCAATGAGACCATGACGCCTTGCTCGGTTCTTGAAATCTCCGGCTCAGCTACACCTAAACCATCAACTCTTGCGCGAATTATTTCAACTGCCTGATCGAGCATTTCGTCGTCAGCCGGCTCAACTGCGGTCAGTCTTACGGAAACTCCACCTTGTAAATCGAGACCGAGAAGAGGTTTATTTCCCCACAATGCTGTAAGTAATACTGAAGTAAGAGTTAATAAAACTATTCCTACAAAGAAGAAGGTCTGGCGACGCTGCATAAATTAATTACTCAATCGGAGAGTCTTCTTCTGGTATCTCTGATTCTACTGCTTCTGCTGGAGGATTAAATCTTTGGTCAATAGCGCCCTTAAAAACTTTAAGTTCTAAATCTCCGGCGACTTCTAACCAAACCACGTCGCCTTCTACTTCACGAACTACCCCAAAGATTCCTGAATTGAGAACGACTTCGTCTCCAGCTTTGACCGACTCGATCAGAGCCCTTTGTAACTTCATCTTTTTTTGTTGAGGTCGAATCATGAGAAAATACATGACTCCGAAAATAATTATTAGGGGGAGAAAACTCATTTTGATTTCTTTCTTTTAACTAATTGAAGACTTTAAAAGCCTACGGCGATAGTTGCTATTTCTACTCTAATTTTAGAAGTCAACCCCATATTTCCAGAGTTTGTTTATGAAATTCTTCGAATTCTCCCTCAGCTATTGATTTTCTTAGTTTGGAAACAAATTCAAACATCCATGCCAAGTTATGCAAAGTAAGTATCCTCGGTGCCGTCGGTTCGCCAGTGACTAGAAGGTGACGTAAGTAACTTCGGCTCCAACTTGATGCAGGGCTGTTCTCAAAAGTGGGGTCTAACGGTTGATCATCGCCAATGAAGCGAGCGTTACTAAGGTTGATGCGTCCTGCAGAAGTCAATACGGTTCCGTGTCGTGCTAGTCGAGTAGGTAGGACACAGTCAAACATGTCCACTCCTCGTGCAACTACTTCAACTATTCCGACTGGGTCTCCTAATCCCATGAAATAACGTGGCTGGTCTTCTGGTAAAAGATCTGTGACTACATCTACTGGCTCCAGCATTTCAGACCTTCCCTCCCCTACGCTCAAACCTCCTATGGCGTAGCCGTCAAATCCAACTTCTAAGGTTTTTTCAGTACTTTCAATTCGCAACGAGGTATCAGTGCCGCCTTGAACAATCCCAAACTGGCTTTGCATTTCATTTGCTGTTGGATGGGTTAGGAAAGCTGCCCGAGCGCGCTCTGCCCATAAAGCTGTTCTATCTACTGCATCTTTGAGGACGTTTCTTTCTGCAGGGAGAGCAGAGCAAACATCTAGAACCATTTGTATGTCCGCTCCTAAATCTGCCTGTATGGAACTTGCAGACTCTGGTGTCAGGTGATGCGACGAGCCATCATAAATTGAGCGAAAAGTTGCTCCTTCATCTTCAACTTTGGGTTTCAGAGAAAAAATTTGATACCCGCCTGAATCTGTGAGAGTTAGTCCGTCCCAGTTTGCAAATTTTCCAAGTCCTCCATGTTCTTTAATGAGATCTGCTCCAGGTCGAAGCATCAGATGATACGTATTTCCAAGAATTATTTCAGCATTTAAATCTTTCATATCGAGAGAAGATAAATGTTTTACTGCACCACGGGTCCCAACAGGCATGAAACACGGGGTTTTAAATTTTCCGTTAGCGAGAGTAACTTCACTCAGCCTCGCTTTTCCATCTTTTGCGGTGATCTCAGAAAGGGCCTTCATATTTACAGTTTCCTTGTACTTCGGTCAGAAACCAGCATTGAATCTCCAAAGGATAAGAAACGATAACTGTTGATCTGCGCTTCGGTATATAAGTCCCTCCAATAAGGGCCGATAAAAGCTTCGAGCATCACGAGCAGAGTTGATTTTGGGAGATGGAAATTCGTGAGTAACAGGTCTACTATTTTGAATTCGAACGGATCTCGAATAAATAAATTTGTTTGTCCGGACAGCTCAAAACGTGCTGCTGATTCAAGTGCTCTTACTGTCGTAGTCCCTATGGCAATAACTCGATTTGCTTCTTTGCAACGTTGTATGACTTCTTTTGGGACGCTGTAGAACTCCGAATGCATATCATGATCGTCAAGATTAGCGACGGTAAGCGGTCGAAATGTATCTAATCCGATTGCCAATTCAATTTCCTCAACTTGTGCACCCGAATTTTTACATTCACTGACTAAGGCTTCCGTGAAGTGAAGGCCGGCAGTGGGAGCTGCCGCAGAATTAGAGCGGTTAGCGAAGATTGTCTGGTATCGATCTCCATCTTCTAGGTTTTCTTTTATATAAGGAGGTAGTGGCATCTCCCCATACTTTTCTAGCAACGGTAGAAGATCAGACTTAGCTTCTATTTCTATAGAACGTTTACCCGCTCCAAGATCTTCTCCAATACGGATTGTCATTTCTGGGCTAACAGTAAATTCTGTTCCGGAAGACACTTTTCGGCTAGGACGCACAAGAGCTTCCCAAACAGTTGCCCTCTGTGGTTTCAAAAGAAGAACTTCTACGACCCCACCTGTTTCTTTCTTGAGAAATAATCTTGCCGGCAGAACTCGAGTGTTGTTCACTACAACGACATCGCCTGGTTTTAGAAGTTCCGGAAAGTTTGAAATTTTTAAATGCAATGGGCCATTACCAAGATCTACAAGCATTCTCGCTGCAGTTCGTTCTTCTAAAGGATGTTGAGCTATAAGATCCTCTGCTAATTCGTAGTCAAAATCTTCTGGGCCCATAAGTCTTTCAGCCTACGGAGAACGTCCTACTATTCGTCAAATAGAGAACCGGCTGAATGGTGGGGTGGTACGAGGCCTAAATGAGTGAATGCGGCTGGTGTCGCCACTCTTCCCTTCGGAGTACGAAGAAGAAGTCCTTGCTGTATGAGAAAAGGCTCATACACGTCTTCTACTGTGTCGTCTGGTTCGCTGACACTAATTGAAAGAGTCTTGAGGCCTACTGGACCTCCATTGAACCTGGTACATAGCGAATCCAAAATGGCTCTGGTTGGTTTATCCAATCCTAGAGAATCTACCCCAAAGAACGCGAGACCTTCATTAGCAATATTCAAATTGATATGTCCCTTTGATTCCGGTCTTTCAATTTGTGCAAAATCTCTTACTTGGCGTAATAAGCGGTTACCGATACGTGGTGTACCACGTGACCTACGAGCAATTTCATTTGCTCCTTCAGAATCGATCTGAACTCCAAGTATGGTGGCAGCTCTTTCTACAATTGCTCTCAAGTCTTCTGGTTCGTAATAATCTAGACGTGCAGTTAAACCAAATCGGTCGCGTAAAGGTCCTGTGATAAGACCGGTTCTAGTGGTCGCTCCCACCAGAGTGAAATTCGGAAGTTCAAGCCTTATTGACCGTGCTGCTGGCCCTTTACCCAAGATGATATCTAGTTCGAAATCTTCCATTGCTGGATATAAGACTTCTTCTACCACTCTTGATAAACGATGAATTTCATCGATAAATAACACATCGCCGGGTTCGAGTTTCGTGAGAATTGCAGCCAAATCTCCCGCCCTTTCAAGAGCTGGACCTGAAGTTATGTGAAGCACAGCTTCCATCTCATTAGCCACGATATGTGCCAGAGTTGTCTTGCCTAATCCAGGTGGGCCTGCAAATAAGAAATGATCCGATGCTTGTTCTCGTTCGCGGGCTGCTGCCAGCATCACTCTTAGATGGCCTTTGAGTTCATCTTGGCCTACAAATTCTTCAAGAGAGCGTGGTCGGAGTCCAGCCTCTACCTCAATCTCTTGAGGTTCTTGATCTGGTGAGAGAAGTTCTTCGCGCATCAGTGGTCCTATTTTACTGCTAGTCGTTGTAGCGCTTCACGTAATAGGACCGCTACATCATCGCCTTCAAGATCTGTTAAAACAGAACGTGTTTCTTCAGCGCTATAGCCAAGTCCTATTAAGGCATCTCGTACTTCGGTCATTACTGTTCGCTCTGATGTTGTAACAGCGACTTTGTTAATAGCTGCAAATACTCTGAGGTGTTCAGGGAGTTTGTCTTTCAATTCAATCAAGAGTCGAGATGCTGTCTTCTTTCCTACACCTGGAACTAAACATAAGGATGCTACGTCTTCTTCTATTACTAGTTGAGCCAATTCGCTAGGACCGTGTACGCCCAACACCGCCAAAGCAAGAGATGGGCCAACTCCATGCGCCATTAATAATGCCTCAAAACAACTTCTTTCCTGCGCTGAAAGAAATCCGTATAAGGTCTGATCTGCTTCTCGAAAATGGTGATGAATATATAAGAAGACCTCCTGGCCTATCTCTCCAATTGAAACAGTTGTGGTAGGAGTCATCATTACCTGATACCCAACCCCAGATACCTCAACAAGAACTTTTCCCTCTTCACTCCGCTCCAGTAAAACCCCTCTAAGCGATCCGATCATTTTGTTTCACTCACCAACATAGACGACGAAGGTTTCATCGCTAAATGGCAAAGAGCTACTGCTACTGCATCAGCAGCATCGACAGGACGCAATGGTTTATTAATCGATAACAGGGTTTGAACCATCTGTTCCATTTGTTTTTTGTCAGCTCCCCCCCAACCTGCAACAGCAAGCTTCACCTCATTTGGTGAATAAAGATTCACTGCGCAACCGGAAGCAGCCGCCGTGGCCATAGCCACTCCAGCTGCTTGTCCAGTAGCCATTGCAGAACTAACATTCACTTGAAAGAGCACTCTTTCAATTGCCACTTCTTCTGGTTCATATTCATCAATCAGTGATCGAATCTCTTCTTGCAACTCTGCTAAACGGACAGCAAGGTCGGTTTTTGGGGAAGTACGTATGACACCAGCAGCTACGGCCTTAACTACTTTGGATTTACTTTTATCTTGCTCAAGAACGCCGTAGCCACAACGCGAAAGCCCCGGATCTATCCCTAATACGAACATGTGTACGATTGTAGCCAGATTTCCGTCAAGAGGTGTTCACCCTCTCCTTGATTTGAAACTAATCCTGAATTAAATCGAAAATCTCGTTAGGGATATCAAAATTTGCATAAACATCCTGCACATCATCAAGGTCGTCAAGAAGATCTATTACTTTGAGAACTGATCGGGCATCTGATTCATTGTCAATCGCTACCGTTGTTGTGGGCAACATTGTTACATCGGCTGAATCAAATCTCAGGCCATCTGTCTCTAGAGCTAAACGAACTTCGGGTAAAACAGACGGATCACAAGTAAGACGCCATATGTCACCTTCATCAACTAAATCTTCCGCACCTGCTTCAAGGGCAACCATCATAATTTCATCTTCCTCTATGTTTGCTGGAATCAAGATGATGCCCTTTCTTTCAAACTGCCAAGCAACAGAACCGGGTTCAGCTAAAGAGCCGCCATTTTTACTTAGTAACGACCTTACTTCTGACCCAGTACGATTTCGATTGTCTGAAAGCGTTTCAACGTAAAGAGCTACTCCGTGTGGCGCGTAGCCCTCATAGGTAATGGATTCGTAGTCAACACCTTCAAGTTCTCCCGTGCCTCTTTTGATTGCGCGTTCGATTGTGTCGATAGGCACCGAAGCATCGCGGGCTTTTTGGAACATAGTGCGTAAGGTTGGATTTGCATCCACGTCTCCCCCGCCTTGCCGAGCTGCTACTTCAACCTGTTTAATCAATTTCGCGAAAAGTTTTCCTCTCTTTTTATCTGCTGCACCTTTTTTATGTTTGATGGTTGCCCATTTAGAGTGACCCGACATGATATTTCCTTACAGTGTCAACTTGAAGCAAAGGCTAATTCCAGAAATAACTCATGGATACGCCCATCACTAACTAATTCTGGATGGAAAGACGTCGTCATTATCTTTCCTTGACGACAAAAGACAGGATGCCCTTCAACTGAAGCAAGGACTTCAACGTTCTCCCCTACACGCTCAACAAGGGGAGCACGGATGAAGACCCCTCGAAAGGGTGTTTCAAATCCAGCGATCTGCAAATCTGCTTCAAAAGAAGCAAGTTGGCGGCCATAGCCATTTCGCCTCACGTCTATATCAATGGAGCCCAATGGATGCTGATCATCCCGTCCGTCGAGAATTGTTCTACTCAAGAGAATCATTCCTGCACATGTTCCTAAAATGGGAAGACCATCTTGAATCTGATCGCATAAAAGATCTCTAACTCCTAGAGATTCGGCAAGTTTCAACATAGTAGTTGACTCGCCCCCAGGGATAACGAGTGCATCCACATCTTTGAGATGTCTAGGACTTCTAATTTCAAGTGGAGTAGCCCCTGCAAGGGACAACTCCTGGGCGTGCCGGTCAAATGCTCCTTGAAGAGCTAGGACTCCAACTTTCACCTAGATTTACCAACCTCGGTCAGATAGACGCGTTTCAAGATTCTCGATTTCTAAACCAGGCATTGCTTCTCCTAAACCACGGCTTACTTTTGCGACCTTGTCTGCATCTGAAAAATTCGTTGTTGCTTCAACAATAGCTTGAGCTCTCCGGGCAGGATCTTCACTCTTGAAGATTCCCGACCCGACAAAAACAGACTCTGCGCCAAGTTGCATCACTAACGAAGCATCTGCAGGAGTAGCAATACCACCTGCACAGAATATAGGAACTGGCAAGCGACCTGTCTCTGCAACCTCTTGAATTAAGGGCAAAGGTGACTGTAATCTCTTTGCCCAATCAAACAACTCAGCGCTATCTGCTTGTGCAATCTTTCTGATATCCCCAGTAATGGATCGAATGTGACGCACAGCTTCAACAATATTTCCAGTACCCGCTTCTCCTTTTGAACGGATCAAGCATGCCCCTTCAGATATGCGTCGTAACGCTTCGCCGAGATTTGTAGCCCCACAAACAAACGGCACTTCAAAAGCCCATTTATCAATATGGTGAGTCTCATCTGCCGGCGTGAGAACCTCGCTTTCATCAATGTAATCAACCTCA
>Ga0066826_10000346_pt1 | contig 22628 bp, 19 predicted proteins | sample ETNtaG_12_FD_65496 | JGI IMG/M metagenome (GOLD analysis project Ga0066826, IMG submission 65496) | Marine microbial and viral communities from oxygen minimum zone, Eastern Pacific Ocean - ETNP201306SV49 | ecosystem: Environmental > Aquatic > Marine > Oceanic | place: Pacific Ocean: Eastern... | reverse complement strand
GAGTTAGACCATCAAAAGTGGCTTGGCAATACAAGAGAAGAAATTGGTGAGGAGAAGTCTGAAATTTTTAGAGAAGGTAAAACAATCATTATGGGCGCAACTGAAATGCCCGAGACTGTTCTGCAAAAGGCACAAGGTCTAAACTCAAAAACACTTCAGCTAGGATTAGATTTTTTTGAAGATGAAATAAAGAGTAATAACTTAAATAAGGAATCTGCTGCTTGCTCTGTAGCTGCTTATAAAGAAATAACTGATCGTCAGGTAGATTATAAAGAAATTTTAGAAAAAACAACTTTACTGGGGAGGTGTGACGTAAACGGTAAATTTATTTTGGATGTTTCCCATAATTTAGCTTCTGTACAAAACCTTGTCTCTTTTATAAATAAAGAGTTTAAAGGAAAGTCTATTAAGGCTATTGTTGGATTAATGCAAGATAAAGATATAACTGGAATCATAAAAGAGATTAAACATGTTATTTTAGAATGGTATGCTTGTTCTCCAGATATCGATAGAGCGATGCCAAGCGCTGATTTAAAAGAACTTATTTTAAATGAGACTCATGGCAAAGTAGAGGCTTTCGAGTCAGTAGATTTAGCGATTAAAGAAGCCATAAAAGAAGATGACACTGATATGGTTATTGTTTTTGGATCCTTTTTTACAGTTAGTGAAGCTTATGAATCTCTATCAAAACTAAAACAAATAGATTTATGAATAAACTGAACTACCTTTTACTTTTATTTCTATCTTTATTTGTCCTTATGTCTATTGTCATTAAACCTAAATCTTTTGAGAATTATTTTAGATCGGATATAGACGTTACAATTCCTGAAGAAAGCCTTAGTAAAGATTTTCAGAAAAAACAAAGTATTTCATTTGATATAGAGGCTTTCACTTCAGCATCAGAAGAAGAAAAAGAATTAACAGCTCAAGTAGAAAGTATAACTGGTTGGACTATTGAAGTTGAGGAATACGAAAATAAAGAAAGTTTAATGGATGATTTTAGGATTCTCAAGAGTAGAGGTCTTAAAGCTTATATCCGATACAAAGATAACGAAGATAATAAATTTATTTTATATGTTGGTCCGACGATTGATAGAGATGATTCAAGAGATAACCTAACAAAAATTTCAGATTTGACTAGATTTTCGCCTAAGATAATTCCCTATGATTGAAAATTTAGTTTTGATAGATTGGATTTCTATAGCTTTATTGTCTACTTTTGGAATCACAGGTTTTTTTAACGGATTCATAAAAGAAGTTTTTTCTGCTGCTGCTTGGATAGTTTCTTTATCTATTGCTTGGTTTTACGGTCCCTTACTTTTTCCAATTTTGGTACCTTATATAGAAACACTAGAGATTAAAAAGGCGTTGTCTTTTCTAATCCTTTTCTTATCTGTCTTTTTGATACTTAAATTTACTGGCTCGACTTTTTCTAAGATTACTTCAGTAATTGGATTGAAAGGTGTTGATAGGATTTTGGGTCTTTGCTTTGGAGCGTTAAAGGTTGCGGCAGTTCTTACGAGTGTATTCATTTACAACATTGATTTCCTTGATAAAAAACAGTGGTGGTTAGATTCTTTAACCCGAGAATACACCATTCAATTCGTAGAATTAGCAGAACCAGTTCTTAAAGAATGGGAACTCGGTACTTCAATTTTTTTAAATAAAGATAATTTAAATTTAAATCTTTGATATAAAATAACTTTATGTGCGGAGTAGTAGGCATTGTAAGTCAATCGGAAGTTTCTCCGATTATCTACGACGCTCTTACTATTCTTCAACATAGAGGCCAAGACGCAGCAGGAATTGCAACCTCTACAAATAACAGATTCTTCATTAGGAAACAATTAGGCCTTGTTCGTGACGTTATTAGAAACCAGCACGTTATTAATTTAAGAGGTCAGATGGGTATCGGTCACGTGAGGTACCCAACTACCGGTAGTGAAGATAGGGAGTTGGCCCAGCCTATGTATGTCAATTCTCCTTTTGGCATTAGTATCTCGCATAATGGAAATTTAACTAATCATGAAGAATTAAAACAAACACTAAAGGAGAAAGATCTAAGACATTTAAATACGGACTCAGATAGCGAAGTCTTGTTAAATGTTTTTGCGCATGAACTCCAGAAACAAGGTTCAATAAATCCAACTTCTAAAGAAATTTTTGCTGCTGTAAAAGCTCTGCACAAGAGAGTAAGGGGAGCCTATTCTGTTGTAATAATGATAAATGGAATTGGCATTGTAGGGTTTAGAGATCCGTTTGGCATAAGACCGCTTATATTAGGCGGTAAAGAAAGTGACCTGATAGGCAAGGATTATATGATCGCATCAGAAAGTACGGTTTTAGAATCATTAGGTTTTGATGTAATAGATGACATAGAAGCCGGATCGGCTGTATTTATAAACTCAGAAGGTGAGATGGAAATTGAGTCTTGTATTAAGAACCCTATACCAACTCCCTGCATCTTCGAGTATGTTTATTTGGCGAGACCAGATGCTACGATTGATAATATTTCAGTTCATAAATCTAGATTACGTATGGGAGAATACCTGGCAAATAAGATATTAAAAGAGAATCCAGATCACGACATAGATGTAGTAATACCAATCCCTGATAGCAGTACTACCTCAGCTTTACAACTTGCTTCAACTTTAGGTATTAAATATAGAGAAGGATTTGTAAAAAATCGTTACATAGGAAGAACCTTTATTATGCCTTTTCAAGAAAAAAGGGAAAAATCTGTTAGACAAAAACTCAACGCAATTGATTTAGAGTTTAAAGATAAAGTAGTTCTGTTGGTGGATGACTCAATTGTAAGGGGCACAACAAGCAGACAAATAATTGAGATGGCTAGATCTTCTGGTGCTAAGAAGGTTTATTTTGCTTCAGCAGCTCCGCCCATTAGATTTCAAAATGTATACGGTATAGATATGGCCGCGACCACTGAGTTAGTTGCTCATAACAGATCTGAAAAAGAGATAGAAAGTTTTATAGATGCAGATTGGTTAATTTATCAAAACCTAGAAGATTTAATCCAAGCCGCTCAGCAAGGAAATAAAGATATTAAACAATTTGAATGTTCTATTTTCAATGGTAAATATGTAACTGATGATATTGATGAGAAGTATCTTAAAAATCTGGAAGATCTAAGAAGTGATAAATCCAAATCACTAAGACAAAGCAATTTAAATTAATTTAAATTTACCTCTTCAATGGTAATAGTGGGCAAAACTGCGTTCTTCGCAGCTTCTTTATAGGATGCAATCTCATGAAAATTTAAGTATCTGTAGACGTCCGGTCCCATAGTGTTTATCTCAGACATAAATTCATTATATTCTTCTATTGTAGGTATATATCCTAGTGTTGCTGATATTGCCGCAAGTTCAGCTGAAGCTAGAAACACATTCGCACCATCTCCCAGTCTGTTAGGAAAATTTCTAGTTGAAGTGGATACAACAGTTGATTCAGCCTCTACACGAGCCTGGTTCCCCATGCATAAAGAGCATCCTGGCATTTCAAGCCTTACTCCAGCCTTCTCAAAAATATCGTAATAACCTTCTTTCGTTAATTGATGCTTATCCATTTTGGTTGGAGGAGAGATCCATAACCTAGAAGGAAGTTCAGTTACTTTATCAAGTAATTTACCAGCTGCTCTAAAGTGTCCTATATTAGTCATGCAAGAACCAATAAATACCTCATCTATATTAGTTTTAGCAACTTCTGATAAAGGTTTTATGTCATCAGGGTCATTTGGGCAAGCAAGTAAAGGTTCAGTAATTTCATTAAGATCTATTTCCAGTACAGCGGCATATTCTGCATCGTCATCTGCTTCCATTAACACTGGATTCTCCAACCAGGACTCCATAGCCTGTGCCCTTCTTTCTAGAGTTTTTTCATCTTCATAACCTTCAGAAATTAACCACCTAAGAAGGATAATATTAGATTCAAGGTACTCTCTTATAGGTTCTTCATTTAACTTAATGGTGCAACCTGATGCTGATCTTTCTGCAGAGGCATCAGATAGTTCAAAGGCCTGTTCAACTTTAAGATCAGGTAGCCCTTTAATTTCAAGGCATCTACCAGAGAAAACATTTACTTTGCCTTCTTTGGGCAAAGTTAGTTGGCCTGTTTGAAGCGCTGCATAAGGAATTGCATTTACTAAATCTCTAAGAGTGATGCCAGGTTGTAGTTCACCTTTAAATCTAACTAAAACAGATTCAGGCATGTCTAATGGCATTACACCTAGGGCTGCCCCAAAGGCTACTAACCCTGAACCTGCTGGGAAACTTATGCCTAAAGGAAATCTAGTATGTGAATCGCCGCCTGTACCAACCATATCCGGAAGAAGCATCCGGTTTAACCATGAATGTATAATTCCATCGCCTGGTTTTAGAGCTACACCACCTCTAGTCTGAATAAATTCAGGTAAAGTGTGTTGAGTTTCTATATCTTTAGGAAGTGGATAAGCAGCTGTGTGACAAAAGGATTGCATTACTAAGTCCGAGTTAAATCCTAGACAGGCAAGCTCTTTAAGTTCGTCGCGTGTCATTGGACCAGTCGTATCTTGACTTCCTACAGTGGACATTCTGGGCTCGCAATAGATTCCCGGTCTAATGCCGTCTACCCCACAAGCTTTTCCAACCATCTTCTGGGCCAGCGTGTAACCTTTAGTATTTTTTTCAGCTTCTTTTGGTCGGACAAAAACATCTGAAGAATCCAAATTGAGTATTTCTCTAGTTTCATCAGTTAAGCTTCTACCGATAATTAAAGGTATTCTTCCTCCAGCTCTAACACCATCAAGTAAGGTGTTTGATTTATATTCGTATTCGCAAAGTACTTCACCAGACTCAGAAGAAATTACCTTCTTCTCATAAGGATAAATTTCTATTACGTCTCCTAAATTCATTTTGCTAACGTCACATTCAAAAGCTAGTGCTCCAGAATCCTCTAAAGTGTTAAAGAAGATAGGGGCAATCTTCCCACCAATACATATCCCAGCCTGTCTTTTATTAGGAATAAAAGGAATGTCTTCACCTATATGCCACAAAAGAGAATTGGTAGCAGATTTACGAGAAGATCCAGTTCCCACAACATCTCCAACAAAAACTACAGGCAAACCAGACTCTTCTAATTTATTTATGGTATCAATAGGATCTTTAAAAGTTTTCTTTAACATGGCTAGAGCATGAAGGGGTATATCGGGTCTTGAAGGTGCATCCTGCGCAGGAGATAAATCATCTGTGTTTATTTCTCCATCTACTTTAAAGACAATTGCTTTTATAACTTTAGGCAACTCAGGCTTATTAGTAAACCATTCCGCATTTGTCCAAGCATCTACGACTCTTTTTGCATTGTTATTCTTCTTTGATAATTCTATGACATCATGTTTAGCATTAAACATTAACAAAGTACTACTAAGTCCATCTGCTGCTATAGAGCCAACTTCTTCATCTTCAAGTAACTCTATTAATGATTCTACGTTGTACCCACCCAACATAGTTCCCAATAATTCAGTAGCGTGTTTTTTATTGATAAGCGGTGAACTAGCTTTTCCTTTTGCAATATCTGTAAGAAAGGCCGCTTTTACGTAAGCTGCCGGATCAACTCCGGCTGGCGTTCTATTTGTTAGGAGATCCAAGATAAAGTCTTCTTCTCCTGAAGGGGGTTCTTTTATAAGCTCCACAAGAGAAGCTACTTGCTCAGCATTTAAAGGTAGAGGTGGTATGCCCTTCTCAGCCCTCTCTTCAAAATGTGCTTTGTAATCTTTTAGCATGACAAATAAGGTTTGTTCTTGATGTGGGTGCCGCATTTTAACATAAAACTTTAATTTAAAGTTGCGTTGAGGTGACTTAGATATATCATATTAATCAATGAATAAGTCTGTAAAAACTCCTTGCATTGGTGTCTGCTCTACAGTTTTTGGTGATGATGTTTGTAGAGGATGTAAACGTTTTCAACATGAGGTTATTCAATGGAATTCTTATTCAGATTCTGAAAAAGGTTCTGTTCTTAGTCGCCTTGAAATTCTTAAAACTCAGATAATGCAATCAAAGGTTTTAATATTGGATGAAACTCTTTTAAAAGAACAGTTAGAGAGTTTAAAGGTAGTTTTTAATACAGACACTAATGCTTACTGCTGGGTATTCGACTTGTTTAGACACGCAAGCCAATCTATCAACGACCCTTCTGAATTTGGTTTTGAAATAGTTTCGAAAGAAACAAGCGACTTATTGGTATTAAAAAAGATTATAGAAGAAGAGCTGTTTGAGCTTTCTGAAGCCCATTATCAGAGGTACTTCAAACTTGAAGATAATTTAAATGCCTAATAAATGGAAAAAAATCTTACACTCTCAAACACCTAAGAAATGGTTACGAAAAGCTCTTGAATCTCAAGAGATACTCCTAATAGATCATGCGCATTGCGAAAAGAAAGCTGCAACTACAGCAATTTCCTTAATACACAGATACCCAGATAAGAATCTAGTAAAAAAACTTTCTCCTCTAGCAAGAGAAGAGCTTTTACATTTTGAACAGGTTTTAAGGGTCATAAAAAAAGAAGGTTATAAGTATAGAAACATTAGACCAGGAGCATACGCCAAAACCTTGTATGAAGCTTCCTCTAATCAAGAACCTCAAAGATTAAAGGACACTTTAATTATCTGTGCTTTGATTGAAGCCCGTTCGTGTGAACGTTTCCATGCACTTATTCCTCTTTTACCTCCAGCTCTCAATAAATTTTATTCAAAACTACATGAAGCTGAAGCGAGACATTGTGATCTTTATCTAGATATTTATTCTGGAATATTTAAAGAAGATTACTCAGAAAGATTAGATTATTTAGCTGCAATCGAATCTTCTTATATCAATAAAGAAGAACAAACTTTTAGATTTCATAGCGGTTGTTAATTCTATTTAACAATTGGCATTTCTTCCCAGTTGGTTAGATATCTTGGGGACTGTAAGAACCTCTTCATGGACCATGTTTTTTTTATGCCTTGAGCAGCGAAAGTTATTTTTCCAATACCAGAAGAATTTATTTTATCTACCGTTAACATTAATTCTTTGCTTCCCGATCTGCTGCTCATTGTCCTAAATAAGTCACCTTGATAAATGCCTTCATCGTAAAAGTCGCCAAGCATCACGCCAGCTTTTATGAAATTAATATTTTTTCTGAAAACTTCCTCTGACAGCATTTTCGTTGCCCTTAAAACATCTCTAGTATCGTTTGTTGGCGAGTGTAATTTGTAACTCATAGAGCCATGATACTGTTTATCCTGCTTTCTAAAATAATTGGTTCTCATGAACACTGAGACCATTTTGCAATATTGATCTTCTTTTCTTAATTTTTCACATGCACGAGATGTGTAGTCACTTATGGCTTCATTCATTGAATTTAGATCAGTTATCTTTCTGCTGAAAGTTCTACTTACAACAATCTGTTTTTTTGTAGCTGGTTGCTCTTTTAGGCCTATGCAAGGATAGCCTTTTAACTCCATAACAGTTCTTTCTAATACACTGCTAAATTTTCTTTTTATTAATTTAGTATCCAATTCTGACAACTGCAGTGCCGTTGTAATGCCTAGTGAATTTAGTTTTTTATTTATTCTGCTTCCCACTCCCCAAACTTCTCTTACAGGCATTATTGCCATTAACTTACGTCGTCTCTCTTGATTGGTTACATCAACAACTCCATTCGTTGCTGGATATTTCTTCGCGCCGTAATTAGCAACTTTGGCTAATGTTTTAGTTGGTCCTATGCCAACACAAACTGGCATACCTACCCATTGATCTATTGTTTCACGGCACTCATGACCAAACTTCTCTAAATCTCTTAAGCCTGTAAGATCTAAAAAAGCTTCATCTATGCTGTATACCTCTACTTTAGGTGCAAGGTGTTCCAAGGTTTGCATGACTCTGGATGATACGTCAGCGTAGAGCTCGTAGTTTGAAGAGAAGGCAATACCACCTTTTTTTAAAAAAAGTTTCTCTATTTTGAACCAGGGTTCACACATTTTTACACCAACTTGTTTAGCTTCTTTAGATAAAGCCACCACACAACCATCATTATTTGATAAAACCACTACCGGTTTATTTTTTATGTCAGGTCTGAATATTCTTTCACATGAAGCATAAAAGCTATTGCAGTCCACCAATGCATAGGTCATTTTTAATAGAGGTTAATTGCAGCTATGACTGTACCTGCCAGTTCAAGCTCTTCTTCTTTGTTAATAAATATAGGAGGGTATTTAGAGTTTTCAGACATTAAACAAACTCTAGGTTTAAGTAATAGTCTTTTACACGCATAAGAGCCATCAATTGATGCTATGACAATTTTATTATGGGTCGGCTCTATACTTCTATCTACTATCAATACAGCCCCATCACCAATATTTGCATTAATCATTGAGTCGCCACTTACTCGAACAAAATAAGTAGCAGCAGAATTCTTTATGAGGTACTCATTTAAATCTATTGGCCTCTCAACATAGTCATCAGCAGGGCTCGGCCATCCGACTCTAACGGTATTTAGAAAATAGGGTATTTCTAAGAGGGGTAAATCTTCCTCTGTAGCATCGCCCAGATAGTCAATTTTCATAAGGGTTTTGTAAAATTAATACTGTATATATATACAGTATAATTAAAGGTCAATTTTGTAAAGCTTTTCATTTAATAGAATTTAAGTAGGATGTAATTTGGAGATAAGAAATATGAAAATCTGGGCAAGCTTAATAATCATTTATTTAGGGTTTTTCTTTTGGTACACAGACTTAGGAGGAGAGCTAGATTCAGAAGAAATTGATCTTTTCTTAGAAAAACTTCAAGAAAATAACAGTGGTTTGGATTCTAAAATGTATGAATCCATCAAGAGTTTTATGGAGAACGATTCAGGAAAACAGTTTTTAATGGTTAATATTATAGACATAGATGAAGACCCAGAAGACGTAGAAGGCGCTGAACCCGGGGAATCTGCAGAGAGTTTACTCGGTCGATATATGGAACATATGTATCCGCAACTGTTTAAAAGAGCTTGCCACCCAGTTTTTGCAGGTAAAGCGGTTTCGACTGCAATGGATATAGCTGGAATTGAGGGCGCAGAGAACTGGGATCAAGCAGCCTTGATGAGGTATAAAAGCAGAAGAGCATTTATGGAAATTGTTACCCACCCTGATATGTTTGGTAAACATGAATTTAAAATAGCCGCTTTAGAAAAAACCATTGCTTATCCGGTTGAAGTTCAAATATATCTAAGTGATCCCAGGTTCATCCTAGGATTAGTTTTTCTGGTGTTTGGTTTATCTTTGAGATTGAGAGAGGTTAAGAAATAGAGAATTTCTTTAGCTCACAAGATCTAGAATCCATCCAAATATACCACCCGTATTGATCCCAGTCTCCTAGCACTATCCTCCTGGCAGGCTTATTATTAATTTCAATCTTGTGAGTATTTGGCCTATGTGTATGCCCATGGATTAAAAGATTAACAGAAGATTCCTGCATGGTTTTAACCACTTCAGAAGGCGCCACATCCATAATGTCTTCTTTTTTTTCGCCAGTTGCTTTTTTGCTGATATCCCTTAGGTCTTTTGCAATCTCTTTTCTTTCTTTTAAAGATTTACTCAGGAATTCTTCTTGCCATTTAGGATCTCTAGTGGTTTTTCTAAAGGATTGATAATCAACATCTTCAATACAAAGTAAGTCCCCATGCATTAGTAAAACCGGGTTACCAAACATTTCTTCCGTACTGGGGTCATTTAAGAGTTTCATGCCAGAAGAAGAAGCAAATTCAGGCCTTATTAGGAAATCTCTATTTCCATGCATGATAAAGATTTCTGTTGTCTTATTTGTTACTAGCAAAGCTTCTCTGATTTCAGAGATAAAATCATTTTGATCATCATCTCCTATCCAGGCTTCAAATAGGTCGCCAAGGATGTATAGCTTTTCTGCTTTTGAGACTGTCTCTTCTAGAAAACCTAGAAATGCTTGAGTAATATCTGGCCTGTCTTCCTGTAAATGGAGATCAGATATAAAACAATAAGCCATTCCTACTCCGTCGTGACCTTTGTATCTACTATTGAAATTTCTTCTAAAGGCACATCTTGATGAAAGCCAGAACTTCCAGTTGCAATAGCCGCAATAGCTTCTACGGTTTCAAAACCTTCAACAACTTCACCAAACACTGCATATCCCCATCCTTGCATAGTTTCTTCAGTGTGATCCAGAGAACTATTATTCACAAGGTTAATAAAAAATTGGGAGCTAGCCGAATGAGGTTCATTGGTTCTTGCCATCGATAATGTCCATTTTAGATTTTTTACACCGTTATTACCTTCATTTTGGATTGGGTCTTTCCCTCTTTTATCGATCATTCCAGATTCCATTCCTCCTCCTTGAATCACAAATCCAGGTATAACTCTATGGAACAAGGTTCCATTAAAAAAGCCACTTTCTGCATATTCCAAAAAATTCTTTGAAGTTATTGGTGCTTCTTCTTCAAATAATTCTATTACTATAGGTCCTAAGGTTGTTTCGAACGTAATCACTTTTATCTCCTTGTCTTGAGAACAGCCCGTTAGCCAAAGAAGTCCAATAAGTATTAACATTGAACTAATGATAGATAAGGGTTGTTTCATTTCTTTAATAATCATTGCCTAGACAAGGCTATAATACGTACTTTGTAGAATAGCTTCCAATTAAATTAGAAAATGCCTGCATATAAATCAAGATTTTGTCCAAGTCCTACAGGACTTTTACACTTAGGTAATCTTAGGACAGCTCTTTTGAATGTACTCTTGGCAATTAAGTCAGGAGGTACTTTTATATTAAGGATTGAAGATACTGATGCAGAAAGATCTAAAACTGAATTTTCAGAAGCGGTTTGTGATGATCTGGAATGGATGGGCCTTGGTTGGCAAGAAGGGCCAAGGATTGGTGGTCCAGAAGACTCGTATTATCAATCTAAAAGAAATTCAATATATGAAAGTTTCTATGATAAGTTATTTGAGCAGGATTTAATTTATCCGTGCTTCACTAGCGATGAAGAATTAAAAATAATAAGAAGAAATCAAATGGCCGCTGGTGAACCTCCAAGGTATACAGGTATTTGGGCCAATGCTTCTGAGAAAGAAATAGAGAAAGAATTAGAGAAAGGCACTCAACCTGTATATAGATTCAGGCTGCCTAAAGACAAAACAATAACTTTTCAAGATTTAGTGAAGGGAGAACAGTCTTTTTATACTAGTGATTTAGATGATTTTATAGTAAGAAAAAAAGATTTAAGCCCTACCTTTATGTTCGCTAATGCCATAGATGATTCTTTGATGGGTGTAAATGTAGTCCTAAGAGGAGATGATCATTTAAGCAACACACCTAGACAAATTGCCTTACTGGAAGCCCTAAATCTTAAGATTCCAGAATTCATTCACGTAGCTTTATTTACTGGAGATGACGGCGCTCCTTTATCCAAGAGAAACGGTAGCCTTTCTATAAAAGAACTAAAAGAAATAGGATACTTTCCTCAAGCTGTTATTAATTATCTTTCAAGGGTAGGGCACACTATTCCGGATAATGAATTAAGGGATTTAGAGGCATTATCTTCAGTATTTAATGTAGATAATATTTCAACTTCTCCGAGTAGAATTGACCATGATCAATTAAAGTTTTGGCAAAAAAATGTTATTGAATCCAAGTCTATTGAAGAATTAAGTTCTTGGTTAGAATCTCACCTAAAGAATCTACCTAAAGATATAGATAAATATAGTTTTGTAGGGCTTATTAAGGACAATATTGTTTTTCCAGATGAAGCGGTTGAATATTTAGACAATCTTTTTGTAAATTCTTTAAGCACAGTTAAAGAGGTGGAAGATCTAATCAAGCAATCCGGACCTGACTTCTTTAAACTGGCTGAAAAAATTGTAAAAGATAATTGGGGGGATTGGTCTAAAACAATGAAATTGATCGGTGAGGAGACAGGAGCTAAAGGGAAAGGTCTTTTTATGCCTATCAGGGCATCAATAACCGGTCAGCTTTCTGGTCCAGAACTAGATCAGGTCACTGAAGTCATGGGTCAAGAAAGGGTAATAAAAAGACTTAAAGAAGCAGCAGCATTGTGAAGATATTTAATAGTCAAACTGGAAAAAAAGAGAAATTAGTTCCTCTGGATGGCAAACAGGTCAGAATGTATATCTGTGGAATGACCGTCTATAATGATACTCACATAGGCCATGCTAGAACGTTTTTGTGTTTTGATTTAATTGTTAGGTATCTAAGAAATGCAGGCTATAAAGTAAATTACATAAGAAATATTACTGATGTAGACGACAAGATTATTGCTAGAGCAAAAGATTTGAATGCTGAAGCCACAGAATTAACCGATAAATACATCGCATCCATGCAAGAAGATTTTAATGATCTAGGAATGATTAGCCCAGATCTGGAACCTAGAGCAACTGATAACATCGAATCCATCATTTCTTTGATAGAAGGATTGATTGGTAAAGGTCATGCTTATATTGGGAATAAGGATGTTTATTTTTCTACTGATTCCTTTAAAGAATATGGACAGCTTTCCAATAGAAACACCGAAGACTTAATTGCTGGTGCAAGAATAGATGTAGATGAAGAAAAGAAGAACCCTGCTGATTTCGTTCTTTGGAAAAAAGCTGAAGAAGGACTAGCTTGGGACTCGCCTTGGGGAAGGGGCAGGCCTGGATGGCATATAGAATGTTCAGCTATGAGTATGGGTGCTTTAGGAAATAATTTTGACATACATGGAGGTGGAATAGATCTCAAATTTCCCCACCATGAAAATGAGATAGCGCAATCTGTTTGTGCAACGGGAGAAAAGTTTGCTAAATGCTGGATGCACACTGGCCCTTTAAGAATTGATAAGGAGAAGATGTCTAAATCTTTAGATAACTTTATAACTATAAAGGAAGCATTAAAAGAATTCCCTTCTGAGGTGATTAGATTCTTTTTAATTTCAAATCACTACAGGAGTCCACTTAATTATTCGAAAGAAGGAGTGCTTGAAGCTAAGAGTGCATTGGATCGTTTATATACTTCGTTAATTGATTTAGATTTAAGAAAAGAAAAGCATTCTAATGATGCAGATCTCATTTCTCCTTTTAAAGAAGCTATGGAAGATGATTTTAATGTGCCCTCGGCACTTGCTGCCCTTTTTGAAATAGTAAAATCAATCAATCTTGCTAAAGAAAACGGAAATATAAAAGAGGCCAATGTTTTAGGAGCTACCTTGGTACATTTATCTGAACCTTTAGGCATTCTGCAGCAAAAGACAGAAGATTATTTTCAAATAGGGGCGACTTTAAGCAACGAAGAAATTCAATCTATGATTCATGAGAGAAATCAAGCTAGAGAGGATGAAGATTTTGAACTCTCAGATAAAATTAGAGATTCATTGCTTGAAAAAGGAATTGTATTAGAGGACACAGATAAAGGCACTACTTGGAAAGTCCAGTAGACTAGATCATTAAAGTTTTCTTCACATAAGCACAGTAACTACATTTAGGATCTGCATTCGGTGGAGAATCTTGCAGTAGTGTTTCTTTTACTTCCATTAAAGTGGGTTCTACCCAAGCGTCATTGCCTTTGTAGGGTATCAATTTAGTTTTAAATTCAAGTTGGTTATTAAATTCATCTTTTTCTGAAATTCCATTGCAATAGACAAAATAGCCTATATCAGAAACATCAAAAGAATTACCTCTTAAGAGCCATTGGTAGAATTCAATCTGTCTTTTATAACCCATTTGCCAATCTGCATCTATACTTACTTCACCTTTCTTCGAAGTAGCTTTGTAGTCCACAACGATTATTTGTTTAGTTTCCGTATTAATCCACAGGTCATCTAGGCCCCCTCTAAGTATAAGGTTAGTTTCTTCATGGTGTCGTTTGACTCCATGACGTAAGGATTCTCTCCATTCTTCTAGATTAGGGTGTTCATAAGGTAGAGCTTTTAAATTATTTTCTACCATGATCGGGTGAGGCTCACCTTTTTCCCTGTATATATCAAATTCGTTTTTCAACAATTCGTCTACAGCGTTGTTCAAATTAAACGGAAAAGAAGGAGGACGTGCAATTCCAACTCTATTGGTTAAGTAGAAGCATCTTCTGCAGTCTAAGAAATTATCAATTCTAGATCTACTTAAAACAAATGACTCTTTTGAATCTGGGTTAAATAATTTTGCAGGCATTTAGACAATGATAGTATCAAAAAGAATAAAAAAAAGGCTCAATATTTTATCGAGCCTTTTAGGAGTTTGGCTCCCCGAGCTGGGCTCGAACCAGCGACCCAATGATTAACAGTCATTTGCTCTACCAACTGAGCTATCGGGGAATAATGTAATTATAACGTGTCGAAACTAAGCGTATAATATTTTTTCTAAAATAATGATAAAGAAATTCAATATAGTTTCAAATTATAAACCTGCTGGTGATCAACCAAAAGCAATAAGTGAAATTGTTGCAGGTATTAACGCCGGTCTTTTAAATCAAACTCTTCTTGGGGTAACTGGCTCAGGTAAAACATTTGCTATGGCTAATGTCATTGAGGAGTTACAAAGGCCAGCTATAGTCATGGCTCACAATAAGACTCTGGCAGCTCAACTCTACGGCGAATTCAAAGAATATTTTCCAAATAATGCGGTTGAATATTTCGTTTCTTATTATGATTACTACCAACCAGAAGCTTATGTCCCAACTACTGACATATACATAGAAAAAGACGCTTCTATTAATGAGCACATTGAACAAATGCGTTTGTCTGCAACTAAAGCCATCATGGAAAGAAGAGATGTAATTATTGTAGCTTCGGTTTCAGCGATATATGGATTAGGAGACCCTAAGTCTTACCTCCAAATGGTTTTACATCTTGATCGAGGAGATGAAGTGGATCAGAGGACTCTGTTAAGAAGATTAGCTGAATTGCAGTACCAAAGAAATGAAGTTGAATTTAAACGTTCAATGTACAGAGTAAGAGGGGATGTGATAGATGTATTTCCTGCCGATTCAGAAAAGGAAGCTTTAAGAATTGAGTTATTTGGAAATGAAATAGACTCTTTAAAAACTTTTGATCCTCTAACAGGAGAAATAATAAGAGAAGTTCCTAGAATTACAATTTACCCTAAATCTCATTATGTAACACGGCGAGAAAGAATCTTACAAGCTATAGAATTTATAAAAGAAGAATTGGTGGATAGATTGGCATATCTAAGAAAAGAAAATAAATTGGTTGAAGCGCAAAGGCTGGAAGAAAGAACTAAGTATGACATAGAGATGTTAAAAGAATTAGGTTTTTGTTCAGGTATAGAGAATTATTCAAGATTTTTATCTGACCGCCAACCTGGAGAAGCACCTCCAACACTTTATGAATACTTGCCTGAAGACGCTCTAGTCTTTGTTGATGAGTCCCATGTATCTTTACCTCAATTGGGCGGTATGTATAGAGGAGACAGATCTAGAAAACAGACACTAGTTGACTATGGTTTTAGATTACCGGTTGCCTTGGACAATAGACCATTAAGGTTTGATGAATGGGAAAAGTTATCCGGTCAAAGGATCTTTCTTTCTGCAACGCCATCAAAATATGAATTAGAAAATTCAGGAAATGTAGTTGAGTTGGTAGTTCGACCAACAGGTTTAACTGATCCGGAAGTTGAAGTTAGGCCAGCAACGCATCAGGTAGATGATTTACAAGCAGAAATAATTAAATGCGTTGATAACGGCGACAGAGTATTAGTAACCGTACTTACAAAAAGAATGGCAGAAGATTTAACTGAATACTTGGATGAGAATGGCACAAGAGTTAGATATTTGCATTCTGATATAGAAACAGTAGAAAGGGTAGAGATCATTCGAGATTTAAGACTAGGGGCATTTGATGTATTGGTTGGTATAAACTTACTTAGAGAGGGTCTGGACATACCTGAAGTTGCTTTAGTGGCTGTTTTAGATGCTGACAAGGAAGGCTTCTTAAGATCTGAGAGTTCTCTAATTCAAACTATAGGTAGGGCAGCAAGACATTTAAACGGTAAAGCAATTCTATATGCTGATAAGAAAACTGGATCGATGGACAGAGCCATTACCGAAACCGACAGAAGAAGAAAGATACAAGAAGAATTTAATAAAAAAAATTCGATTACACCTAAAGGCATAAAGAAAGGTATTGGTGACATCATGGAAGGTGCTCGTTCTGTCAAAGGCAAGAATAAGTCAAAAAGAAAACTAGATAAGGTAAAAAATATTGATTTTGAGCCTATCGAAAATTTTAATGACCCTATTAAACTCAAGAAGGAGATGACTCGACTGGAAGATCAAATGTATAAATATGCTAGAAATCTTGAGTTTGAAGAAGCTGCAGCTTACAGGGATAGAGTAGAAGATTTAAAATTAAAGCTAATTAACAGCTAGCAAAAGCATTTCTTTTTGCCTATTTAGAATAGAGAGGGTTTGATAATAAAGTTGGATTCTTTCGACATACTCTATTGCCTGTAAATGTTTGGCAAATTCATTTTCTTCTTTGGCGTACCTTTCTATTAGGATTACAGGAAGGTAAAGAGAAACATCAGACCATAGATTTGGGTTATCTCCACTTTCCGATGTAAGCTCTCTAGCTAAATTAATATTGACGAAACCTAAATTATAACCAGCAAGAGCCATCCACATTCTATCCAGTTTAGGCATCTCTTTTGGAAGTCTATTTAAGTTCTTTTGAAAATAGTTTGCACCTCCAAGGATGCTTTGTTCAGCATTGGTTCTTTTTTTTATACCCATCTCTTTTGCAGTTTTTTGGGTTAGCATCATCATACCTCTAACACCTGTATCTGATATAGCTTTCGGATTCCAGTGAGACTCTTGATAACTGATAGCAGCTATTAAAGTCCAGTGGACATCTAAATTTACTGAAGATTGTTTAAAAGATTGTTCGAAATGAGACAGTCTTGTTTCAGTTCTTTCAAGAAAAATTGAAAGACCCACAGGATCATCTTCCCAAAGAGATTCAATTTCTTCAGAAAAAATATTGATATTTTGTTGAGAATAGGAGGCTAAAACTGGAGCCTCTAGAACTACCACGGCCAATAAGGCTATGAATGAAAATAAAGAATGTTTTAAGCTTTTCTTCAATTCTCCCCCAAGAAGTGTTCTTGGAAGTTTATTGTACTAAAAAACACACTTTTTACTACATATAGTGTTAGTTCCTATTCATGACCACTATATAAAGTGTTTACTTAGTTAAACCATTTATTACAATACTCTCTTCAACACTAATGAAGTCAGTAATTAAGGTCTCTTCAAAAGTAATAGCAATTAAGGGCTCTGCACGATTAACGGATTTTAGGATTGCAGCTTTTAAGTCGAAATTCCAGCCATCAACTGCTATAGATTTAAAAGAGCTTAATTGTAACGAAATTTATTTCGCCTGTTTAAGCGATATAAATAAAACAAAAGACCATAAGTCTTTGGGTGAGTTATCTAATATTTTATCTGTAGAAGAATCATGTGATTTTTTACAAGGAGATCATTTATTAGTTATTCCAAGAATAGGAACTATTTCACCATGGTCTTCTAAAGCCACTGAGATATTGCATAATTGTGGAATAAATTGGGTCGATAGAATTGAAAGAGGATTCTGCTTTCATTTAGGCAAGCAAAGGTCAAAAAATAAAAAAGAACTTCTAAATCTAGGTAAGCTTCTATCAGATAGAATGACACAAGAAGTAATAGTCAATATAAAAGACGCTTCTTCTATTTTTTCATCTCAAAAACCAGGACCTTTTAAAGAAATAGATATATTCTCTTCAGGGCTGAAACAACTTGAAGAAGCTAATTCAAATTTAGGTCTAGCATTAAATGAGGATGAGATTCACTATCTTTACAAGAATTATAAAGACACAAACTCCAACCCTACAGATGCTGAATTAATGATGTTTGCTCAAGCAAATTCGGAACACTGTAGACATAAGATATTTAACGCTGATTGGCACATTGATGGCAGCGCCTCTCAAAATAGTTTGTTTGGAATGATTAGAAATACCCATAAGGTAAATCCTTCTGGTGTTTTGTCTGCTTACGAAGATAATGCTGCAATTTTAGAAGGCTACGAAAGTACTAGGTTTTACCCTAAAAATGGTAAGTATGAGGCGTCTAAGGAAAAGAATCACCTAGTTATAAAAGTTGAAACTCATAACCACCCCACAGCAATATCTCCTTTTTCTGGGGCTGCTACTGGTTCCGGTGGTGAGATAAGAGATGAAGGTGCTACTGGGGTAGGCGCCAAACCTAAAGCTGGTTTAAGTGGCTTTACTGTTTCTAATTTAAGAATCCCAAATTTACTTGAGGAATGGGAAAAGGGTGAAGATTCGCCAAATAGGATAGCAACCCCTTTAGAGATTATGATTGAGGCGCCTATCGGTTCAGCTGCTTTTAACAATGAATTTGGGAGACCAAATATTTTAGGGTATTTCAGATCTTTTGAGATGGAGCTTCTGTACGAAGGCAAGAATGTAAAGTTTGGTTATCACAAGCCAATAATGCTTGCTGGAGGATTAGGAAATATAAAAAGTGAACACGTTAACAAATCTGAGGTGCCCATAGGCTCAAAACTGGTTGTTTTAGGTGGACCAGCTATGTTGATTGGCTTAGGAGGAGGTTCTGCTTCATCTCTTTCGTCGGGCGAAGGAGACACCGATTTAGATTTTGCTTCTGTGCAAAGAGAGAATCCTGAAATGGAAAGAAGATGCCAAGAAGTACTAGATAGGTGTTGGCAAGAAGAAAATAACAATCCTATATTATTTATCCATGACGTTGGTGCAGGTGGACTTTCAAATGCCATACCAGAACTGGTTAAAGATAGTGGGCATGGGGGTTTGATCAATTTGAGGGATATTCCCAATGCCGAGCTAGGCATGACCCCGATGGAAATATGGTGTAATGAGTCTCAAGAAAGGTATGTCTTAGCTATAGATGAAGAATCAATAGAAACCTTTACCAATTTTTGCCTTAGAGAAAGATGTCCTTTTTCAATAGTTGGTGAGATAACAAAAGGAAATCAATTAGAAGTTTATGATGAACACTTTGATAATTACCCGATCAGTTTATCTTTGGATATTTTATTTGGAAAGCCTCCAAAAAGTTCTAGATCTTTCACCACTAAGAAAAAAGATTTTGGTGAATTAGAGATATCTGACAATGACCTTGAACAATTACTATTTAAAGTTTTAAGACATCCTACTGTAGCAAGTAAAAATTTCCTTATAACTATTGGAGATAGAACTGTAACAGGTTTAATTAACAGGGATCAGCTTGTTGGCCCCTGGCAAGTGCCTGTATCAGATTACGCAATGACTAGATCAGGCTTTGCAGGAGTTTCTGGAGAAGCAATGTCCATAGGAGAAAGAACTCCTGCAGCAATAATCAACCCTGCTGCCGCTGCAAGAATATCTGTCGCCGAAGCGGTTACAAATATATTGCCCTCAGGAATTTCTAAATTATCCGATGTAAAACTTTCGGCAAATTGGATGGGCTCACCTGAAAATTTAGATGGAGATCAAGATCTTTACGAGGCCGTTGAATCGATAGGAATGGGCCTTTGTCCTAAATGGGAGATAGCCATCCCTGTAGGAAAAGATTCTCTTTCTATGTCTACTGAATGGGAAGATAAAGGACAAAAGAAGTCTGTAACTTCTCCTCTTTCTTTGATTATTTCAGCTTTTACAGCAATTAAAGATATTAATTTAGCTGTCACACCTCAATTAATTGATAAAGAATCTGAATTAATCTTAATAGATTTATCAAAAGGTAGTCATAGGCTTGGTTCAAGTATAGCTTCACAAGTAAATTCTTTATTTGGAGGAGATGTTCCTGATGTTGAATGTATAAAAGAGATGCCGCATTTCGTTAACACGATTCATGAATTATTAAAGGATAAGAAAATACTTTCGTACCATGACAGATCTGATGGCGGTCTTATTACTACAACAATAGAAATGGCTTTTGCTGGAAGATTAGGAGTAGATATAAATCTAGACCTTTTACCATCAAAGGCAGAAGAGATTGTGGCTGATTTATTTAATGAAGAACTTGGAGTTGTTATTCAAGTATCTAAAGAAGACAAGGAATTGGTTCTGGAAGCATTAGATTCTTGTTCTTTAAAAGAACATTCTTATGTTTTCGGGGCTTTAAATACAGACAAAGATATTAAGTTAATTGCTGAAAATATAACGACCCATCAATGGCCTTTAAGCACACTTTTAAAGGAATGGCATAAAGTTACCTACGAAATACAGTCATTACGAGATAACCCCTTAACCGCTAAATCAGAATATTTATATGATATTGATTCTGCAAGAGGAGGCATTAAACCCTCTCTTTCTTTTAAGGTTCCTTCTACTTTTTCTATTAATAAAACGAAACCTCGTTTAGCTATACTTAGAGAGCAGGGCATAAATGGACAAGTTGAGATGGCAGCAGCTTTCGATAGAGTTGGGTTTGATTGCCTAGATGTTCATATGACTGATCTTATATCAGGTAATTCTCATTTACATGATTTTCAAGGTCTTGTGGCTTGTGGAGGCTTTTCTTATGGGGACGTGCTTGGAGCTGGAGGAGGATGGGCTACTAATATTCTATATAACCAAGCCCTTAGAGATCAGTTCCAAGAATTCTTTTCTAATGAAGAAGTTTTTTCTCTAGGCATTTGCAATGGCTGCCAGACTATATCTTTACTATCTAGTTTAATTCCAGGAACTGATGCCTGGCCAAGATTTAAACGAAACAATTCTGAGAAATTTGAAGCTAGACTGAGCCAAGTCTTGATTCAGGAATCACCATCAATCTTTTTCAAAGATATGACAGGTTCGTTAATACCGATACCCGTAGCTCATGGCGAAGGAAGAGCTGAATTGAGTAAAAAAAGTTTTTCAGATTTAATTTCAGATAGCCTAAACCCCATGGTGTATTCAGATGATGAAGGCCAATCTACTGAAAGTTATCCAGAGAATCCTAATGGTTCGCCTTCTGGCATAGCTGGAGTTACAAATAAGTCAGGACGCGTGACCATCATGATGCCTCATCCTGAGAGGGCTTTTTTAACTTCTCAGTATTCTTGGCACCCAAAAGATTGGGAAGAATATGGACCTTGGATAAAGTTTTTTAATAATGCAAAAGATTTTGTTAGTTAACCTTTCTAGGAGGCCTTTCTATGATTTGCGTTGTTAGAGGGTATTCATCTCTTTTACAATCTTTAAAATAATTCTTTAAAGTAGTTGGAACAAACGGGAAGGCCAATTCTTCCCAAGGAATATCGCTTTCAGCAAAAAATCCCACTTCAAGACTTTCTGAAGTTTTACAGTAATCTTCATTTATTACCTCAGCTAAATGAAGCATATAAACTTGATTAATTTGGGGGATATTAAATATTGCATAAAGTTTACCCATTTTTACTTCAGTGTTAGTCTCTTCTTTAGTTTCCCTAAAGGCTCCTTCTTCAATGGTTTCACCATTCTCAAGAAAACCAGCAGGTAAAGTCCACAAACCATATCTAGGTTGAATAGCTCTTTTACAGAGAAGAACTTTATTATCTTTAATAGGAACGGTTCCAACGATAACTCTTGGATTTGAATAATGAATGGAATCACACTTAGTGCAACAATCTCTTTCAAGATTATCTCCTTCTGGAATTCTTTTTTCTACTTTTGATCCGCAATCACTACAAAATTTCATTTATATTTCTTTATTTCGATTTAAGGCGCTAGAAGTATAAACTATCTACCTAAACAGAATTAAATAAATAATGCTTAATCAGATAACAAGTAAGTTAAAGGTATATGAAGGAAACCCTCCTGTTGAGGACTTAAGGAAAGCAGCTGTACTTATAGGAATTGTAGATTGCGATGATCCAGAATTAATTTATACCTTAAGGTCTAATAAAGTAGGCTCTCACGGGGGAGAGGTATCTTTTCCAGGAGGCATGCAAGAGAAAGATGATATTTCTTTAGAAATAACTGCTTTAAGAGAATCTGAAGAAGAGACAGGTTTAAATAGGGAACAAGTTCATATTATAGGTTCTACAGATACAGTAGTATCCAGATATAATGTAAGTGTAACTCCTTATGTGGGCATTGTTCCCACTGATATCAAGTTAAATAATGATTCTGAAGAGATAGAGGCTTGCTTTAGAGTACCTATAAGTTTTCTTTTAGAGGACAAAAGGCACAGGAATGACAATATTAAAAAGAATGGAGAATCGTTTTTTATGCCAGCTTATAAGTTTGAATCTTTTATAATATGGGGATTAACTGCAATGATGACAGTAGATTTTCTGAATATTACATTAGATGCTGGAATTGATTTAAAAACAGAAGGAAATTAACAAGGAGGACAAATGTTATACAAATTAGGCGAAGACGTACCAATTACTGATGATGATTATTATGTAGCAGAAAATGCCATAGTTTTAGGCAATGTAAAACTTTGCAAAGATTCAAGCGTTTGGTTTGGGGCTGTTCTGAGAGGAGATTTCGAGATGATTACTGTAGGAGAGAGAAGTAATGTCCAAGATGGATCAGTTTTGCACACTGACATTGGTTTTCCGGTAGTTATTGGGAAAGACGTAACGA
>Ga0066826_10000339_pt1 | contig 22837 bp, 24 predicted proteins | sample ETNtaG_12_FD_65496 | JGI IMG/M metagenome (GOLD analysis project Ga0066826, IMG submission 65496) | Marine microbial and viral communities from oxygen minimum zone, Eastern Pacific Ocean - ETNP201306SV49 | ecosystem: Environmental > Aquatic > Marine > Oceanic | place: Pacific Ocean: Eastern... | reverse complement strand
TCAAGCTTCAATGCCAATACCTTTTTTGAATCTCGGGTATGCTTATTCTGCTAATTGGAAGCGAGGAGCATGGCTTGATATTCTATTTATCACAGAAATAATGCTTTCTGAAGCTTTAACTGATGATTCTTACGATTGTTATTGGAATAATGATTGCGCTAGTTACCATAGGACGGATATGTCTGATTTATTTGGCTTATTGGCTGTTGGTACTTTTATTTTTAAACATATTGATGTTTATCAGCAAGCTGAAAAATATAATGATCAGCTTTTTAAAAGGATTTTTAAAAGAAAACGTCCAAGTTTTGCGTTTGATTACTCTTTAAATAATAAGACTACGGAGTTAACTATGTCTTATCCCTTGAATTAACTATAAATATTTAAATATAAAGGAATTTTTTTTTTATGAGTATTGACCCTAAAAAAGTTAAAGAAATATTAGGAAAAAACATTTTAGCAGATGGCTTTGATCCTGTAATTGATTTAGAAAAGAGTTCTGGCTCTTGGATTGTTGATCAAAGAGATGGTGTGAAGTACTTAGATATGTTTTCTATGTATGCTTCAGGATCTGTAGGATATAATCATCCTTATATTCTTGAACATAAAGAGAAATTAGGAGAAATAGCTGTTAATAAAACAACATTATCAGATATTTACAATGTCTATTATGCTGAATTTGTTGAAACATTTGATAAAATTGCAATGCCAAGTTACTTGAAAAATGCTTTTTTTATTGATGGGGGGTCTTTAGCTGTGGAAAATGCATTAAAGGCTGCTTTTGATTGGAAAAGAAGAATGAATATGAGTAAAGGTTCAAAAGTGAATGGAGATAAAGTTATTTACTTTAATCAAGCTTTTCATGGAAGAACTGGTTATACTTTAACCTTAACAAATACAGCTGATCCAAGAAAAACAATGTATTTTCCTAAATTCCCTTGGTTTAAGGTTGATAATCCTTATATAAATTTCCCTTTAACTTCAGATGTTTTAGAAGATTTAATAAAACAAGAAAATGCTGTCTTGGAATCAATCAAAGAAATAGTTGAAAATAATACAGATGATATAGCTGCGTTAATATTGGAGCCAATTCAAGGTGAAGGTGGAGATAACCATTTTAGAGATGAATTTATAGTTCAATTGAAAAATATTTGTGATAATAATGATATCATATTAATCTTTGATGAGGTTCAAACAGGAATAGGATTAACTGGTAAAATGTGGGCTCATGAACATTTTTCTGTAAAACCTGATATAATTTCATTTGGTAAAAAAACGCAAGTTTGTGGAATGTTAGCTGGTGATAAAATTTATAATCTTGAAGATAATGTTTTTAAAGAATCTAGTCGAATAAACTCCACCTTTGGTGGGAATTTAACTGATATGTATAGATTTAAATTAATTTTAGAAATTATTGATAATGAATATTTGTTAGATAATACTATTAAAATGGGTAATTATTTACTTGATTCTATCACCTCTCTTTCAGATGAATTTCCCGGATATGTTACTAATCCAAGAGGAAAGGGCTTGTTTTGTGCATTTGATATGCCCTCAGGCATTGAGAGAGATAAATTAATAAGTATTTTGCTTGATAAAAATATTATGATTCTTGGTTCTGGTTTGAAAAGCATCAGATTCAGACCTCACCTTAATGTTTTAAAAGAAGACTTAGATATTTGTATAAATGCAATACATAAATCTATAAAAGAGATGTTAAATTAGTTTTGTTAGGAACGCTTTATACTATCTCAACTCCAATAGGTAATTTATCTGATGTAACTTTCAGATCAATAGAAGTATTAAAAAAGATAGATTATCTTATTTGTGAAGATACGAGAGTGACAAGAAAATTGTTAAATCATTATGATATAAAAATTAATTTATTATCATATAATGTTTTTAATGAGAATAAGTTAACAGAAAAATATGTTAAATATTTAACTGATGGGAAGGACATGGGTTTAGTCTCAGATGCTGGAACCCCGTGTATAAGTGATCCTGGTTATAAATTAGTTAATAAATGCCGGCAACTCGATATTGAAGTTATTAGTATTCCTGGTCCAAGTTCCTTGACTTCTGCATTGTCAATAAGTGGTTTGCCTAGTGATAGTTTTTATTTTGAAGGTTTTTTGCCAAAAAAGAAAGGAAGAAAAACTAAGTTTGAATTTTTAAGTTCTCTGCCTTCCACTATTGTCATTTTCGAGTCACCCTATAGATTAGTAAAAACTGTTCAGGATATATTTGATTATATGGGTAATAGAGAAATATGTATATGCAAAGAATTAACAAAAGTATATGAAAGAGTTATGTTTGGTAATGTTTTAAATATTTTAGAATTATTAAAGGATGAAGTAAAGCTAAAAGGAGAGTATGTTATTATAATAGCAAAAGAAGGATATGTATTGAAATGAGTTTTTTAATTTCATTTGAAGGTATTGACGGTTGTGGTAAAACAACTCAAATTGATTTATTGGTAGATAAATTACGTTCAAAAAATATGAATTGTATGGTTTTAAGAGAACCAGGTGATACGAGTATTTCAAATAAGATAAGAGAAATATTACTTGATAAGAACAATGAAATTTGTCCTGAATCAGAGACCTTGTTATTTTTATCAGCACGTTCTCAACTTGTAAGAGAAAAAATTATCCCCAATATTAAAAAAGGAAATATTGTTATTTGTGATAGGTATTTAGACAGTACATTAGCATATCAAGGGTATGGAAGAGGTCTTGATAAAAATATGATAAATAATTTGAATTTATTTGCAACTAACAAAATGTTACCCGGATTAACTTTTATTTTAGATATTGATCCAAAAATTGCATATGATAGAATAATAAAGAAAGATATAGATAGAATGGAATCTGAAGGTGTGGATTTCTTAAATAATATATCTAATGGTTATAAAATCATTGCAAAATCTAATCCAGAAAGATGTAAAGTAATTATGTGTAGAGATAAAGATAAACATGTTATCCATGAAGAAATTTTGAATATTGTTAATGATTATATAGAGGAAGAATATTTATGAAAAAGTATTTAGTATTTTTGATTTTAATAGTATCATTGTTATTATCAAAAGATAAGAAAGATCTAAAATTCAATAATGAAGAAAACTATGAAGATTATATTGAATTGTTTGAAAGTTCATTTAATAAGTTGAAAGTTAATTTTGTTGATTCGGTTAATGAATCTGAAATGATTAAAGCTGGTATTAAAGGTATGATGAAAAATTTAGATCCTTATACAAAGTTATTAGAAGATAATAGCCTTGAAAATATGAATATTTTAAGAAAAGGTAAATATGGTGGAGTTGGAATTCAAATTGGTTTAAGAAGAGATACGTTAACAGTTTTGTCTCCTATGGAAGATAGCCCTGCTTATTCTGAAGGAATAATTGCTGGAGATAAAATAATGAGAGTAGATAGTACTTTTACCAAAGGACTAAATGTATCAGATGCTTCTAATTTAATAAAAGGAGAAGTTGGTTCATCGGTCATACTAGGTATTTATAGACCTTCAACAAAAGAAGAAATAGATTTTGAGTTAACAAGGAGTAATATTGTTGTTAAACATGTTCCTTATTGGGGAATAGATAAGAATAATATTGGTTATATCAGGATTACTAGATTTTCAAGAAATGCATCGAAAGATTTTAAAAAAGGGTTAGAAGAATTACAAAAACAAAATATTAATGGTTTGGTTATAGATTTAAGGGGTAATTCTGGAGGTTTGTTAAGTAATGCTATAAATATTTTAGATTATTTATGTGAAAGAGGAGAAGTTTTATTAAATGTTAAAGGTAAAACTAATAGATCAAATAGAGAATATAAATCAAGACGCAAACCGATTTTAGATATTGATACTCCAATTGTTATTTTAGTAAGTAAAGGTTCAGCTTCTGCAAGTGAAATTGTAGCAGGCACTTTACAGGATCTTGATAGGGCAGTTGTTATTGGCCAAACTACATTCGGTAAGGGTTTAGTACAGCATATGTATGAATTGAATGATACAATAACATTAAAAATAACTACTTCTAAATATTATTTACCTTCAGGAAGGTTAATTCAAAAACAAGATTATTTAGATAATGGTTTTTTAACAGATGGGCTTGATAAAACAGATAGTCTATTCACAACAAAAGGTGGTCGTTTAGTTAAAGGAGGAAATGGTATAGTCCCTGATATTAAAACAAGAAAAAATATTCTATCTCCTTATGTTCAGGAATTATGGAGACAGGGTGTTTTCTTAAGTTTTGCTGCTTCTTACGTTCCTTTTAATAAACAATTAGAATTACCTATAACAATAAATTCTAAAATAATGAAAGATTTTAAATTATTCATTAAAGATTATGATTTAGATTATCAACTCAAAGGGGAAAAAGAATATTTAATATTCTTAGAAAAAATGAAAAAATCTCCTATTTCTATTAATCGATATTCTAAGAATATTTATTCTAATAAACAAGGTAGTAAGGATTTCATAGATGAAGATATGATGAATAATTATTTTGAACAAATTAAAAAAGTGCAATTTTCATTGGATGAAAATCAGCTCTGGATTAAAAATGGTTTAGAAAGAGAGATTTCTAAAGTTTTAGGAGGAGAAAAAGAAAGAATTAGAGCGAGCCTTAAAGAAGATATAGAATATAAAAAAGCTGTAGAATTAATATTGGATTTAAAAGAATATTATACTATTCTAGATTTTTAATAAAAAAAGAGTGATTTTAAACTCATTAATTATTAAATTTGCTAGCTTTATTTATGTTATATATGGGTCGGTTAGCTCAGTTGGTTAGAGTGCTACGTTGACATCGTAGAGGTCACTGGTTCGATTCCAGTATCGACCACATAATAAAAAAATAGGAGATAAAAATAGCTAAAAAAAATAAAAGAAATAAGTATAGAATAAATAATAAAATTCTTTCTAAAGAAGTACGACTTATAGATAGTAATAATGAACAAAGGGGCTTATTAAGTGTTGAAAAAGCACAAGAAATAGCAAATAATTCGGGTTTAGATTTAGTAGAGATATCTCCAAATTCAAATCCCCCCGTATGTAAAATACTTGATTATGGAAAGTTTCTTTATGAGATTGAAAAGCAAGAGAAATTAAATAAGAAGAAACAGCATGTTGTTCAAGTGAAAGAAATTAGAATAAGACCAAATACTGGTGATCATGATTTAGTAACAAAGCTTAAAAGAGGTCAAAAATTTTTAGAAAATGGAGATAAGTTAAAGATTACGGTTATGTATAGAGGCAGAGAGTTCTATAGTAGGAAAGAAGATGGGATTGAGACATTAAATAAAGTAGTTGAAGTTTTAAAGGATATATCTTTTATAGATAAACCGGTAGATTTGCAAGGACGAAGAATTTCAATTGTTTTAAGTCCTAAATAAAGGAGAAAAAATGCCAAAAATGAAAACAAAAAAAAGTGCTGCAAAAAGGTTTAAGAAAACTGGCACGGGTAAATTAGTTTATAATCAGTGTGGTAATAGGCATTTATCAACAAAGAAAAGTAATAAAAGAAAAAGACAGTTAAGAAAAAGTAAAACATTAAGTTCTGCAATGACTAAAAGAACTAATAATATGCTTTAAACTATGAAAGGATAAGATTATGCCAAGATCTAATAGTAGTGTCCCAAGGCATAGAAGACACAGAAAAATAGTTAAGTTAGCAAAAGGATATAGAGGAGCTAGAAATTCTAATTTTAAAACTGCGAAAGATGCAGTAGAGAAAGGCCTTTTGTATGCTTATAGAGATAGAAGGCAGAAAAAAAGAATGTTTAGAAAACTTTGGATTATGAGAATAAATGCAGCTGTTAGAAATAATGGTTTAACATATTCTAAATTTATATCTTTATTAAAAGAAAAAAATATTGATTTAAATAGAAAATCTCTGGCTTATATGGCAGTAAATGATCCTGATGGATTCTCAAGTATTATTGATTCAGTAACTAAGTAAACTGTGTCAATTATTGATGAAATAAATAAAATTAAGTCAAATTTCAAATCTGATTTAGATTTATTGAAATTAAAAAAAATAAATTCAGATGAGGTTAAATACAAGTATTTAGGAAGAAAAGGGTTAGTATCTAATTTATATTCTTTGTTATCATCTGTTGATAATGCTGAAAAGCCAAAGATTGGTAAGGAAATCAATCAATTAAAATTAGATATTTCAAATCAAATTGATAGTTTAAATAATATCAGTGAAAATCAAAAAAGTAAGCTACTAGATTCAGATTATTCTTTACCCGGTTCAAGATATAATAATGGAAGCATTCATCCCTTAACATTAATAATTCAAGAAATTAAAGATATTTTCAATAAAATTGGATTCTCTAATATATATGGATCTGAAGTGGATACAGATTATTATAATTTTGAAGCTTTGAATATTCCTAAACATCATCCAGCTAGAGATATGCAAGATACATTTTATATCGGAAATGATTCATTGCTTAGGACTCATACTTCTAGCAGTCAAGTCCATTTTATGGAGAATAATGAACCACCTATTAGAATTTTAAGTCCTGGGAGGGTTTATAGAAATGAAGATATAAGTGTTAGAAGTTATTGTTTGTTTCATCAGATTGAAGGCTTGTATGTAGATAAAAATGTTACTTTTTCTGATTTAAAAGGAACACTTGAGTATTTTGCTAAACAATTTTTTGGTCCTAAAACTAAAATAAGATTTAGACCTAGTTATTTTCCATTTACTGAGCCAAGTGCAGAAATGGATGTATATTGGGGTTTGAATAGTGAGTCTGATCATAGAATTACTAAAGGCACTGGATGGCTTGAGATATTAGGTTGCGGTATGGTGAATCCTGAAGTTTTTAAATCTGTAGATTATGATGTAAAGAAATGGAATGGGTATGCCTTTGGTTTAGGTATAGAGAGAATTGCAATGTTAAAGTATGGGATAGAAGATATACGGTTGTTTTATGAAGGAAATATTAATTTTTTAGGGCAATTTAAATGAAGATTTCAAGAAATTGGTTAGCTAATTATATAAGTTCAGATAAAACTGATATTCAGTTAGTTGATATGTTCACTCAATTAGGGCTAGAATGTACTGTTTCCCAATATAAATATAATTTTTCAGATGTGATTATAGGTAAGGTTTTAAAATGCGTTAAGCATCCTAATGCTGATAAGTTAAAGTTATGTGAAATTGATTTAGGGAATAAAATTGAAGAAATTATTTGTGGTGCACCTAATATTAAAAAGGGCTTAACTGTACCAGTAGCAATTGTTGGAGCAAAAATTGGTAATTTTAAGATTAAAAAAGTTAAAATTAGAGATGTGTATTCAAATGGGATGGTTTGTTCAGGAAAAGAATTAGGAATAAATGAAGATAATGATGGAATTATGATATTAAGTGATAATCTAAGTGCTGGAAAAAATATTATTGAAGTTTTAAATCTTGAAGAAGACAGCATATTCGATTTTGATATTACACCTAATAGAGGTGATTGTTTTAGTCATTTAGGAATTGCAAGAGAATTAGGTATTATAGAGAATAATAAAATTAACTTTTTAGAAAGTAAATTTGAGCTATCTAATTTTAAAACATCTGACTTAGTGAACGTCAAAATTCAAGATAAAAATATTTGTTCAAGATATTCATGCCAAATTATAAAAAATATAGAAGTTAGTGATAGTCCTCAATGGTTAAAGAATAATTTGAATATGATAGGCCAGAAATCAATTAATAATATTGTGGATTTAGCCAATTATATTATGTTTGATACAGGACAGCCTTTACATGTTTTTGATTATGATAAAATAAAAGGTAATATTAATGTTAGATTTGCAAAGAAGGGTGAAGAATTAATAACTCTTGATAATGTTAAAAAGAAATTATCTATTAATGATATAATAATTTCAGATGATAATAAACCAATAGCTATTGCTGGTGTTATTGGAGGACTTAATAGCCACGTTGATTCTAATACAAAAAATATACTTATTGAAAGTGCTGTATTTGACGAGATAAAAATAAGAAAAACTTCAAAAAATCATGATTATTCAAAAGAGGCATCAAAAAGGTTTGAAAGAGGTATAGATTTTAATAATACTATTAATTCAATGAATAAATTTTCTACTTTATTACTAGAGACTTGCGATGGGAATATAGGCTCTGATTATATTGATGTGTGTAAGTCTAGAGATATTAAAGAAATTGCTTTTGATGTTATAAAATGTAATAGTTTTTTAGGTACATCTCTAAAAAGTAAAGAGATAAAAAATATTTTTAATTCCTTAAGTATAGATTGTTCAAAAGGAGTTCATTCCTTTAATTGTTCAATTCCATCATATAGAAATGATTTAGAGTTTGAAGTAGACCTTTTTGAAGAAATTGCTAGAGTGTATGGTTACGACAATATTCCCTCAAATGTTAATTTTACGTTTCCTTCTGATTCTTTTGTACATGATGATGATTTGATTGATATGAAGATTAGAAATTTTTTATCTTCAAATGGTTTTAATGAGCATTATTCTAATAGTTTATATTCTAAAGATGATTGTTTGTTAAATAATGAATATAAACCTATAAAATTAATTAATCCACTAAGTAGTGAGATGGAATATGTTAGGAATTCATTATTACCTGGATTACTTAGAGCTGTATCTTTTAATCAGAGAAGAGGCAAAGATTTTATTAAATTTTTTGAAATTGGTAATATTACATTTTCTGATAAAAAATCATATAGTGGTACTTCTCAAATAAAAGAATTAATGGTAGTTTGGCTTGGTGACATTATTAAGCATTGGAAAAATCCTATTAGACAAGATATTTACTCTGTTAAGGGAGAAATTAAATCTATGCTTAGTATGCTTAATATATACAATGTGAGTTATAAAGTGAATAAAAGTATTGTTGATGTTTTGGTAAATAAAGAAAAAATTGGTTATATCAAATCTATTGGGGAAAAAACAATTAATGCTTACAATCTTTCTGGAAATATTTTTATTTGTTCTATTAATATTGATTTATTAAATAGTTATTATAGTAGGGGTGATATTATTTATAATAAAATATATTCTTACCCATCTATTGAAAGAGATATATCAATTTTAATTAATAAGAAATATAGTAATCAAGAAATTCAAGATTCAATTATTAGTAGTGGTGGTCAATATTTAAATAATGTTGAGTTATTTGATTTATATCAAGGAGAAGAAATTTCTAATAAATCAAAGAGTTTAGCTTATTCATTAAAATTTAATTCAAATGATAGAACTTTAACTGATAAAGAAATTGATATAGAAGTTAAGAATATATTGAATGAGCTAAAGAATAAATTTAAAATAATCCAAAGATAAAATTGGAGAATCCGTATGCAAAATAAATTAAAAGTAGTAAAAGTAAAGATCCTTGGTCAAGACTATTTTATTAGATCTTCAGCTAACCAAACATACTTTCATAAAGTTGAAAGTTATATAAATGAAAAAACAGATGAATTAATTGAAAACGGATTGGATCCAAATACAGAACAGCTCAAAATAGCTGTTTTAGCATGCATGAATATAACAGATGAATTATTCTTATATAAACAACAGAAAAAAGAAGTATTATCTAAAATAGAATCTAAGTCTAACGCTTTATTAGAATTTATTGATGAAAAATTAAAATAATTTAATGAGTTTAGATAAATTATTATTAGGGAAGCCTGTAGCTGATAAAAAATATTTATTATTAGAAGATAAGATAAAATTTTTAAAAACTAAAGGTATAATACCTAAACTAGCAGTAATATTAATTGGAAATAATCCAGCCTCAAAAATTTATGTAAAATCAAAAGAAAAAAAATTTAAAAAGTTAAATTGTTATTCAGAAATTTTTCAATTAAATGAAGATGTTAGCAAAGAAGAAGTGTCTTCATTAATTAAAAAGTTAAATAATGATTCATTGGTTCATGGTTTATTATTGCAATTGCCTCTACCTGCTCATCTTGAAGCGTATGATTTTTTATCTAAAATAAATCCACTTAAAGATGTTGATGGATTCCATCCTGAAAATTTAGGTTTATTATTCCAAGGTAATCCAAGATTTATTCCATGTACACCTCTTGGGTGTATTGAAATTTTAAAATATTATAAAATTGATGTCGAATCAAAGCATGTTGTTGTAATAGGGAGGAGTAATATTGTCGGGAAGCCAATGATGTCTTTACTCTCTCAGGCAGGTAATGCAACTGTTACGATTTGTCATTCCTATACTAAAGATTTATCAAAATATACAATGTCTGCTGATATTATTATTTGCGCTGTAGGAAAGCCAAAATTAATTAATAAAAGTATGATTAAAAGTGGTTCTATTATAATAGATGTAGGTATAAATAGGATTAATGATACATCGAAAAAAGGTTATTATATTGTTGGAGATGTTGATTATGATAGCGTTATAGATAAGTCCCATTCTATAACACCCGTTCCAGGTGGTGTTGGTCCTATGACAATATCAATGCTGGTTAATAATACTATACTTGCAGCAGAGTTGTCTGTTGAATAATATAATTTATACTAACTGTAGGATTCTTTTTTGGGTATAAATATTCATTTTCAGTTGTAATTTTAAAACCTACTTCATTAAAACAATTCTTGTAAATATTGTATTCTATTAAGTATTGATCTGTATAACCATGCGTTGCATCATAAGAACATGCAAGTGTTTTTCCAGAACTCAATTTTGTTATTTCTGAGCTTATAGTATGTAATTCAATAATTATTAAGCCATATTTATTAATATAAGGTTTCCATTTGTATAAATGTTCTATAAAGTTTGCTATTAAATCTTTTGAATTAATTAATTTTCCTCTATATGCAAAAGATCCATTTGAATGAATATTATGTTTTAAAAAATATTTTGATGGTTTTTTATAAATTCTATTATGATCTAAAAAAGTTCTACAATTTACTAAATCATTTAATTTTAGGTTGCATTTTTTTAATAAATTTTTATTTAATTCATCAGGGTTTGATATATCACCATTTAAAACAGTATGATTAATATCTTTTAGTGTAAATTTTGTAGCAATTCTAGCTTTTTTATTAATATCTGTACCTATAATATATAATGGATTTTTATCGATATTCTTTCCACGTAAAGTATTATTTAATATTAGATCATATAGATGTTTTAAAAAGGTTCCATCTCCACATCCGATATCAATTATTCCTTTTGGTTGTTTATCTAATGGTTTATTAAAGATATTAGTAATTATTGTATTTATTTTTTTGAAATAATTTTTATGTGCACCTCCACTTCCCCAAACATTAAGTGCTCTATCGACATGTATTTCTGTATTATCGTTCCTTCTATTCCATATGTAGTTAGGGCAAGATGTAAGTAATTGATCAATGTTATTTAAAGTATTTAAGTAAGAAACTGTCACCCCATAAGCAGATGCTTTATTAATAAAATATAGCCCTTTCTCAGTTATTTTATTATCTTTAGTAAGATTTGATAATTCAAATAATAAATCAATTGATTTAGTTAACTTATCATTGCTTGTAATAATTTTAATTTTATTATTGTGAATATTTATTTTTTTTTCAAAAGAGTATTTAGCTAGAATTGGTCCAAGCAATACCCCCTCTAGATAAGTATTAAATTTATTCGAATTTAGTTGATTGTTATTTAAAATTTTTATTAAAATTTGAATTGATTTTGAATAATCTTGTATATCTTCATTTGTTAATTTTGATTTTAAATAAAAAGATAATAAATATAAGGTTTCATCTAAAAGATCAGAGTTATTAATAATTTTTAAAAGATTATTTTTTACTTTATATCTGCTATCTAGATAGTACTTATTTTCCTCGAATTCAAATAAATCACAATTTCTTAAAGTTCTAAGACTTATATTTAAATAACCAACATTGAAATCATTATTTTTATTAATTTCATTTATAGAAAATGTAATTTTATTTGAAATAGAACTTAATATACCAGTTTTCTTTAACGCAATAATTGTAGGTATTAGAACAATACCATCCAAATGTTTAAATAATATTTCTCTGTAATTAGACATAAGAGTTAATTAATACTAAATTTATCTATAAAAATATTTAATCTATAAGATATAAGTGATAAATTTATATATAATTTTATGACATTAGTACCTAAATATATAAAAAAATTATCACCATATACCCCTGGTAAGAGAATTGAAGATATTAAATTAGATTCTGATTCAAAAAAAATTATTAAATTATCATCAAATGAAAATCCATTTGGTCCTTCCAAAAAAGCGATTAAAATTTTAGATAATTGTTTTAATGAACTACATAGGTATCCAGATTCAGCTGGATTGTTATTAAGAGAAAAATTATCAAAAATATATGATGTAAACATTGAGAATGTTATTTTAGGTAGTGGAAGTGAAGGAATTATGTCTGCTATAATTAGGACTTTTTTAAATGATAGTGATGAGATAATTGGATCTGAAAATTCTTTCATTGGTTTTAGGGTTTTAGCTAATGCCTCAGGCAGAAAAATAAATTGGGTTAAAACAAATAATTTTCATTATGATTTAGACGCAATCTCTGATAAAATAAATTCCAAAACTAAAATTATTTATTTAGCTAATCCAGATAATCCAACAGGGACATATTTTAATAAAGCAAACTTTGAAAGATTTATTGATAAAGTTCCAGAAAGAGTTCTTGTTATATTAGATGAAGCATATTTTGAATATGCTAAGCATATTGATGATTACCCAGATTCTATGTTATATAGATTTGATAATGTGATTACACTAAGAACTTTTTCTAAAAGTTATGGATTGGCTGGTTTGAGAGTTGGCTATGGAATCGCTCATCGTTATCTAATATCAAATTTATTGAAAGTAAAGCTTCCTTTCGAACCTTCTAGTCCTGCACAATTAGCAGCATTGGAATCTTTAGATGATGATGAACATTTAAAAAAGTCTATTGAAAATAATTTAATTGGTATTAAATATTTAACTAATAAATTTGATTCAATTGGAATAAAATATATTCCAACATCTGCAAATTTTATAACAATAGTATTTCAAAGTGATAGAAAAACAAATATATTTTTTAAATTTATGCTTAAAAATGGAATTATATTGAGGCATTTAAAAGGATTTGGCTTAGAAAATTGTGTTAGAATTACTATAGGAACTATGAATGAAATGAAATACTTTATTAAAATTTTAAATACTTATGAATTATAAGAAAATAAACCCAAAATTAAATAACATAAAAGAAAATTATCATTTATTAATTTCTGGCGTATCTCCAAGGCCAATAGCTTTAGTTGGATCAAAAGATATAAAGAACAATTATAATTTAGCTCCATTTTCTTTTTTTAATGCATTTGGTGCAAATCCACCAATTATTGGTTTTTCTCCCACTCTAAGTGGAAGGACAGGTCTTCCAAAAGATACCCTACTAAATATTAAATCTACTAAAGAGTTTACAGTTTCAGTTGTCACATCTGAATTGGTTCATCAAACTAGTTTAGCATCATGTGAATTTGATAAAAATATTGATGAGTTTGAAAAATCGGGGTTAAATAAGAATTTATCTAAAGTTATTTCTATTCCAGGTGTTCAAGAATCTCCATTTATTATGGAATGTAAATTGATAGAAATAATAGAATTAGGATTAAAACCAGGAAGTGGAAACTTAATTTTAGGTGAAGTTGTTTTTTTTCATATTGATAAAAATTTATTTAATGATGATGGAAGTATTGATCCTTTTAAAATAAATCAAGTTGGAAGAAGTGGCGGAAGCTGGTATACTGAAGTTAAAAAATCATTATTTAGTATTTCTAAGCCAAAAGGTATAGGAGTTGGGTTTGATGCTATCCCAACAGAATTTTTAAATAGTACTTTAACTGGTAATCAATTAGCAAAACTTGCCTCTGTTGTTAAAATCCCTAAATCTAGTAATATAGATATCCCAAATAAATTCAATGATATCTTAAATGATATATCTAAAATGCTAGATAAAAATCAGATTGTAAAAGCATGGGAATTTATTTTAAAATGGAAGCAAGTAAATGGCTGATATTCTATGGATCCCAGATAAAAATAAGATGAAAAATTCTTATATGTCTGTCCTAAAAAAAAAGATTAACAATAAATATAATTTAGGTTTAAAATCTTATAATGATTTATATGAGTGGTCAGTAAATAATATTCATTTGTTCTGGGAAGTCTTGTGGTATGATTTGGATATTATTTATTCTAAAAATTTTAAGTATGTAATTGATGATGAAAGTAAAATGCCAGGAGCAAATTGGTTCCATGACTCAAAATTAAATTTTTCTGAAAATTTATTAAGATATAAAAATAGTAACAAAATAGCATTAAAATTTTATAATGAAAAAGGAAATTATAGAGAGTTATCGTATAAAGATTTATATAAATTAGTTTCCAAAGTCTCATATTCTTTTAGAAAAATGGGATTAGAAGAAGGGGATAGAGTATGTGCTGTAATGCCAAATATAGTTGAAACTATAGTTTCTATGTTAGCTACAGCTAGTATAGGAGCAATTTGGTCATCGTGCTCTCCTGAATTTGGGATTGAAGGCATTTTAGATAGATTTAAACAAATAAACCCAAAATTATTAATATCTTCTAATGGCTATTATTTTAAAGGAAAGACTTATAATATAGTTGATAAAATTTCATCAATATTTAAATCTATCAAATCAATTAAAAATGTAATTACTATTAATTATGTTAATGAGATTAAAGTTGATAATTCATCTATAAGTTGGGAAAAAATAATTGATAATAATTCAAATGAAGTAATTTTCAATCAATTATCATTTGATCACCCACTCTATATAATGTATTCTTCTGGAACAACTGGAAAGCCAAAAAGCATTGTTCACTCTGCTGGTGGTACATTAATCCAGCATATGAAAGAATTAAAATATCATGTTGATCTAAGGAAAGAAGATAATATCTTTTATTATACAACATGTGGATGGATGATGTGGAATTGGCTAGTGAGCTCTTTATCTTTTGGCTCATGCATTGTGTTGTATGAAGGTAGTCCTTTTTATCCAAACGAAGGTAGTTTGTTGAAGGTAATGGACAATATAGATTTAACTATATTTGGTACTAGTGCAAAGTATATATCATATTTACAAGTCAATGATATTATTCCGAAAGATATTGGAAATTTTGCTAATCTAAGATTAATACTTTCAACTGGATCTACTCTTGAAGATAGTTCTTTTGATTTTGTTTATGATTGTTGGAAAAGCGATGTTCAATTATCATCAATCTCAGGTGGAACTGATATTATTTCATGTTTTGCTTTAGGTAATCCTAACCTACCAGTATATAGAGGCGAATTACAATGTTTAGGACTTGGGATGAGCGTTAAGAGTTATGATGGGCAAGGTAAACATAATTTTTCACAAAAAGGTGAATTGGTTTGTGATAAAGCATTTCCATCTATGCCAATAAGTTTTTGGAAAGATAAAAATAATGAAAAATATATTGGTGCATATTTTAATGATTATAATAAAAAATGGAAACATGGAGATTTTATACTTATAAATGATAACTATGGTGTTAAAATATTTGGGAGGTCTGATTCTACTTTAAATCCTGGAGGAATTAGAATTGGTACTGCTGAAATTTATCAAGCCTTAAACAATTTAAAATATATAAAAGATTCCTTAGTCGTTGGACAAATAAAGGATAAAGATGAGAGAATAGTTTTATTTGTAATGTTAAATAACGATATTGCTTTTAATTGCGATATAAAGAAAGAAATAAAAATGAAAATTAGGAGCTACTGTTCTCCAAAGCATGTTCCATCTATAGTTTTGCCTATTGAAGATATTCCATATACAATGAATGGAAAAAAAGTAGAGGTAGCTGTAAAAAAAATTATAAATGGTTTTGAAGTTGATAATAAGGAATCTTTAGTTAATCCAGAATCTTTAGAATTTTATAAAGATATTAAAGAGCTAAATATATGAAACCTTATCTGCAATTAATAAAAATGAATATTACTATACTAGTAGTGATAACTTCATATCTAGGTTATTATCTGGGGCTTAGGTATATGGATTTTATAATGGTTGAGTATGAAAGCTGGATAATTTTTTTATATCTTATATCGGGTACTTTTATAAGTTCAAGCGGCGCTTGTATTTTAAATCAATACTTTGAAGTAGAATTTGATAAAAGAATGAATAGGACTAAGCTTAGGCCATTACCAACCGGATTAATAAAATTGAAAAATGCATTAACTCTAGGTTTATTTTTCTCTTTTTTAGGTCCTTTTATTTTATATAAAATTAATTTTTTAACATCATTAATGTCAGTGTTAACAATTTTAATTTATATAGTTATTTATACACCATTAAAAAGATATTCATCATTAAATACTATAGTTGGAGCAATACCTGGAGCATTGCCACCATTAGGAGGATGGGTTGCAGCAACGAATCAAATAAATGTAGAGGGATTATTACTTTTTGGCATATTATTTTGCTGGCAAATACCACATTTTTTATCTTTAGCAATTATTTATAAAGAAGATTATAAATTGGGAGGATTTAAAATGCTTCCAGGAATTGCAAAAAGTTCTAATACAGTAAATTTTCAGATTATTTTTTTTACTATGGCACTTATATATTCTTCAATTGGCATTTATATATTAAATCTCACTTCATTTATATATGTTGTAGGAGCAGTATTGCTAGGATTAATTTTTTTAATTTATTCATCAATTATAATTTTTGATTACTCAAGTAAAGCCGTTAAAAATATTTTTATTTTTTCAATTATTTATTTACCTAGTTTATTACTATTGATTTTTATTGATTCATTCTTTTAAATAATTATGAAAATTAATAATAAAATAATTATATGGTTAAATGTTAGTATAATATTTTTGTTTTTAATGATTATCATTGGTGGAATAACTAGGCTTACTGATTCTGGCTTATCAATGGTTACTTGGAAACCTATAACAGGAATTTTTCCTCCTATAGGAATGGAGCAGTGGGAAGAATCCTTCAGTCATTATAAATCATTTCCTGAATATAAAATAATAAATTATAATATTAGCTTAAATGAATATAAATATATCTATTATTGGGAATATTTGCATAGATTGTTAGGCCGAATGATAGGTTTGTTATTTTTAATGCCTTTTTTATATTTTGTTTATAAAGGTTATCTGAAAAAACAATTAATAAAAAAATTATTAATTGTTTTTTTTATGGGTGGATTCCAAGGATTTTTAGGTTGGTATATGGTAAAAAGTGGTCTTGTTGATATGCCTCATGTAAGTCATTATAGATTAGCTGTTCATTTATCTATGGCTTTTTTTATTTTATCATATATTTATAATTTGAAGCTTTCTTTATTAGTTACAAAGTTAAGTGAAGATAATAATTATAAGTTTTATGACAGGTTTATTTCGATTATTATTAGTTTGCTGTTTTTACAAATTATATATGGAGCATTTAATGCTGGCTTAAAAACTGTAAATACAATAAATACATTTCCGTTTTATAATGATTTAATTTTCCATCTTTCTAATATTTCTTTAAAGTCATTGTGGCTAAATTTTTTTAAAAATCATTATGTAGTTCAGATTATTCATAGATTATTAGGTTTTGTAATTATGGGATTAATATTGATTTTTTCTTATAAATCAAATATATCAAACAGTAGAATAAAGTTAGAAAGTCAATATCTAATTGTATTAATTTTATTTCAGTGTATAGTAGGTATTTTGACTCTAATATCAAATGCTTCGATTGTATTTTCTTTATTGCATCAATTCTTAGCTATTTTGACTATACTTTTTACGATTAGAATAAAACATTATTTAAAGTTTAGAAAAGATGAAATCTAAAGATCAAAAGAAATTTAATGGATTGTTTGCAATGATAATTTGTACACTACTAACATTAGTTTACTATATAGTTACTTTATATTATATTTAATGAAAAAAAACAACCTGTTCATCCAAAATTGTATCTTAAAGAAGAATCAGTAGAATATTCTAGCAAAATGTATCACTCTTTATCTAATGAATTTATTAATAGTGAGAGAGTTATTAAACAAGAAGTAGAATTTATAAATCAAAATAATCATTCTATTTATAAAAAAAATCAAATAGAATATAAAAAGTTAGAAAATTTTATTAAGATACAGAAAAAGGTTTTAAACAAGCATCAAAAATCATGAAATTATGATGCTGAGAACATTGTTAAAACAAGTATTATATTAATGGAAGATTTTAAAAATAAATTTAATAATTGGTTTAAAGAAAATAAAGATTAGCTATGGATTTAGAATGGATAACTTTACAATGGTTAATGAAAAACCTTAATTGGATTATAGGTTTTTTGATTTTAAGTATTTTGATATTATTTTTATTCCCTGTTCTATTGGGTCATGATTTAAAAAAGAAAGCAGATAAAATGAAAGATAAGAACAATGTTTAATTTGAATTTATTACTATTATTATTATTTGTTTTTTTTATGGTAGCTATGAGTAAAATAATGACATTGTCAAAAGAAGTAAGAAAAATAAATAGAACATTAAAACATTTAAATAAAAAAAATAAAGAAAATGAAAGATAAAATAGATAAAACAGAAGATATTAATAATTCTAGTAAAGTATATGCATTATTCTACTCATTTTTTTTAATTCCTTTAATGATAACTATTTTTGGCTTTCTTTTTTTCTTTTTATTTGAAATTTTAACATATGAAAATCAAGATCCCCAGCATTTGTTAAATAATATAAAATCTGGTTCACTTACTAAAAGATGGCAATCTGCATATGAATTATCAAATTTAATGAAAGATGTAGAAAGAATTCCAACCGATGATTTATTTATAAGCCAAATGATATCAATGTATGAGAAATCCATTTATGATGATTCTCGTGTTCGTACATATCTAGCATTAGCTATGGGACAAACTGGAAATCAAAATTTTGGTATTGTTTTGATGGATGGTTTAAATGATGAGAATTTGGAAAATAGAATCGCTGCCATTAAATCATTAGGTATGATTAGATTTTCTCCTTCTGCTTCTCAATTAAATAAAATTGCTATTTCTGATATTAATAGCCAAGAAAGATTAGCTGCAGTTATTTCAATTGGAGAAATAAGAGATGTTAGTTCAAAAAGTTTTTTAATTTCATTGCTTGAAGATGAAGAACCTAATATAAGGTGGGATTCTGCGATATCTTTAATCAAAATGAATGATTATACAGGTTCATATATTTTAGAAAAACTTTTAAGAAGAGATTATTATACTAACTATTCTAATATAGATGAGAATGAAATTAATAATTCTATGCTAACAATACTAGCATTGGTATCACAATATCCTCTGAATGTTTTTAAAGATGAGTTAATGTTTTTAGCTAAAGAAGAAAAAAATATTAAAATAAGAGAATTTTCTATGAAAATTCTTGCTGAACATTATTAAATTAGTTATCTGGCATATATAATAATTTTAAATAAATGAATTTAACACAAGAAGAAAAAAATAAGTTAATAAGTGCTAAGGATGAGTCAGAATGGTATAAAACTATTCAAGATATAAAGTCTGTTCGGAATGATTTATATCCAAATGATTTAGCAAGAGAAGTTTTGTCTATCTATCATAATAAATTTCCTGTAAATAAATATCCAGCTTACGAAAATTCAAAGCAAACTATAATGAATAGAAAGTCATTTCTTACAACTCTAAGTGTTGGATGGGTTGCATTTGCAGCTGCAACGGGTGGTTTTTTTACAGTTTTGATTAGATTTTTATTTCCCAATGTATTATTTGAGCCTCCACAATCTTTTAAAATAGGATTTCCTGAAGATTTTGAACGAGGCAAGGTTGATTTACGTTTTAAGAAACAGTACAATGTATGGATTGTAAGAGATGATGAAAAAATTATTGCTTTATCTACTGTATGTACTCATTTAGGTTGCACTCCAAATTGGCAGGAAACTGAGAGAAAATTTAAATGTCCATGTCATGGTAGTGGTTTTAGAGCAAGTGGTATTAATTTTGAAGGCCCTGCACCAAGACCATTAGAACGATTTAAAATTAGTTTAGCTAATGATGGACAAATAATTGTGGACAAGACAAAAATGTTTAAATATGAAAAAGGCGAATGGAATCGATCTGAGTCTTTTTTAAAGGTTTAATGGAGAGTTATTATGTCAGATAAGAAAAAATCAATATTAGATTATTTTAATGAATCAATGGTATGGAAATCCATTTTCAGATCTGGTGTTCCAAGAACAAGAAGACAGAGAATGTATGCTGTTTTAGGAAACGTTTTTTTACATTTACATCCAGCTAGATTACCAAGGCATGCGGTTAAAGTAGGGTATACTTGGTGTATGGGTGGATTGTCTTTCTTTTTATTTGTAGTTTTAACAATTACAGGTATTTTATTGATGTTCTATTATAGACCTACAGTTGAGTATGCTTTCACAGATATTATTGATTTAGGAGAGCAAGTTCCGCTAGGAATTATGAGAGAAATACATAGATGGGGTGCTCATGCAATGGTCTTAACTGTTTGGTTGCATATGCTTAGAGTGTTTATGACAGGTTCATATAAACCCCCTAGAGAATTTAATTGGGCTGTTGGAGTTATATTAATGACTTTAACTCTCCTATTAAGCTTTACAGGATATTTGCTTCCATGGGACCAATTAGCTATATGGGCTGTAACAGTAGGCTCTAATATGGCAAGAGCTACACCATTTTTAGGTCATGAAGGTCCAGGTGCATCTTTATTAGCAATTGGAGATGTAAATTTAGTTCATTCAGGTTCTGATGTAAGATTTGCTTTATTAGGTGGAAGATTTGTTGGTGAAGCAACACTATTAAGATTTTATGTTCTTCACTGTATTGCTATTCCTTTTATTGCCATGATATTTATGGCTGTCCATTTTTGGAGAATTCGTAAAGATGGTGGAATCTCAGGTCCAATGTAATGATAGATTATATTAAAAATACAGTTGATTTTATCTCTACTCCGACAATATCTTTTACTTTTTTGACGGTTGCATTTCCATTCCTATTTCCTCCGACAGACTGGTTTGACAAGGTAAGTAAAAAATTAGGAATTTGGAGAATTTGGACAAATGCTGGTGGTTTTATACTATTTGTTATTATAACTGCATTTTTCTACCTAGGTTTTAATGACGATAATTTTAGCATTATATTAAATAAACCAGACAACTTTCCAATCATTATGATGATATACACTATGTTCTTCTTCGTTTGGTATGGAATGAAAAAATCTTATATTAATGATAAGAGAATTGAAAAAGGAAAAAACCCAAATGAATATCATGATCCTGATGATAAAGTATTAGTTTGGCCAGACCTTGTTTACATTGAGTTTATTGCTTTATTACTTTTTATGGTTTTTTTAATTGTTTGGTCAATTTTAGTTGCGGCTCCATTAGAAGAACCAGCTAATCCATCTGTTACACCCAACCCTTCAAAAGCACCTTGGTATTTTTTAGGTTTACAAGAGATGCTAGTTTATTTTGATCCGTGGTTGGCAGGTGTTCTTTTTCCAACATTTATTATTCTTGGAATGTGTGCAATACCATATATGGATATTAATCCAAAAGGAGATGGTTACTATTCTTTTAAAGAAAGAAGAGTGGGCTATTTTATTTTCATGTATGGTTGGCTAGTTTTGTGGATTTATCTAATTGTAATTGGAACTTTTTTTAGAGGTCCAAACTGGAATTTCTATGGACCATTTGAATGGTGGGATCCTCATAAGTTAGAAGTTTTAAATAATGTTAATTTATCTGAATATTTCTGGGTTATTATGCTTAATCAACCACTACCATCTAATCCAATAATTAGAGAGTCTATAGGTTTTATTGTTACCACTTTGTATCTTTTTGTTTTACCTGTATTCTTAGCAAAAACATTTTTTAAAAATATGTTAAAAGAATATGGCCCCATAAGATATGTTTTTTTAATGCTAATGGGTCTATCAATGCTTTCTTTACCAATTAAAATGTACTTAAGATGGTTCTTTAATCTTAAGTATATAGTGGCAATCCCAGAATACTTCTTTAATATTTAAATATGGAATATAAAAACGACGAAAGATATTGGAATATAAATTTATTAAATAAATGGTTTGCTGTATCTAGCATTTTATTTTTGTTATCGATTGGGTGGATGTTTTTAAACGATAATGATGATGAATTTAAAGAGTATCAACGAGAATTTAGAAAAGTAGGTTCTGAAATTGCTCAAGCTAATTTATTTAAAGAACTTAATAAAGTTGAAAATGAACGAGATATATATGAAAAAGCTTACAATGATGAAAAAAATAAATATGATTCTAAAAACACTGATTTAGATTCATTGAATAATTTACTTGTTGAAGTAAAAGGAGTTTTTTATAAATCTAATATGGATTATTTGTTTTTTAAAGCAGAGGCAGATGAAAAAAAATATTTATATGAAGCGGAAATTGTTGAATATCATCATCATAAAGATGAGCATCACGATGATACCCATAAACATTTCAAGTATAAAAATAAATATGAACAATCTTTAGTTAAATTAAATGAATTGAAATTAATTAAAGAAAGAGATGAAAAAACTGTTGAAGATATTGAAGATGAAATTAAAAGTTTAAGATCTGATTTAAAACTTGAAGAGGATAAATTAAATAAATATCTTAAAGAAGTTACTTTATTAGAAAAAAAACTTGAAAAATTAGATAGAACTAAGATGACACTTGCAAATCAAATAGGAGATATTGTTAGAGATTTACCTATTATTGATTTTTTAGATCCCT
>Ga0066826_10000338_pt1 | contig 22870 bp, 18 predicted proteins | sample ETNtaG_12_FD_65496 | JGI IMG/M metagenome (GOLD analysis project Ga0066826, IMG submission 65496) | Marine microbial and viral communities from oxygen minimum zone, Eastern Pacific Ocean - ETNP201306SV49 | ecosystem: Environmental > Aquatic > Marine > Oceanic | place: Pacific Ocean: Eastern... | reverse complement strand
AATATTTCTTATGAGATTATTCATGAAGATATAGAAGAATTCTATAAAAGTAGATTAATACAAAATTATTCAAGTAGAGATTTTAATTATGGGTCTATGGGTGGTTATTATACATTCCAAGAAATAGAGGAAAATATTGATGAACTTATATCTTTTTATCCAAATATAATATCTGAAAAGATATCAATTGGTCTTTCATTAGAGGGAAGAAATATTTGGGCACTAAAAGTAAGTGATAATCCAAATATTAATGAAAGTGAACCACAAGCTTTGTATACAGGATTACATCATTCAAGAGAACCCATGAGTTATATGAATTTATTTTATTTTATGCATTGGCTAGGAGAAAATTATAACTCAGATTTACTTGCTCAACATTTAGTCGATAATAGAGAATTATGGTTTATCCCAGCAATCAATCCAGATGGACTAGTCTATAATCAAACAATTGCACCTGATGGTGGTGGGATGCAAAGGAAAAATACAAGAGACTCATGTAGTAGTACTCCAATTGGAGTTGATTTAAATAGGAATTATGGATATTTATGGGGTTATGATAATGAAGGTTCTAGTCCTGACGGATGTAGTGAAACATATAGAGGTACTAGTCCTTTTTCCGAGCCTGAGACTCAAGCGGTAAGAGATTTTGTTAATCAACATAATTTTAAAATAAACTTTAATTATCATAGTTATAGTGATTTGTTAATATATCCATTTGGGTATGAATATGAAAATAATGCACCTCAAGAGGATATAGATATTTTTATTGAATATGGTGAAGATATGGTTCAATATAATGGGTATACGCTAGGGACTGGTCCAGATTTGTTATACCCTGTAAATGGAGATGCATGTGATTGGATGTATGGAGAAGCTGATATTTTTTCTTATACACCAGAAATTGGTGGTAATTCAGATGGATTTTGGCCACCAACTCAAAGGATTTTACCACTTGCTCAAGAAAATTTATATCCAAATCAAGTGCTTGCTTTAAATGCAGGTTCAAAATATGATGTGAATATTTCTCTAGATAGTGAAAGTTTTAATTCTAATGATATATATCCATTATTTATTTCTATAATGAATAGAGGATTGACTGATTCAAATGGTGCTGTTAAGGTAGATATAATTACTTCTGAAAACATAATATTCGAATTAGATCAATTCACATTAAATGAATTAGATTCAAGAGAGTATATTGATTTAGGAGATATATCATATTTTGAGTTAAGTAATCAATCTTCTAATGGTTCAATTGAAACAATTACTGTTAATGTGTATGATAATGACTATTATTATTATTCAGAATCTATTGAAATATTAATTGGAGAACCAATTTCATATATTTTTGATGATTTTGAATCTAATTCTTCATGGCAAATTGGCTCATCAACTGATTTGGCTAGTGCAGGAGTTTGGGAAAGAGCAATTCCAAATCCAACATATGAAGATGACAATCAAATAGTACAGCCAAATGAAGATCATACTGATTTTGGAAATTATTGTTATATGACAGAGAATTCAACTAATCCAGATAATGAAACTCAATCAGATGTAGATGGAGGAGAAACAACGTTGTTTTCTCCAGTTTTTGACTTATCGATGTATGAACAAGCCTTGGTTTCTTATTGGAAGTGGTATACTAATAATTTGGGTAATAATCCTGGAACTGATTATTGGAAAGTAGATGTTAGTAATGATGAAGGGTTATCTTGGACTTCTCTTGAAAATACAAATTTGTCTAACAATTTTTGGAAATTTAAACAATTTTTAATATCTGATTATGTAACATTGACAGATAAAATGCAATTTAGATTTATTGCTGAAGATGTTTTTAATGATGGCGATGTAGGATCAGGAGGTTCTTTGGTTGAAGCCGCCTTAGATGATTTTAGAATTTCTATTTTTGAAAATGATAATCAATGTACTCTTGGTGACATTAATCAAGATACTTTGGTTAATGTAGTTGACATTGTTCTTTTAGTAAATATAATAATTACTGATGAAAATGTAGATAATTATTTATGTTCTTCTGATTTTAATGAAGATAACTTGATTAATATTCAAGATATAATTTTATTAGTGTCATTAATATTAAACTAAACACCTTTTTTATCTTTATCCCATATTTCTTTATGTAATTGTATCTGGAATCTGATTTTTAAATTATCTTTTAGTATCCAATTAATAATTTTTTCTTTATCTATTTTATTATGAACAGGTGAAATTAATAGTAAGCATTTTTTTTCAAGGTTATTCTTTTTAATTGTTTTTTTAACCCAATCATAATCTGTTTTGTTACCAATTACAAATTTTATCTCATCTGTTTTTTTTATATAATCTAAATTTTCCCACAAATTTTTACTCTCCATATTACTTGAAGGGCATTTTAAATCAAGGATAATATGAGTCTTTTTTGAAATATTTTTAATTGGTAAAGATCCACCCGTTTCAACTAAAACTTTTTTATTATTTTTTTCTAGTTCATCAATTAATTTAATGCAATTTTTTTGAAGTAATGGCTCGCCTCCAGTTATTTCAACCAAGTTACATTTATATGAGTTAGCCTTTTTGACAATTTGTTTAATTGTTATATCTTTTCCTTCATAAAAGGCATATTCTGTATCACAATAAGAACATCTAAGGTTACAGTAAGTTAATCTTATGAAAACACAAGGCAACCCTGAGTAGGATGACTCTCCTTGAATGCTGTAGTAAATTTCATTTATTTTTAAATTCATTAGTACAATAAAATTATTTTAATGGACGTTTAAATTTATTAAGTTAAAATGAATTCTGCTTAATATATTTTATTAATTTAAAGGAAAATAATGGAAAATAGTTTCCCTAAATTGTTTATCCCTGGACCTACTCATGTATCAAAAGATATATTAGAGGAGTTGTGTACAGATCAAATTGGACATAGAACTCCAGAGATATCAGAACTAATTGATTTTATTGTAAAAGGTATAAAAGAAATTCTTTATACAGAAAATAAGATTTATTTGGTCTCACATGCAGCTACTGGTCTATGGGAAATGGGAACAAAAAATTCCGTTAAAAATGGTGTTCTACATTGTGTGAATGGAGCATTTAGTTCAAAGTGGGCATTATCCTCTAGTAAATGTGGATTTAATACAGCTGTAATTGATTATGAATGGGGAAATGGTATTAAAATAGAAGATGTAGATAAATATCTTTCTTCAGGTAAATATGATGTTTTTGCTATGGTACATAATGAAACATCAACAGGTGTAATGAGTAATCTTGAAGAGATTTCTAGATTATTAAAATCAAAATATCCAGATGTTTTATGGCTTGTAGATGCTGTTAGCTCTATGGCTGGAATTAAAATAGATGTTGATAAATTAGGGATAGACTTTTTACTTTCTTCAACTCAAAAAGCTTGGGGGTTACCTGCTGGTTTTTCTATTTGTTCTGTATCTAATAGATTCTTAGATAAATCAAAAACAATAGAAAATAAAGGCTATTTCTTAGATATTGAAGTGTATGATAAATATATTGATAAATTACAAACTCCAACAACTCCTTCACTACCACACATGTTTGGACTTAAAAAAGTAATTGAAATAATAAAAAAAGAAGGTCTTGATAATAGATGGAATAGACATATTGAAATGGCTGAGTTCACTAGAAATTGGGCTTTTAATCATGGACAAAAATTATTTCCTGAAAAAAACTATGAATCTTTTACACTGACCTGTATTAAGAATATAAAAAATTGGGATGTAAATAAAATTAATGAAATATTGTTGGGAGAAGGCTTTAGAATGGATAGAGGTTATGGTGCTTTAAGGGGAAAAGTTTTTAGAATTCCACATATGGGGAATATATATATGGAAGACTTGAAGGAATATTTAAATGTATTTGATGAGGTTTTATGTCAGTTAAAATATTAGTCACAGATCCTTTATCTGATAAAGGACTTGAGTTATTAAAAAAATCTAATTTTGAAGTTATCTATAAGCCAGATGATTCAATAGATGATATTTCTCTTATACTAGATGATATTGATGGTTGGATTATTCGAAGTGGTACTACAATATTAGAAGAACATATTTTAAAAGCTAAAAAATTACAAATTATTGGTAGAGCAGGTGTCGGGACTGATAATATAGATATTGATTCTGCTACATTAAATGGAATTATTGTTATGAATGTTCCAGATGGTAATACAATCTCAGCTGCAGAGCATACTATGGCGATGATATTTACTTTATCAAGGAATATTCAACTTGGACATATGGGATTAATGAATGGCAATTGGGATAGGCATAAATTAGTAGGCAATGAATTAAGAAGAAAAACATTGGGAGTAGTTGGTCTAGGTAAAATAGGCAGAGAAGTTATAAAAAGAGCTTTATCATTTGATATGGATATTTTGGGTTTTGATCCTTATGTAAGTCAAGAAAATTTTGATGAGACTGAAATAAAAGTTGTTTCTCTTGATGAGCTAACTAAAAATAGTGACTATATAAGTTTGCATGTGCCTTTAAATGATGCCACAAGAGATTTATTTGATATAAAAAGAATGAAAATGATGAAAAAAACTTCAAAGATTATCAATGTTGCAAGAGGTGGAATAGTTAATGAAAAAGATTTAGCTATAGCATTGAATGATGGTCTTATTTCTGGTGCAGCAATTGATGTTTTTTCTAAAGAACCAATAGATAAAAATCACGATTTATTAACTGCAGATAATATCCTTTTGACCCCCCATTTAGGGGCTTCAACTTATGAAGCTAAGGAGTGTGTTTCACTAGGTGTTTGTCAACAAATGGTTGAATATTTTATTAATGAAAAATTGTTAAATGTGCTAAATGTTCCTGTTTCAGATTCAAGTCTTCTAAAAAGAATGGCTCCATTTTATAAATTAACTGAAAAAATGGGAAGTATATTATATCAATTATCATCTTCACCAATAAAAAATATTAATGTTACGTGCTATGGTTCAGCTGAAGATAGTAAATCTATACTTACAGTTTTATTAAAATCAGTTTTATATGGAATTGTAGATAGTAGAATTAATATGATTAATGCAGATTATATAGCAAAAGAAAGAGGAATTTTATCATCTCATGGTTATAAGACTGAAGATGTCCCGTTCTTAAATTTAATTAAATGTGAAATTGAGACAGAAGATGATTTTCTTGAAATTTCTGGTAGCGTTTTTGATAAAAATCATATTAGAGTAGTTAATATTATGGGATTTAATATTGATTTAAATCCTGAGGGAAATATGTTATTTGTAATTAATAATGATACTCCCGGTGTTGTCGGAAAAATTGGTTCTTTATTAGGTGAATATGAAATAAACATTGCTAGTTATTTACTTGGTAGAGTTGATAAAAGTAAAGATGCTTATGGTGTTATTAGATTAGATGCTCCTTTGAATGATGATATTCTTGAGAATCTCAAAAAATTAGAAGAAATAGTTAAGCTTTGGCAGATCAACGTTGAGTAAGATTAATAAAATTGTAGATTACTTATCTAAAATTGATTTAGAAAAGAATAAAACGTTTATAAAGTATCTTAATTTATTAAAAAGAAAATCACGTAAAGTTTCGAATCTTAGTGCAAATAAATTAGAAATTGAAAAAACTAAAGTAGATTTGCTGAAATTGTATTATAAGCTAGGTAAATATGTTTCAGGAAAAAATTATAATGAAAAGATATCTGACTTTTCTTATGATGATGAATATCAAAGTATAAATAAAAATATTAATAAATTAAAGTTGTATATTGAAAAGTTAAAATCTAAAGTTGATTAAAACTCTCTCTCGTATTTTAATCTTTGAAATGGATATATTTATAGTTAATTTTTACTCGGTTAAAGTTTCATTTTATTAGTGCTAAATATTTTTAAAAAATATAAACTCATACTTATTGATAAAGAAAAGACATCAGTCAAAGAGATTAATTCTCGAAAGATGTCCTTTTTATTTTTATCAGTATCTTTATTAGTCTTATTATTTTTGTCCATTTTATTTTTTTCAAAAGATTTTAATAATTTTATTACGTTAAAATCAATTCAAAGTCACCAAGATGATAATAAAGATTTACAAATCATTATTGATAAGCAGAGCAATAAAATTTCTTTGCTATTAGAAGAAATTGAGCTTTTAAATATAAGAGATAATAATATAAGAAAGTTATTAAAATTACCAGTAATCAATGATGATGTTAGAAAACTTGGTGTTGGAGGAAGTTCCACTAATAAAGATGATAAGTTTAATGAATTAGAATATTTATTACCGAAGAATATAGATTTAAGTGAATTAAATGATAATATTTATTTTTTACAGAGATCTGTAAATTTAGGAAAACTAAGTTATAGTGAAATTGAAGATAAAGCTAATTCGGAATTTAATTATTTTACTCATTATCCTGCTATAAAACCTGTTAGTCAATATGAAAGCAAAATGACATCTAGATATGGTTATAGATATGATCCATTTACTAATAAGAAAAAATTACATGAAGGTGATGATTTCTCTGCTAAAAGAGGAACAGAAATTATTGCTACGGCTAATGGAATTGTAAAAACATCTAGATATTATGGTTCATTTGGTAATTATATTGAAATTGACCATGGAAATGGTTACATAACTTGTTATGGTCATTTGCATAAAAGAAATGTAAAAAAAGGTCAGAAAGTTGAGAGAGGTCAGCTTATTGGACAGGTTGGAAATACAGGGAGATCGACGGCTTCTCATTTGCATTATGAAATTAAATATAAAAATAAAACGTTAGATCCTTCTGAATTTTATTTTGATTTGTCATTATAGATGTTAGATAATTCAAATATATCATCTGATTTAGTTGATAATAAGGTTATAAATCCTCTTACTTACTTTATAGAAACATATGGATGCCAAATGAATGTATCTGATTCGGAATTAGTTAGTAGTGAATTAGAAAAAATTGGTTATACTAGCTCCGATAAAATAGAAGCAGCTGACCTGATTTTACTTAATACTTGTTCTATAAGAGAAAAAGCAGAAGAAACTGTTCATAATAGATTAGATAGTTTGCATTATTTAAAAAAAAATAATCCAAAATTATTAATTGGTGTTATCGGATGTATGGCACAAAATTTAAAAAATGAATTATTGAGTTCAAAACCATATATTGATATAATATTAGGACCAGACTCCTATAGAAAAATATCAGATATTATATTCGATAGAAATAATCAGATAGATCATATTGTTGATACTAAATTATCTAAATATGAAGTGTATGAAAATATGTTTCCATCAAGAAAATCTGGTGTTAATGCTTGGGTTTCTATAATGAGGGGCTGTGATAAATTTTGTACATTTTGCATAGTCCCATTTACTAGAGGAAGAGAAAGAAGTAGAACTATTGATAGTATAGTTGAAGAAATAAATTTAGCTGTTAATCAAGGATTTGTAGAAATAACTTTATTAGGTCAAAATGTTAATTCTTATAAAACTCCTAGTGGTGATTTCCCTGTTTTATTAGAGCGGGTCGCTAATATAAAAGGTGTAAAAAGAATTCGTTATACATCTCCGCATCCTAAAGATATTAATGTGGATTTATTAAAAGTAATGAAGAAATATGAGAATATTTGTAATAATATTCATCTTCCATTGCAATCGGGCTCTACTAAAATTCTTAGGACTATGAATAGAACTTATACAAAAGAAGATTTTTTAAATCTTGTAAATATTATAAAGGAATATCTCCCTAGTTGTTCTATTAGTACTGATATAATAGTTGGTTTTCCTGGAGAGAGTGATTATGATTTTAATGAAACACTTGAAGTAGTTAAGAAAGTTGAATTCGATTTTTCTTATATGTTTAAATATTCTTCAAGGCCTGGGACAAAAGCAGCTCAATTTACTAATCAAATAGATGAAGATATAAAACAAAGAAGATTAGAACAATTGATTGAATTACAAAATAGTATTAGATTAAAGGTTAATAAATCTAAAATAGGAAAAGTAGAAAAAGTATTGATAGAAAAAAATAGTAAAAAATCTGATTTATTTTGGTCTGGTAGAACAGATGGGAATATATGGGCTGTTATAAAAAAAACAGATGAGAAAATTAAAGATATTGTAGATGTTTTAATAACAGATGCAAAAGGTGTCACTTTGTTTGGTGAAAACATTAATAATAGGGGTCAAATTTCATGAAATTATTAAAGTATATATTTTTTACAATTATTTTAATCTCTTGTATTTTTTTTATTATTAAACTGGATGAGTTAAATACAGTAAATCAAGAAGCAATTAAAATAAAAATTCCTTATATAAGTGCTATAGACCCTTCTAATGATGGGATAGAAGTTTGGGAAGCAATTTTACTTTCTGTTTCTATGGGAGTATTTATTGGATTTTTAATTGCTTTATATCAAATCATTTCTCAAACATCAGATATTATGTCCTTAAAATCTAAAATTAGAAGATTAAATCATGAGTTAGATAATCTTAGAAATCAATCTATTGATGATGATATAGATATAAAAGATGAAATTAGTATGGAAGAAGATTTATAATCTATGTTTTCAATCCTTATTTTAATCCCAATTATTGGTTTAAGTATTTATTTTCTTTACTATAGAAAGTTAAAGCCACATAAAGCTAATAATATAAGAGAAATGTATGCTGAAGGATTGGATATGTTAGTTTCAGGTAAAAGGATCTCAGCTTATAAGAATTTTAAAAATATTATTGATGAAGATTCTAATAATATAAAAGCTTATTTAAGATTAGGCCAGATTTTAAGAGAAGGAGGTAATGCTGTTAAAGCACTTAAAATACATAACAGTTTATTACTTAGAAAGAAAATGACAATCTATGAAAAAATTGAATTACATAAAAATATAGCTATGAATTATTATTCTTTAGAGAATTTAGATAAATCAATTTTAGAAGCTGAAAAAATATTAAAAATTGAAAAAGATAATGAATGGGCAATTCATCATCTAATTTCTTTATATAAAAAAAATAATGATTGGATGAAGGCTACAGAATATCTTAAATCATATTTTAATATGGTAGGCAATAGAGATAACCATAAATTAGCACTATATAAAATTCAAAATGCAAGAATAGAAATTGAAAATAATAATTTTGATAAAGCTAGAGAAATACTCGAAAGAGCTTTGAATATTGAAGATGATTTAGCTTTTTCTTATTATTATTTAGGTAAAACTTATTCAAAAGAAAGTAGTTTGATATATGATAAAGCTATTGAGTTAGAAAAGAATGGTTTAAATAGTATTACTGATAAAGATAATTATAATCAGTATCTTACAGATGCAAAAGATACATTGTCAAAAGCAATCCCAATGTGGATTCATTATTTAGAAATTAATCCTCAGCAATCATGGTTTGTTATTCCCTTATTAAAAGATGCCTTATTCTCATTAGATAGATACTCAGAGTTAGAAGATATTTTTTATAAATTATCTGAAAAATTTCCTGAGAGTATAGAAATTTTAGCAGCTTTGGCAGATTATTATTCAAATAAAGGTAATCTAAATAAAGCTATAGATATCATAGAGAGGGCATTGAGTCAAAATAAGGACTCTATATTAGTTAAATTAATAAAATTTAAATTAAATATTCAAAAAAATTCTCAAAATATCTCTCTTAATGATATTGATGATATTATATCATTCATTCTGAAAGATACTGCTTATCAAATGATAAATGATCAATCTTCAAATTCAGATATAAAATGGCTATTTAATAATGATAAAGATATTTCATAAATTTTTTTCTTACATTTTTTTCATTATCTTATTTAGTTTTCCTATTTTAGATGATAAATCATTAGAAGAATCTATCGATTATATACTTGAGGGTAATTATATCTATAAAGATAAATATGTAAGTAATAAAAATAGTGAAAGTTTATATTATAATTCTATATACAATATTTTATCTGAGGACAATCCAAAAAATGATTATTTAAATGGACTTATAGAATATAATGGAAAAAAATCTAGTGAATATTTTGAAAACTTTTATAAAGTAAATCCTGATAATGAATATGCAGATGATGCTGTAGTAAAAGTTGCAGAATACTATTATTCTAGTGGACTTTATATAAAATCAAGTGAGTGGTATAGGAAAATACCTTTTGAATATTCTGAATCACACCATTTGGATAAATCAATTGCATATTTTTTAAACTCATTATTAATTGCTGGACATAAAGATACTGTAAGTTATTATATGGGGATTTTTAAAGACAAGTACCCCAAATTAGATTATTCTAATGAATATTTATTTGAATCAGAGATGAAAAAAACTCCAAATCCATATAAAGTTAAATCAAATAAAATTAATAAAAATTATTTTTCTGTTCAGATAGGTTCGTTTAAAAATTATGATTTGGCAAAAAATAAAAAAAGAATGTTACATAGTGAAGGTTTTTTATCAAGGATTGAAGAAGTATCAGTTAATGGACAAATTTTTTATTCAGTAAGAGTTGGATTGTTTGATTCTTTAAAATTAGCTAAAAAAGAGCAAATTAGATTAATTTCTAGAATTGGTCTTTATGATTCAATAATTATCGAAATTAAATAGTTATGGAAGCGAATGTGTTCCTGGTGGACACCACGGTCTTCAAAGCCGTTGTTCTGGTGAATAACTGGAAGGTGGGTTCGATTCCCACACGTTTCCGCAAAAATTGATAAGCATGTCAAAATATATATCTTACATAATTAAGTTAACCTGGTTTATTGTTTTTTTATTAATTATTTTTATAGATAGAGAAAATAATATTCAAAAATTTTCTACAATCGCAATCTTATTATTAATTTCTGTTATTACTGTTATTAGATTACTTAACTCAAGAAATGAGTGGAGAGAAATAATCGAAGATGGCGATGTTGAAATTAAAGAAAAAATTAGTTTTGATGACTAAATCAAAATGTTCCTAATACAATATTTGTTAAAGCAACAATATCTAAAATATTAATTATATTATCAGAATTCATATCAGCATTTTCATTATAATCGGTATTTCCTAGAATGATATTTACTGTAGAGATTATATCTAATATATTAACCAATCCATCAAGATTCAAATCGCCTAAAAGTACTTGACTATCGAAGTAATCGTATCCATATTTTTGCGCTCTAGGAATCATTTGATTTCCAGATCCAGGATGTGTATAAGTCCAAACAACATCTCCATCAGATGATACTTCAAACATATAAGAGTCATCTGCTTCAGTTATTAATGTATTTCCATTTGGTTGTCTAAAAGCTCCAGATTGTACATCTGAGAAAAAATTACTTTGATATAGCCATTCCCAAGATTCAGGACCATAAGACTCATCATTTTCTAAATTATAACTACCATCAGCATTAATTGGAGGAGAAAATTCTAGAGCTGCTGAATTATTATTAGAATGTTGATTATTATATAATATTAGATTTCCTTCACCAGGGTATCCTTCAGGAATCCAATTTACACTATGCTGACTATCTAATATTTGGTCTCCACTATTACCTCTATCATAATTAGCTGGATTTCCCCACCTATATAAAAAATCACCCCCCATATTAGAATTTCCACCGCTATGTGACGCTGCTTGCTCTATGGTTGTGCTATGGTCAATAATAAAGACTTCGCCCATATGTCTTGAAGAGATAACTATTTGATCTAAATCAGCATTGTAATCTATGGCATTAATATGCATCCAATCTCCATTTGCATTGCCACCAGGACCACCATTACTTCCTACTGAATTGCAATTTATATCCATAAGTTCTGGATGTTCAGATATAGTGCCATATGTAGCACTATATTCTGTTCCTCTATCTTGAATTAAATGATCCCATAAATGCCACTCCCAAACTATTGCTGCCTCACTAGTTGCTAAATTAGGTTCAATCTCAAATATTGTTGTTGACCACATTTGATTTAGTGAATTATTAACAGAAGTTCTACCATAAGCGCTCCAATCAGATTGATATTTTCGTTCCCAGGCAACTAAGATAATATTACCGTTTGGTAGGACATCAATATCATGATGATGTTGATAGGTTTGGTCAGATACTTCATAAGACCAAAGTAAATCGCCTCCCCAATTATATATTTCTACTTTACCACCTACACCACCAGATTCCATTGTTGGACTATTTACTTTACAAGGATAGTATAGTAAAGTATTTTCAAAACCTGGTTCATCTCCTTGAAATAAATAAGGCATACTTGCAGCACCTGTTGAATGATTCCATGAATTATAAGTAGTTCCATTAGTATCTTTTAGATAACTCGTTGCATTTCCACCACCACTTGGTGTATATAAAATATAACCCTCGTAAATATCTTGAGATATTATTAACTGTAATAAAAATGTTATAAAAAGTGCTTTAATCATATTTCCCTTTTATCGATTGGTTTAAAATTAAATAATATTATTAATAATATATAATCATAAAATGTAATTGGTTGTAATAAATAGTTACGTTTTATATACTATTTTCTTTGAAATAATAATGTAATTTTAGATATGCATATTTCAATATTTAAAAGAATGGTAGTTGTATACTCTATTATGGGTAAAATTTTTGGAAAATGGGTATCACCTTTTATTTTATTTCCTGTATTTTTTTTTCTTAGATTGATTGTTTTTTTATTTATGTGTTTAGATAGATGTTTTTATTTTTCATTATCAAAAATATCAATTAAAAATCCTATAGTAATTGTTGGAAATCCACGATCAGGAACTACTTTTTTACAAAGATTTTTGGTTAATAATGGGTTTGGCCAGGGATCTCAGCTTTGGCAAATGATTTATCCTTCTGTTGTTCTTCAAAAATTATTAAAACCCATTTTACCATTATTAGAATTAATTAGTCCTGCAAAGCACCATTCAACAGCTGCTCACAAGACAAGTTTATCTTCAGTAGAAACAGATGATGTTGGTATGCTATTTAGATTCTTTGATGGATTTTTCTTATATGGATTTTTCTTATCATGGTCTAAAAAAGATTTGTTTAGTTGGGTTGATCCAGATATCAGGAATAATTCAATTAGAGATTTTAATTGGTTAGAATCTGTTTGGAAAAGAATTTTAATAAATTCTAAAGAAGATAGAATTGTTGCTAAATTATTCTCTGTAAGTGCAAATTGTCCAAAATTCCAAGCGAGTTATCCAGATTCAAGATTGCTATATATGGTAAGAAATCCGATAGATGTAATTCCATCTGGATTAAGTCTTGTTACCGGAGTCTTAGATAAGAAATTTGGTTTTTGGAATAAACCAAAAGAGGAAAGAGATAGATTCATTAGTAATTTATATAGAGGTTTAGTTGAATTGTTATTAAGATTTGAGAGAGACTGGTCAAATGATAAAATAAATAAGGATAAAATTCTAATAGTAAGGTTTGATAGTATGATGAATAATTTTGATTCATTAATGAATGAAATAATTTTATTTACAAATCATAGTAATTCATCAAGTTTAAAATCTATTATTAAAGTAACATCAAATAAACAAAAATCTTATAAAAGTGAACATAAGTATGATTTATCAAAATTTGGCTTAACAAAAGATAAAATTGAACAAGATTGTAAAAAATATTATGAAACATTTATTATTTAGTATTTTATTAAATTCTATATTACTTAGTGGAGTTCCTAGTAAAGATTTTGATTCTTGGGATACACTTCAAGATGGCAATATTTGGATTGGGAATTTTAAAGATGATCTTCCTTGGTGTAAAGCAAAAACAAATTTACCATATTCGATGAAACATATTTTGCCTGTAATTGAAGATGTTAATAATTATTATAAAATGTTAGATTCAGTCGTGTATTCTACTAAAGATAAAAATGATATAGCACATATTAGGATTGATTATCCCTTTCCATTTACAGATAGAGAATATATTGTTAAATTTAAAAGAATTATTAATGGAAATGATATTGTTTATGCATTTGCTACAAATGATAGTCTAAACCAAATAATCGATCCAAATTATATACGATTAATAAATGCAAAAGGTGAATGGAGATTGTCACCAATTAATCAGAATTTAACTGAAGTTTCATATATATGGAATGGAGAGCTTTTAGGTGATTTTCCTAACTGGGCATTATCAAAAGCTTGGATAAGGCATGGAAATGAAGTATTAAGTAATTTATATGAAAATTTAAAGGAGAATAATGAAAAATAAGTTATTAAGTATTTTAATATTATCTGTGTTAATGGGCAGTCAAAATACTACTGTAAATGGAAACATCGAGTATTATTTCATGTCAAGGTTATCTGACAGTAATATCGTTAATATCCCGTTTAGATTATTAAATCTTAATGTTTATCATCAAAGAGATAATTTAGATATTAATGGACAATTTGCACTTGAATATAGGCCTAGGTCAGATACAGATTTTTCATTTGACGATAATCCTACAGATTTCAATTTAGTCCTAAGAGATTTATATATTACATATTATTTAAATAATGGAGAATTTAGTTTTGGTAAAAAAAGATATACTTGGGGAAGTGCTGATGAAAATTCTCCTATAGATAATATAAGTCCTTATGATTATTATTATTTATTAAATGGAACTCAAGAAAGAAAATTAGGTATCTATTCTGCTTCTTTTGATTATTATTTAGATAATGACTGGAAGGTAAGTGGAATGGTTTCTCCTTTGCATAATACTAGCAGGTTTCCAATTGATGATCCTGAATATCCTTTATCATTACCTATTTCACCTTCTAGGGGACAATTTTTATCTATAAATAATCCTTATGAATCAGGTATCTATTTACAAAAATCTATGCAAAATTTTGATTTTACATTATCTCATTTTAGAGGATATGATAGAGTTTTCAATGTATCGGGGTTTGCCCTTTATCAATATGGTACAAGCGGAATAAATCCTCAGACAGAAATAAAGTATTCGTATAGATTAACTGAAGCGAATAATTTTGGGTTTGTTGCACTGTTAAATGATTTTACTGTTCGTTCAGATATTACATTGTTTAGATCTTTTGATAGGAATGATATTAATTCATTTATGCTAGCTCCATATTCAATTGATGTTCAAGCAGGAACAGATAATTATAATATTATTACAGCTGAGGATGAAGAATGTGCTAAAACTAATGATGTAGGAGAAACTGTATATATAGATTGTATTTATCCATTTAAAGAAGATGCTAAATATATGCAGGGTATATTACAAATAGAATTGCCATTGCCAAATGATTACCAAGTTAATGTTCAATATTTTCAGTATGATATAAAAGAATATACAAATTTACTTACCGAGTATGATTTGCCAAGTAATGTTCAGCTTCCTAATGTTCAAATTGATATATCTAATGCAGATAGCGAAGATTTATTCTTACCAGGAATGGGAGCACCTTATTCTATATTGTCAAAAAAATTAACTTTTATTAATTTAGAAAAATTATTAATGGATAATGACTTGAAATTATCTTTTACTTTAGTTCATGATTTAGATGAAGGAAGTGGTCATATTTTTGCTTTTGAATCTGAATTTGATTTTGGAAATGGATTACTAGGACTCGTAGGATTTAATAAGATAAATGGTGATTCTTCTCAAGGGGATTTATATCGTTTTAATTCTATGGAAGATTTTTCATCATTTAGAACTCAGCTTACCTATAATTTTTAAGAATGAAAATAAAAATTTCAGGAATAGGATATTATTTACCAGATAATATAGAAACATCTGAAGAATTAGCACCTAAAATTGGGAAATCAATAGATTGGATTACTTCAAGAACCGGTGTTAAAGAAAGAAGAATATCTAATATTGATGTTGATTTAATGGGTGCAAAAGCTTCTAAATTAGCTTTGAAAGATGAAATTCCTGATTTGATTTTAAATGCTTCAGGTGTTGGAAAACAAGTGATACCGGATACTTCTGTATTTATACAAAAAGAGCTTGGGTTTAAAGGGATTCCATCATTTACTATACATTCTACTTGTTTATCTTTTTTAGTGGCTTTAAACACTGCTGCAAATTTTATTTCTCAAGGTTCATACAAAAAAATTTTAATTGTATCTGCAGATAGAGGTACAAGAGGTAGGAACTTTAATGAACCTGAAAGTGCTGCATTACTTGGAGATGCTGCAGCTGCTGTCCTAGTTGAGATGCCATCAGAAAATGACAAGTCCTCTATGATAGATTTTACAATGAATACATATCCGAAAGGTTCACATTTAACTGAAGTAAGAGGAGGAGGTACAAATCTTCATCCTCATGATAAAGAAACAAGCTTTGCGGATAATTTATTTACAATGAATGGACCAATGATTTATAAAATGGCTAGAAAAATAGTATATAATCAAATTCAATTAGATCTAAAAAATAATAATTTAACAGTAAATGATATTGATTTAGTTGTACCTCATCAGGCTTCAGGTTTAGCTGTTAAAGCTTACAGTAAATATGGTGGTTTTAATAGAGATAAAATCGTAGATATTCTTGAAAAAACAGGCAATTGTGTTGCGGCATCTTTGCCTCTTGCTCTTGCTCTTGCTTATGAACAAGATAAATTTAAAAGAGGTGATTTGATATATTTTATTGGAACAGGAGCAGGGCTTTCTGTAGCATCTTGTTTGCTTAGATTTTAATTAAGAATAAAATTAACAATACTAATAACATCAACAATATTTATTGTTCCATCACTATTAATATCTCCAGCACATAATTCACCTTCAGTAGCATCGATATTTCCAATAATTATATTAACTGTAGCAATAACATCAACAATATTTATTGTCCCATCCAGATTTAAATCCATTGTAACACAAGAAGTCTCACAATCTTGATCTGTAGTAATTTCAAATGAATAATATAAAGGATCTATAGAGCTATTTAGATTAGGACTAGATTCAATACATTCTGGAAGATTATCACATAATTGATTCCCCCCTGATCCAAAATAAGGAAGAAAAGAATAATCATCAGAATTCCAATTTACATTTAAATTACAAAATGAATATGGAAGAGAAGATAAATTGTTATTAAAAATCCATAGATAAACTAAGTTTTCAAGATTTCCAATACTTTGTGGTAATGATTCTAATTGATTATATCCCATATCAAGCCAGTATAAGTTTGTTAAGTTTCCAATTTCTTCAGGTAAACTTGTAATTTCATTAAATGATAAAACTAAGAAAAATAGATTTTCTAAATTTGTTATATTACTTGGGAGTTCAGTTAACTGATTATAATTTGCATATAAAACACTTAATTGAGTCATCTGATTAATCGATTCAGGTAATGTTGATAACAATACTTGTCCACCTTGGTAATAATTTCCTACTTCTAATCTGGTAATTCTTCCATTAACCCAATTTTGAGAGCCTAAATAGATAGGGGAATTTACATTTAGAGAATTTTCTGTTATAATATCATTTAAAGCATTTAAATCATTATTATTGAAGCAATAACTACCATCAAGTAATATAGTTGAGTTAGGTACTGTTTCGTAATATGTAAATCCTTCATCACAGTTTTGGCATGTACTCCCATCACCATCACAGACACCACATTCATCAAGAACAGCATTTCCATTTGGGATACCATCACAATCAGAACATATTGAATTATCTCCACCACATATACCGCATTGATCTTCAATAGCTGACCCACCACATTCATCATTGCAATCAATAGTTGAATCGCCACCGCAAATGCCAGCACAATCTATAGAACCTTCACATGAGCTATTATTAAAAAAAATAGTAAAATTCTTTCTTAGATTTTGATTGTTATCTGGAATAATTTCAATATTAATATAATTAGAATTACTTGTATTAAATATTCCTGAATGACATATATTATCATTTATTAAGCAGTTTCCAGTTTCTTCTGTTTCATTTTCAAAATTAACTATTATTTCAAAGTTTGATTCATTGTTTATTAGTTCACCTTCATCATAGATGGATAGCTGAACATGATTATAGTCAGTGTAATAGTTGCCATTATTTGTAGTCATTGTATTTGCGGTTATATCACTAGTATATTCCTTTAATATTACACTATAGTTATTAGGATATAACCCTGGAATTCTATTTGCTCTGTATACCGCCCCATTTGGTAATTGTAAATTCAATTTACCCTCCCAAACAATATTCTTATCAAAATCTAATTCTAGTACAGATCCTCCATCTCCAACAGTAGTAATTAAGAAATTTCCATTATCTAGTATTTGAACATTACCTGAAGCAAAACCAAAATAATTTTCAGGTAGAGAATATTCCCATTGAATATATGGTTCATTATCGATATTTTCATCATAACATATTAATAATGCACGTGTAGTAGGATAATCTGTACCAAGAATTTGTTCGCTAATATTTCCATTATCTAATGTTGCAAAACAGGATGGATATAAATTATTCTTATGAAGACTATGTTGAAAACTAAATTTTAAATCATTTCCTAGTATTGTATCTCCTGATGGCATCTCAAGACCAATATTCCAATCTATTTCCTTTGTATTATAATCAATTTTAGATATCCTAGATAAGTGTCTTACCGATAGATAAATTTTTTCTATTGAATTAGAATCAAAAGACCAATCATAATCAAGAGCATTTGAATGTGTCCAATCAAATCTTCCTAGAGTTGCAGCTTGAAACCATGTATCACTAATTGTATCATAATCATTAGTACTGTAATAATCAAATGTGCTCCATTCCCAAATAATATCTTTAGTATCCTTATCCCAAACTACAATTTTATCACCAACCCATGGAAATTCTGGAGTGAAGCCATTCGCTTGATAACCTAATGCTTGAAATAGTGTTGTCCATGGTCCATAGGGTATAGGACCTATTTGGATATCTTCTATTAGACCAAGATAATTTCCATTAGGAAGCTTTATAAGTTCATGATGTAAAAAATAATCATTTGGTTCTTCCCATATATATTGATTATCTAAAGAAAATTCAATTCCAGGAAGATAATGTTCTAAATCATTATTGACATAACAGCCTAGAAGTTGTCCATTATAATCTGTATTATAATAAACTATATCACTGACAGCAGAATTCCAAATTTCATTTCCTTGTTGGTCAATCATTGCGCTGTAATAATTAAAAAAAGAGCTGAAAATTGTTACTCCATCTGAATAGTCATCATCATTATAGTTTATTGAATAAGCGTTTGAAATCGATGAACTTGTTGAAAATGAGTTAGTACCAATCCAATCTCCAAATGATTCATCACTAAATTTTGCTCTAACTCTCCAGAAGTATTCGGAGTTCCAATCTATATTTTCTTTATGAATATATAAGGTTGTTTCATCAAGGATATCTGCTATAATATTGCTAAATGTTTGATCTGTACTTAATTGAAAATTATAGTTTTCAACTTGATAGACTTGTTCCCATTCAAATAATACATGTACATAATTTATTATATCATTATTTCCAGGCTTTAATAAGTCTGCATAAATCATGTTAATCAAAAGTATATATATATATATAATTTTCTTCATATTCAAATTTAATTAATTGTTACTAGATATTTTTTAAAAAAAATGTAAGATTTTGTTTCTATTTAACGATAAATCCTGGGTTTAAAAGATTTTCTTTGTTGTAAATCAATTCTTCATCAGTATCAATATTATAAATATTGCCATTAGCATATTTTACAACAGCATGAGCAGCTCCTGTATCCCATTCCATGGTAGGTCCAAATCTAGGATAATAATGAGCAGTTCCATCGGCAACTAAACACATTTTTATTGAACTTCCCATATTTACAAGTTCATATTTTCCAAATTGTTTAAGGTAGTTTTTTAATTTTTCATTATTAGCATGAGATCGACTAGAAACAATTTTAATAGTTCCATTTGATGGCTCTTTTTTTGAAATTTTAATTGGCTCTTGTTTATTATTTATAATAAAAGAACCGTGATCTTTTAATCCGTACCAGAGCTTTTTCTTAACAGGAGAATATACAATTCCCATTATAGGAGTATTGTTTTCTATTAATGCAATATTGACAGTAAATTCTCCATTTCTATTTATGAATTCTTTTGTTCCATCTAATGGATCAACAAGCCAAAAACGATTCCATTTTTTTCTAGTAGAGTAATCAATTTCCTTTTCTTCTTCAGACAATATTGGGATTTCATTAGATATTTTTTTTAATGAATCTACAATAACTCTATTTGAAGCTTTATCTGCAATTGTTAGTGGAGATGCATCTTTTTTAATTTCAATCGAAGATTTATAATTATTATCATTATAAATTTCTAAAATTTTATCCCCAGCCAAATAGGATGTTTCTATTATAGATTTTAAAAGATTAGTATAATTCAATTAGTTGATTAATCCTTGTTTTTCTAACAACAAGATTACTTCTTGCACTGACTCTTCAGGTGTCATGTTTTCAGTGTCAATTTTTAAATCTGGATTTTTTGGAATCTCATATGGATCATTTATGCCAGTAAAACCTTTTAGCTCTCCAGAAATAGCTTTTGCATATAGGCCTTTTGTATCTCTTCTTGTACATTCTTCAACTGATGTTGAAATATATATTTCAAAATATTTTCCATATTGAGAAATCAAGTTTTTATTCTCATTCCGAGGATCTTCAAATGGAGCTATAGGTGCACAGATAGCAATACCACCATTTTTAGTTATTTCACTTGCAACATAACCAATACGTTTAACATTGATATCTCTATGTTCTTTTGAAAAACCAAGTTCACTTGAAAGATGTGTTCTTACAATATCACCATCTAAAAGAGTTGTCCTTTTAGTTCCTTTTTCAAGAAGTTTTGATAATACTCCATTAGCAATAGTTGATTTTCCTGAACCCGATAACCCAGTAAAAAACAATGTAAATCCTTGTTTTGTTTTTTCAGGATATGCTTTTCTTAATTCTTTAACAACTTTAGGATAGGAAAACCATGAAGGTATATCATCACCATTTTCAAGTTTTTCACGAAATTCTGTTCCTGATATATTGAGTGAGTTGCAATTATTGGGCACTTTATTAATTTCATAGTATTGATTTTTTTCTTTAACATATACCATCATTTTGAATGGAACCATTTTAATCCCAATTTCTTCTTCATGTTTGACTAATAACTCTTGAGCATCATAAGGTCCATAATAAGGGTTTCCATTTTTATCATTTCCTGGGCCTGCATGGTCTCTTCCAATAATTAAATGAGTACAGCCATAATTTTTACGTATAATTGCATGCCATAAAGCTTCTCTTGGCCCTGCCATTCGCATTGCTAGAGGAAGAAGACTAAGTGCAGTTGTTCCTTTTGGGAAGTAATTTAATATTTCTTGATAACATCTAACTCTTGTAAAATGATTAACATCTCCTTCTTTTGTTTGGCCCACAACTGGATGAATAAGAAGATTTGCATCATTTTCTATTGCTGCCTTAAATGCAATTTCTTTATGAGCTCTATGCATTGGATTTCTAGTTTGGAATGCTACAATTTTTTTCCATCCTAATTTATCAAATTGATTTTTTAGCTCATTAGGAGTATGTCTTAATAATTGGAAATCATAATGATGAGGTAATACGGCGTTTTCAATAGGTCCACTAATATAGTATTCATTGGTTTTATTAAATAATTGAAAAACACCTGGATGATTAATATCATCCGTACCATAAACAGATTTAGCTTCTTCTGTTTTGTTAGGCTTCCAAATTTCCTTAACATTTAATATTGCAATTAAAAAACCTTCCTTATCTCTAAGAGCAATTTTACTATCTATTTTAATATTAGAATCTATATCTTTTTTATTTACATCTAGAATAATTGGAATAGGCCATAGTCTTCCATCTTCTAATCTCATATTGTTAAGTACAGATTCATAGTCTTTATTTGATAAAAAAGAAGTTAAAGGATAGAATCCTCCATTTAATATAAGTTCTAAATCACATAATTGTCTATTAGATAAAACAATACTAGGTAGTTTTATTGTATCATTCTTTATCACCTTAGTAACGGTTTTATAATCTATATTATCTTTCATAAAGTTCCTTTTATTTAAGCTATAAAATTTATTAAAAATAATTGAATTAATTTAAATGTTTGTTTGTAAAAAAATGTAGTAAGTTAATATAAATTAAATTGTTAAAAATATGAAATATATAGTATCGATTGATATTGGTGGAACAACTTTTAATTCAGGGATTTTTACTGATTCTCTGAATCAAGTGGCAATTTCAAAAAAAGATAAGATAAGATATTATGAATCAAAAAATGATGTTGTAAATGCTATAGTTAAGCAAGTTAATGATTTGATTGATTCTGTAAATATTTCTAAGAATGATATTCTAGGTCTTGGTATTGGAGCTCCAGGACCATTAGATCCAAAAAAAGGAATAATATTAGATACTCCAAATCTTAAAATTTTTAAGAATTATCATATTACTTATGATTTAACAAAAAAATTAAGAATAGATACTTTTATTGAGAATGATGCAAACTTATTTGCACTAGGTGAGTGGCTTTTAAGTTATAAAAAAAATGACGTAGTTTTAGGTGTTACTTTAGGGACAGGATTAGGCTTTGGCCTAGTAATAAACAATCAGATTTTTACAGGTGGTAATGGTATGGCAATGGAATATGGGTTATCTCCTTTTGAATGGGGTATTGCAGAAAAAAATGCATGTATTGAATTTATTCGAAATAAATCAGAAGAAATATATGGAGAAAGATTAAGTCCAATAAAGATAGAAGAATTTTATCATGGTGGTGATGAAAAGGCTAAAGTTATATACAGTGAATTTGGGAAAAATTTAGGTAAAGTATTATCTCATGTAATAAATATGGTAGATCCTCAAATTATTTCTATAGGAGGTGGTCTTTCAAAAGCAT
>Ga0066826_10000305_pt1 | contig 23624 bp, 17 predicted proteins | sample ETNtaG_12_FD_65496 | JGI IMG/M metagenome (GOLD analysis project Ga0066826, IMG submission 65496) | Marine microbial and viral communities from oxygen minimum zone, Eastern Pacific Ocean - ETNP201306SV49 | ecosystem: Environmental > Aquatic > Marine > Oceanic | place: Pacific Ocean: Eastern... | reverse complement strand
TGACAATGAAAAATCTAAGGGGAAGCCTGAGGAAAAATCTTCAGAGGATGTCACTGAAGACATTGAGGGAGCCACTGAAGATACTGAGCCCGGTCTTGGCCCCTGTGTAGTAGGAGGTGATGTTCTGAAGCCATTGCCTGGTACAAATGCTGGAGAATCGGGTTGGTACTTTGATTCTAATGGAAAACCCTCACTATGGGAGTTCAGGACCATCGGATGGGAGAGAATCAAGTAATAATGAGATGGAATTGAACATCAGTACTGTTCATCATCGTTAGGAAAATCACCACTTCTCACATCATCAACATAATTGTTGATTGCAGATTCAATTTGTTCTGAAAGATTAAGATAGCGGCGCAGGAATCTTGGACTGAAATCCATAGTAATTCCCAGCATATCGTGCAGAACAAGTACTTGACCATCACAACCGGCACCAGCACCAATACCAATTGTTGGAATGCTGATTGCCTCGGATACCTTGGTGGCTAGTTCGGCTGGTATCTTCTCCAATACAACTGCAAAACAACCTGCTGCTTCCAATAATTTTGCATCTTCAATCAACTTTGATGCCTCTTCATCCTCGCGTGCGCGAACAGTGTAAGTACCAAACTTGTAGATTGATTGTGGAGTAAGACCCAAATGCCCCATTACTGGAATCCCAGCAGTTAAGATTCGCTTGATAGAATCAACTATTTCTGCGCCTCCTTCGAGTTTCACTGCATGACCCCCGCTCTCCTTCATTATTCGAATGGCATTATCAAGTGCTGCTTTTGAATTACCTTGGTATGAACCAAATGGCATATCTACAACAATCAAAGCTCTGTCGACAGCACGAACTACGCACTGTGCGTGGTAAATCATGTGATCAAGAGTAATTGGTACAGTTGTATCATTTCCAGCCATAACATTTGATGCGGAATCACCCACCAAAATTACATCGACTCCTCCATTATCAACCAATTTAGCAAGAGAGAAATCGTATGCTGTCAACATGGTGATTTTTTCACCAACCGCTTTCATTTCCTGAAGCGTATTTGTGGTGATTTTTCTAGCCTTACCTGCGACAGACATCCTCTTCCCCCAAATAATGCGAAACGCCAACTAAACTTCAAGACAACGGCTACTATTAACAGCCAATAATTTCATTATTTCAATCAATAAAATCCATTTTTGAAAAGAAAATGGAGTTTATTAGCATTACAACTCTACGGAATTAACTGCCAAAGCAACACTTGAGGCATCGCCCTGCCCTCACCAATCAATTGTCACCAATACTTGGTAGGATTCTGCCACTCATCAACTGGGTTTGACCAATGAGATACGGGATTAGCCAGACCTAATGGCAACACTCTTTCATGGCCGTGCTCTGCAAATTCATTGTATTCATCACTATTGAAATCATCTCTATTTGAACTTCGAGTATATGTTTCTAAGGTAGAAGAGAAATCACCAACATTTGAACCCATGCTATATGTTTCAGCCTCAGAAGTAAATTCAGTTGCAGAGATTCCAAGCATAGTAGGATGGGTCCCTTCTGGTTGTGCCCCTATCGACATTACTGCCGTATCTGGATTATCAGCAAAGCCTGCAAGTTTTTCTAGAACGTCTACTCCTTTAGAAGTGGGTAAATGAGGCGTGAGTCCTTGTGTGGCTACCTGCTTCCATGATTGATTTGATTGACCTGCTTTAATTACAGCCCCGGTAATGAATATAATCGGCCCGATAATAAAAAGAAACCAAAGTTCTTCGACCATTTCGGTCCAAAATGGAATAATTGTCATAACACCCCCTATTTGCATGAGCATCTTTCCAAGATCTTGCCCCTCCTCAGCCATTAGACTACCGAGAAGAAGCCACACCATTGAACTTATGCATGCAATAATTTAGGCTATAAGCACCACACGCCAACACATGGGCGAGCAGCAAAGCCTAGTCGTCTGCTTTGGTGAAGCCATGCTTAGGCACTCAAAAGACAGCAAAGGCATGAAACAAATCACACCTGGTGGTGCTGAATATAATGTAGCCTGCGCACTAGCAAACCTAGGGATATCAACAAAATGGGTGACATCTCTACCAACAAATAATAATTCAGAATTAATCACAAGCCAAGCAATAAATAGAGGTGTGCAGTTAACAATATTCCCTTCAACACATCCTGTGGGTGAATATCAGGTCCTAGAAGAACAAGATGCTGTTTTGTATGAACGCTCTAATTCTGCCTTTGCGAACTTAAGTTCAGGTGAAATCAACTGGAGAGAACAGATTTCTGCAACTCGTTGGCTAGTTGTTAGTGGAATCACGCCCTTGCTCAGTGAAGGCGCTAAAGCAAATTGGGGTGCGGCAATGACTTTTGCAGAATTAGATGGGACGCTAATCGCCCTAGATTTGAATCATCGTCCATCTTTAGCAACTTTTGAAGAATTATGGGCTATTGTAGAGCCAAAACTTAGGCAAGTAAACTTGCTTGTGATATCACCTGATTCACTAAAACACGTCATGGGACATAACAGCTTAGAGGATTTAGTAGAAATGAGGAGGCGTTGGAATATCCCCTATTTAGCATGCACTTGGAAAAAACAACACTTGAGAAGTCAAGAACGTTGGAGCGCAGTAGCGCATTCTCACGGGATTGAAAATACTCAACCGATTTCTGTAACCCATCAACCTGCTGAGTATCTAGGAGGAGGTGATGCGTGGCTTGCTGGATTTATCGATGGATTGCTAGAAGGATTGAATCCTAGTGATTGTTGTCACCGCGGTGACTTACTGGCGGCCCTCACGCAACAGACCTTCGGAGACCTAGGAAATGTGAGCCGTGAAGAGTTATCAAGGTGGGAATCAATTGAAGGGGCGGTCGACCTCTTGCAGGATAGGTGAGGGCATGTCGCTAGAGTGGAATCTTGAGCGGATTGGTCGCGCTGGATTCATTGGTATACTGCGCGGCGAGGACCCTGAAGCATTGATTCAACGAGGATTAAGATTAGCAGACGCCGGAGTAAGAGTTCTAGAAGTAACGCTAGACAGCAATGATGCTGCAGGAGTTTTTGCTACATTGAAAGAGCATTTGAGTGATGATGTGATGCTTGGCGTAGGGACAGTGATGCATCCACCGACTGCTTTGCCATCTGTTGCAGAATGGGGGGCAGATTTTGCCCTATCACCCGTCAACCCAGAAGGCTTCATTCAACTTGCCAATGAATTGGATATTCTCGCTGTGCCTGGTGCTGCAACTCCAGGGGAATTGTGGAAGGCACATACTGCTGGCGCTATGTTAGTCAAACTATATCCAGCAGCTACTAACTGGTCTCCAGAAATGCTTGCAAATCTTCCTAGGCCATTACGACAAGTACACACTTTACCCACAGGGGGCGTGAAATCTGAAGATGTGATTTCATGGTTAGATGCTGGTGCTTTCGCCTGTGGACTCGGAGGGCAACTTACTGTTGAAGAAGCAGACTTCCTAAGCAGTCAGATTTTGGCAAGGAGAGGTGTGATGAGATGAATATCCGCTCAGCAAGTGTCGTAAGATGTCCACCGCGCTGGCTTCTAATTAGAGTAGAGAGTGATGATGGTGAAGTCGGTTGGGGCGAGGCCATTGGCGACCTGCACGAAGAGGTAGAGGGCGCACTCAAAGCAATTTGTGAACGCACTACTGGAAGAGAAATTACCAGTATTGAGAGAATAAAACAAGAGATGCACAAGGGCCGATTTTGGCGCGATGGACCTGTGCTTAATACTGCAATCAGTGCTCTAGAAATGGCATTATGGGATTTACATGGTAAAGAAGTTGGAGCACCAATTCACCAACTACTAGGTGGGCCTGTACGGGACAGAGTAATGGTTTATCGAAATCTATGGGGCAGAAGCGCAGATGAATTTGCTGCATCAGGAAAGGCAGCACTAGAAGAAGGCCTGAACATGGTCAAAGTAAGTCCTGCTGGCCCAACCTCAACAACACCTTCTGACTCTGAATTACAAGTGATACTAGACACGGTTTCGGCAGTACGGGATGCCATTGGAGATGCTAAATTAGCAATAGATTTGCACGGAAGACTTTCCCCTGCCGCTAGCCGAAGATTGCTACCTCTTTTGGAGCCATTTGATCTTACATTTGTTGAGGAGCCTTGTCTTCCTGATGGCAGCGCACACCACTTGAGAGATTTGCAACAATTACACCTTGAACAAAGAATACCTTTGGCAACTGGTGAGCGACTACTCACAAAACGGCAATTTGCTGACCATCTATTCCCAAGCCCAATAGCAGCAGTATTGCAACCTGATCTTTCACTCGTGGGTGGGATTCGTGCTGGAATTGAAATCGGGGCTATGTGTGAAGCCGCTCAAGTATCTCTAGCACCACACTGTCCATATGGGCCAATTCAACTAGCGGCCTCATTACAAGTTGCTGCTGCAAGCCCTGCTCATGCTTTCCAAGAATTCCAGTCACTAGGAGGAGCTGCTGGTGGCGGCACTCCGGGCGGAGGGGCTAACTGGGCATTCAATTTGCTCGCAACTCCATTCGCAGTGGAGGAAGGTATGGTTGCGGTACCCAAAGGACCGGGCCTTGGAATAGAAGTTCAAGATCATCTCATCGAAGAACACTTGGATTCATGGAACCCGCATCCACCTACACTTTGGCAGCACCCTGATGGCTCTCACGCAGAGTGGTAGTTAGCCTCACCCGGCATTGAACCCCTTACTCCACCAGTTGGATTCTCTACATCACCCACGAACCGTGGCACGACATGAAGGTGGACATGGAAAACAGTTTGACCTGCTGCCTCTCCAATATTGACCCCTAGATTCCAACCATCTACTGATGGGAAACTAATATCCAAATCGTCTTTCAGCCAATCTGCTCCTGTCATAAGGGAGGCCTTTTCTTCTGGAGTGCAATCCCAGAATGAGCCTACATGGCGCTTCGGAATAACTAGGCTGTGCCCCGGAGAAATTGGGAAGGCGTCCCGAATTGCGAATGAAAGTTCGTCCTGCCAAAGAATCTCTCTAGAGCCATGCTCAAGGATTTCACAAAAGGGGCAGTTGATCATGTATCCACCTCCAATTCTGCATCAAGAATGAGGGGTATTGAAGAAGAAAAGAAAGTTGATCGAATCCATTTAATCCAACGAGGTTCCCAAGGGTCACTTCCTAACTCATCTTCACCCAACTTCAAGTTGCTGAAAATCAGCCAACCCAAAGCAGGACCCAATGCTGCAAGCATGAAGAGTAACCAGTATGCATCGCTAGTTGCGAATAGGACTAACCCTCCTATTCCAACCATGACAAAAGTTGCAGATAGTGCCTGTGCTGTTTGGAAAACAGACATGTGAGTGCCACCCATTCTTGGGTCTGCGACATCTGCCCAAGTAGTGATGAAAGTGAACATCATACAATCGGTAAGAACCAAGGTTGGAATCCAAATGATTAGTGTGACAATTCCTGGTAGTTTCACTAGCATTGAGGTGCCAAGTAACAAATAGCAAACTACTGAACCAATCGCGTACATTCTCAAAGTTCTTTTTCGCCCATAAATATCTGACAGCCATGGGCCGGCCAATCCAAGATAATTGATTACAGCAAATACATTCCACCATAGGGTGATTTGTGCCCCATCCATATCTTGAACTTCAACAAGATAGGCTGAGAACCATGCTTCAAATCCATCACCAAGTGGAAGCAGAATGCACCCTAGCAATACTAACCAAGCCGTCTTAGTCTGCATCGCTGCTAGAACCTTTGATACCATTGGGGTCCCATCAGGGAATGGACTTGCCTGTTCTGCTTTTGGAAGCGGCTTGCCCTCTTTCATCATCAGCGTGATACCTATTCCTGAAGCCATTACTAGGAGTAACATCAGGAATGTCACTACCTGAATTGATGCGAAATTGGTAATGCCATCAGAGATGAATGGTGATGCACCACCGCCACCAATCCACCAACCCATCAGCAGGATGACGAGATGGCCGCCACCACGATATGCTAGGTTAATCATAGAATTAGCACGGCCCAATTGTGGTATGCTTTCAGCCATCATTGCAGAAACTGCTTGTTCAGCAAACAGGCGAGGGACTAGTGCTAGAAGTAATACAGCAATCCAAATCCAAGGCTGGCTACCAACATCAATCAGAACTAGTGGCATCAGTAATACAAGATGTCCAAGCGTCCCATAAAGCATCCAACTGCGTCGGCGGCCCCATGGCAAAGTCTGCATTCGATCAACAGGTTGAGCCCAAAGTGGCCGCATGAAAAACGGAATTTGAACAACCATAAACATAGCAGCAACGGTGTATTTGTCCAAACCAAATTCTGCCATACCAAGTGTGCGACCCCAATACCCAAGGAAGGCGAAAGGCATGGAAAAACCGAGATAGAAAAGAACGAACCAGAGGTCCCTAAACCGGTCGTCCTCCCCAATATCATGCCGTGAAATTGGGCTATCTTCTTCCTCCCGAGATGTTGATGGAGCAAGATAAATGAAGACGAAAAGGGCTAGAGCAATTGCTAACAATATTAGGAATATTGAACCAAGTGAAAAGCCACCTGACGAAGCACCCTGAGCATCTAGTTCATCATCAGTTTGATTTGTGGCGTTAAAATCCCAATCCCATAAAGCATGTGTGGCTACTATATCAAGTCCAGTTTGAAGCCCAGACTCAACATTTGGTCGCCCTCCGGCTAACGTATTGATTGTCGTAACTGAATCTGTTTGTGCGTGCTTAGGAGTCTGCTCACAAGTATCACCCTCTTCGAAAATATACTGATGCTGACCTCTAATCCAAGTAGCAGTATGGCCAGCCATGATAAAATTGTAATGATCTGAATTTCCTTTTGTATCGTCAATTACACTGACCCATGGTTCAGGATGGCTTAGATTATCATTTATCTCTTTGAGATGATTCTGGAACCACTCAGCATTAGACTGCATTTCCTCTGTGACTTCAAGACCCTCATTTTCATAATACGACCAATCATCAACTGGCGAAGTGAACTGATAGAGCGTCCAGTAATCCTCATCACAACCTGTCGCTTGACTTGCGGCAGGTGTTGGAACAGGCCAGTTTAGGGCAAACATATCCAAATTGACGTATGTCACATTGGTGCCGTTAGGAATCTGTTCTTCTACGAAGTGCAGACTACCTTTTCCACCACCTTCAGATGAACCAGATCCCTGCCACTCTTCGTAATCCCACCAACCTAACTTCCAAGTGTGAGTAGGTGTACCATTCCATTCTGAAAATGTCCTAGCTAATTCCAATAGCGAGCCGCTTCCGGTCCCATCGTCATATGCTCCTGAACTGGTACAACCAGGGTAAATTATTCCCGAGACTGGTGGCGGTGAATAGCAAATCGCATCATGATGTGCACCAACGACATACCAATCATCTTCCAATGTCCCATTGATTGTTACAACGATATTCTGACAATTGTTGCACTCTAGAGTCGTGAAATTTTGGAGTTCTACTTCGTAGCCCATTCCTTCAAGTTCCTCAGCAATCCAATTTCGAGCATTTTCATTGGCAGTTGTATCAATACGACGATAACCAAACTGAGTCATTGAAACCATGTTATCGTAGGCCGCACTTCCATCAGGCCAGGACTCAGGGATTCCATCATCAGCCCCTTCTGATGGTATTGGAGCGGCAAGCGTTGCTATCGAAAGCAACGACAGTGAAAGGAACGCAACAAGCAAAGTTGCTGACCGCCTACGCTCAACCATCAAACAGGACACACGGCGTGTCAAACTTGAGGCTTTACCTCGGATGATGCATAGCATCATCTTGATTTGCCTCTACAAAAGTGCAAAACACCACACCTTGGTTAATCTAGGTCACTGGAAAGGGAATCACTCATCTATGTGGTTCTGCGCGACCAGCATTATGGGTAAGGAATGGGACGCTCCTGAAAAGCGTACTGAACCTTACATGAAAGGTGAAGAACTGCGCCTTACCATTGAAGAAACGGATGTGCAGAGAGGTCAATTAGCGCTCTGCTGGCTCACCCAAGCATCGTGGCTTGTCAAGTATAGAAACTGTACAATTCTAATCGACCCATGGTGGCGTGATTTAGAGGCAGGAGACCATTGGGGAAAATTGCTCGGAGAGTTCCCTTTATCACCTGTAGAGTTCCCCTCAATTGACTATATTTTCTGCACACATTGGCACGATGACCATATCTGCCCAACAACACTTCCACTCATCGCAAAGAGATTCCCTGCTGCCAAGTTTGTCGTACCACTACGTAGCCGTCAAATGCTAATAGACATGGGTATTTCACGAGGTAGAATACATTCCATGCATGGAAATGATTCTGGACAATTAACTGGCGGACTCTCGTTCTTTGCAATCCCATCAGCTCATGAGGAATTAGATTTTGATGATAGAGGAGCGCATCTCTATCTTGGCTACTTAATTCGCTGTGATGGCACCACACTATTCCACATGGGTGATAGTCGCCCATATCCTGGTTGGGAAGAAAATATTGAGCGGGCCGCTAGACTGCTATGTGTTGAAGGAAATGGTGATGCACCGATTGATATTGCATTATTATGTATCAATGGCAATGATAATTTAGGCCATGATGAAGCCATTAATCTAGCTGAAAAGTTGGATGTTGACCTAACAATCCCTATGCATTATGGCATGGATCCAGGAAACACCGTAGACCCACAAATTTTCATTGATGAGATTGAAGCGAGAGGAGACGAATTAGAATATCTAATTACGGAGCCTGGTGAATTATTCGTTATAGAATAATCAAAGACGGCCGCCACTGGCATCATAATTTTCTCGTGCGTAAAGTAGTCCTTCAGGAAGCCCTACATCGATATAATCTGCATCTATCTCGGCGGCAAGCAATCTGCCACTACTAGCTAATGAACCTAACATCTCAACATCATCATTGCCACTCTGCCACCAAAACTCACTGGTGACAAGCATCCTCCCAGTACAACGCCACCTAGGTGGTGAGGTCAAAGGAAAAGAGACATTCTTGCGCTTCTCTAGAATACCACTGACCAAACTATGTCCAGCATTCTTAGAGCGTGTAAGCGAGTCAACTCTGCCAGTGTCCGAAAGCATCTCCCCCCAAGGAGATACGACAGGCACTACACCAATCACGCACCTGTTTGATGAGTGGTGTACCTTGATCAACTCTGCCGCAGGACAAGGATGGCCAAGGTAGAGATTGTCTGGAGTCGCCACCAGCATTTCTTCACCAGAAATAGGAATTGCCTGTTTGATTGCATTAACCAAACCTTGCGGCTTTTCCTGTTCGACCAAATGTATGTCGCCACGCTGTAAATCTCCAGACTCCTCCAATCTTTGTTTTATTGCAGGTTTTTTTGGAGATGTAACTACTACAATCCCTTCCACCTCAGCTGCCCGAAGTTCATCTATTGTACGATGAATCATAGTTCTTCCATTAATTTCAATCAATTCCTTACAGCCATTTACATGGTGCTCAATGATGCGACTTCCTCGCCCAGCAGCCGGAATTACGCCCCACATCGTTTCTTCGAGACAACGTTTGATTGTAGGATTTGCCCCTTTAACCCCTCTCTATCATTTCTTAGGTTTCGGGCATTAATTCATTTGCATGAACCACCGAGCAATACCCGTGGCGACCACCATCTCCTGCTCCATCCCGGCTCGCATCGGCCTTTTGGGTAACCCATCAGATGGATATTTCGGAGAGTGTATATCACTACCAGCATGGGACTGGAAAGCAACTGTGAACCTTACTCCAAATGATGTTAATGAACTCCCCACTGATGAAGGGCTGATACGCATCATGGAGCCTACTATGAGAGTATTTCAGAATCAATTCAATCCGCCAAGAAAACCATTCATTGCAAGCGTTCAGACTAACATTCCTAGACAGGTTGGGTTGTCCGGCTCTTCAGCAATTGAAACCGCATTCATTCTTGCTTTGATGGCACACCACGAGATTCCTGTTGACTGCCTAAGTTCTAGAGAACTAGCCGAATTGGTGCTGAAAATTGAGACTGAAGAATTAGGGATTGTTGCTGGACTACAAGATAGGCTACCACAAGCCTACGGCTGCATGCTTCACATGGACTTCCGAGAAGATTTGATGAAGAGTAGGGGTTATGGAGAATATACCGAACTTAATTCATCATCACTACCACCACTTTGGTTAGCACACGCACCGATGGGGAAAGATTCGGGGGAAACACATTCTGACTTACCTAGAAGATGGGCTGAGAGAGATGAGCAAATGGTCTCAATCATTGGACACCTAGCAGAATGCGCTAGAGAGGGAAGAGATGCAATTGAGAGTGGCGATTCACTACTACTTGCAAGCAATATCGACACAAACTTCGATTTGCGTAGAGAATTGTTTGGTGACCAAGCACTTGGCGAAAGCCTAGATGCAGTAATGCTTGCTAGATCTCTAGGTTCATGTGCTAAGCAGACTGGTTCAGGAGGAGCTATTTTTGGGATTATCCCAGACAATGATTTCTGTCAAATAGCCCCGCCTGCATTTGCTAAAATGGGGTGGGAATTCCATGCCGAAATAGAGGTGGGCACATGACTGAGCGAATGATACTCGCCTATGTTCATGACCCCCCGGCTAAGCAATCGATTGAAACTCGGTGGCGGGAACCACAATTCCTCTTTGAACAGGGATTTACTGATTTAGTGATTGCAGACCAATTGACTGGTTGTTGCAGCCTAGTCATGCATGAAGCTGATGAAAAAATTAGCAAACCTGCTCTAATAGAATTAGACCAACGACTTCAGAACACACTTGATGCTGGGATGAAAGCATGGGTCATGGATGACCTCTTCACACTATCAAAAGATGTTGCTAACAGCACTAGTGGTTGTCCGCATGATGAACAAACTTGGCAAGCAATTAGCATTAATTTACAAATGCTATTTGAGAGATTACCCGATCTACAAGGAATCATTTTTCGTTTTGGGGAATCATTCGAAACTGAACCATGGGCGGATAGAGTAGACCCATTTTCATGCCAATGTGAAATCTGTGGCAACCTAGGTAAAATCGGAGCACTGAAACGAATTATTTCAGAACTTGAAGAGCATGTTTGTAAACAATCAGGAATGTATTGTGTCATCAGAATGTGGGATTTAGGAGAAGAAGGTGTACACAATGATTCTGAGCAACAATCGTCCGCTTTAGTCGATTATAATGAAAATCCAAGATTAGTAGTATCAGTTAAGCACACCGCAACTGACTACTGGAGACACCAACCTTGGAACACATCCATTGAACTTGACGGACCACCGCGCATGATAGAATTTCAATGTGAAAGAGAATATGAATTCCTAGGGCTTGTCCCTAACTGGTTAGGACACCATTGGTCTACAGGTTTTCAAGAAGTTGATGAACCAAAAACTGCAGGACTAGCAAACTCACTACCACCGAACTGGGCAGGATCATACATCATTCCCCGAGGAGGTGGCTGGTCTGCTGATGTTGCTAGCGATGATTTCTGGTCAGCCATCAACACTGCTGCTATAATTGCCTTAACAAAAGAACCTAGAAGGAGCGCTGATGATATCTTAGACACATTTCTTCTTGAACAAGGGTTTGAAGATGATACTAGCCGCCACTCCTTTGCTGCCCTCATAAAAATGAGCAGTGACCTCGTTCTCCATCTTAGATATCTACCTACATTTCAACACCTTACCAACCAACTTTGGATGCCTAGCCATAACTGGTTCAGAGACGATACCTTCGTCCCAGGTGCTTGCACTCACATAGCTAATCTAATTGTTAAAGAGAATAAAACTGAACTCTTCCAAGACGAACGCTCCTTCGCCTCAATAGTAGCACGCACACAACTCTCTCGTGCAGAAGCCCTATTCGAGGGTGGGACATTAAGTGGTCATCCAAAAGCAGAATTCATACTTAATTCGTACAAATGGGCAAAGCAATTTGCAGAACTAAGTGAAGGGATTTGGAATGAATTACTCTCATCTACTCCACTAAATCGAGAGAAAACCAAGACTATTATTGAATCAGCGTTGTCAAACAATCCACTAAAACCCCTTAGATGCCTAGACTAATTCAATGCGCATCGCTATGAGGAAGTAACCTCTCGGGCAGAACATGGAGAAGGCGTTGTTTCATCGCCTTTGGATGGAAGTGGACTTTGATGACCACCCCTATCCTGGAAGTCATTCACCAATACCTCAAGGAGAATTACACTTCGCTACCCATGATGGTGCTATCACAATAGGAGATGACCGCCTTACCTTTCGACTAGGCAAAGGTAGTGATGGGGAAGATAGTATACACAGATGGACCACTGAGCCTGTGAAAATAAATAATGGACCAGACCGAATGGGGGAACACCGATGGTCTCTCAGCCCCAAAGATTTCGGCCTTACCATGAGCGCTTTTGTCGCAGTAAAAATTGGAAGACCGGAAGTTGCAGATGGTAAATCAATTCTTGAGGAGCGCATGTTGCTAGGAGAAATTCGCAACGCCTTGGCCCCATTACTACCAAACTGGACGTGGCATTTGGAAGTTGACAATAAGAATGACCGAACTGGTTGGTACATTCGCGCTCCAGAAGAATGGGATAGCTTGTTCACAATTTTTGCAGGGCTTGGGTGGTCTGCTGAATCACCTAACGATAAAAGTGGATTCCTACTTTTTGAAAGAGCGCCACCTGGGGAGTTAGACAGAGAAGATGAGGCAGAATCGAATCGTCTTGATTCCCTAAGAACTGTCGCACTGTGCAATGACCAGCGGGGCGCTCTGACAAAGTTGACAGACAATCCAGAATGGGCTCATGTTGCTGTCCCATACCACCTCGAAAAGTTACCTGGAAATGTCCAACTTTGGCCACCTAGTATGGGGCGCTGGCCACTACTAGTTGCTCGACAAGAGAATACCAGTTCAAGTGCGGATACAGCTAATTGGGCAGCAACCATCGTTGAATCCTTACAACCGGCAATATCTACCTTGTCAGCAAAAATTGACAGCCTTAACTGGCAGTAATTGAGAGCCCTTCTTCATCTGGAGCCCATTCAACTAGGCTCCAACCTGCGGCTTCACAAGCAGCCTCAACCACCTCTCGCTTTCCAAGATTGCACAAAAGCATCGCACAGCCACCGCCACCGGCCCCTAATGCCTTCCAAGCGAGAATATCCTTTGATGCCAAAATAGGATCTACCACTGCACGAAATGGGTCGTGGAGTCCTTTGTCTAGTAAATCAACACCCTTGCAAACTTCGTGAAGCGATTTTATCACCTCATCTCTTCTATCTTGTTGAATTGCTTTGGCCATTCCTCTAGCAGCTAGACGAATAGTCAGTAAACCATCTTTCACCTCTTGGTCATCGTCATCATATCTTCGCCAAATATCGGCATGTAATTCACCTGAAACATGTGGAAGATTTGAATTAACCACCACTAACTGTCGTTGTAGCCATTTTGTTGCCGAGGAAAGAGGCGATAGCGGCATTTCCTCAACAGAATCCTGCATGAACATCAGATGGTTCCAACCACCATGAGAAGCGGCCCATTGATCTTGACGGCCTCCACGATTACCCAATAAGGCCTCAAACTGGAAGGCTTGTTCAGCTATCGCCTTGCGCCCTTCATCATCTACCTCAAGTGCCTTGATTGCACCCATAAGTGCAACATTGATTGCCCCCGTAGTCCCTAAACCAGAACCCACTGGGACCTCACAGGTGTAAGATACTGAGAGAATACCATCATCATCTACCTCAAGAGTTGCAGTAGCGTATTTATTGATGGCTAAATTAACAACCTCTCCACCCATATCATGAGTATATGGAGCAACATCAGTCCACCCTCCTGCGAAGTCAAGTCTGACTGGAGCACGAGCAACAACCTTGCGAGCCACACCCCATCGGATACGCCTTCACCCATCAACCCTCGGACGGCTATTTCGACAAGTCTGTAAACGCATCATCAATGAGTTGTTGCCCTCTTTCCATTATCATAGAGCGCCACTTGTCAGATGAGGGATTAAAAATCTCAACCAATTTTCTTCGCTCTGGTGCATTCAACTTTTTTCTCTCCTCAATGCTTGACCAATGTGTCATCCGATTCTCAGCCCTGAGTGCTTGAAGCACCTTTACTGGCTTGACTGTCCCAAACTCCTGTATGATAGATGTCCATTCAATTTCAGGCCAGCGAGCCATCACCCCCTCCAGCATACCACCACGAATATCGTAAGCAACTTTTGAATCAGGCCCAATCGATTGAATGCCACCCCCATAATGTGCCGATAAACGTGTAATCTCTTCAGGTGAATCATCACCTATGACAAACAATGAATCTACTCCAAATGGGCCTAGCCCAGTATGGAAGTCAAGCCATGTCACCTGTTTCACATCTGGAAGATTTTTCTCAAGATGTTCTATCCATAATCTCGGCCCCTCATATAGCATAGAACCGCCGTACTGCAATGCCTTTGGCCTTTCGTACTGACCCTCTGCAATGGTCTGTTTCGCCACATTAAAACCCATACGAAGAATTGTCCACGCTGCCTTAAATGAGAAAAAGTCAAACAATGAGTTATGCGTCCTAGGATTGAGTAATTTATCCAATTCGTGATATCTTTCAGGCTCCCCTACATAGGCATCACTAGGTAGCAAGAAATTGCGGTTCAAGTCTGCGTTATTCTCGTTCACTCGCCTCAACCAAGCAAAACCATAGGGATTGATTGCGTGGGCAATCATAAGTCCGGTGTCATCTGAAATCTTCAACTCACCCTCCGCACACCTTTCAAGCAGTCGAACTTGGACTGCGCTGCCAGGAAAACCCTCTACACCATGAATGCCACTTGTATGAATTAGGAGGCGTTTTGGATCACTAGGCCCAATGTATGCAACATCAATTGAAAGTCTCTCTTCTGAAGGACCTAACACAGACAAGGTTAGTGTTGTTAATTCGGCATTTGCCTTTTCACAAGCATCAAGAAAGCGTTGTCGCGCTATGATATAATCTGGAGAGAAATAGCGCCACAAATCTGCTACTAAAACCATTTTTCAGCCTCACTTGAAGCGGAAAGTGAGAATCTTCTTTGCCCCTACTGTAACATCCCATCCTCTGTCACTAATGTCTACAGATTTACCAGCATTCTCAAGCATATCACATACATTGCACTCGAATAGTGGAAGGTCCGTCTCAATTCTACCTTCCCAATCATGTTTGGTAGGGTTGTGTACCCTAATTACCGTGCCTTCACCATCTTCTGCGGGTTTACAAGCTGACAGTAGCGGTCTTGGACCATCTCCCACAAATCTAACTGGGGCAGCAGAACGACCACGTATTCCCTTAGCGTTTGGCTGATCGAAAAAGCCGTTCAACTGAGGCTTAGGTAGTGCAGGTAAGAGACTGGCTTGAGAAGCAAATGACTCTGCCTTCTCATGCACTCCAGCTTGGGCCCATAATCCCTCGAATGGCAAAATACCCCATTTCATCGATGACTGCCCTAAACACTGAGCACCGGGCGCTGGATAACAAGGTCCAGCCCTATTTCTTCTACTAGCAAAACCATCTCGGGAAAGCCAACCAGTAGCCCTAAGCATAGTCACTCGGATATCCAAACCATCGGAGCCATCGGTCTGTGCTGTTTCATACTCATTTGAACCGGGCACTAAGACTGCAAGACCACCAAGTCGGTCTTGTAGAGCCACAAACTGACTGAAATGTTGGGTTGGCACATGTGGCTGCTCCCACCCCTCATCATGAGTCCAACTAGTTGGATGTGAAAGTACATCGTAAGCACCACCAGACCAGACTTTCTTTGGAGTTAATCCAGTGGGGAAGCAGAGTCGAAGTCTGTGATCTTCACAGGTATTGTTCATCCAAGTTTCAACTTCAATCACCTTAGACCCAGAGCGGAGTGTGACATAGTGGTCAACCGTAACCCAATCCTCTTCGGAGGAACGCTTCTGAGTTGAGTCATCAAATCTCACAGGCAATGCCCAATGGACTTGGACGTGAACGGTTGTCAACCACGGAGTTTCCATCAACAGTGTGATGTTTACATCCCTTTGATCTGAAGAATCTAAATCGCATATTCTACGGTCAAGGGGTTGAACTCGATTCTGCATCTTATCTCCCCTTCCACTTCCAACCTCGCAAGGATGCCCCCCTGCAGACCAGTCATAAGAATCACCAGCATCTTCTGAATCTTCGAGCCTTCCCACACCAGAGTAAGTCCTCTTCGTTGAAGCATCAACAACATCCCAACGGCCATCCTGTCGGAACTGAATCCTCACAAGGCCATTGTCAACCCAGTCAGTACGCCCTTGGCGGCCACCTGTTTTTACGGGCTTGCCAGGTAAATTCTGAGAATTGTTACCGGGTAACAAATGAGCAACATGAATACCGGGCGGCAGATTGTGAACCAGTACCGCGCCCTGTGCTTTGGGCAACTCGACATTTATTGCTCGGTCAGCGTGAACGTGAAGACCAAACATTGGTTCAGTTAGTGCAACCATTGTGTTAATCAAACAACCATCAGCCGGCTTTGACAACTCAATTTTAAGCGGCGTGTTTGGCTCCATGAAGCAGCGATACGCTGGTAATGGAATATCAATTGGCAAAGTGCCAGACCATGCAACAGGAAGTGGGTTATGCAATAAAATTGGAACTGCATCCCTGTCAACATGATGTAGATTGAAAGCACCGCGCAAGTCATCATTAGCATCTTCCACAAGCATCAATGAAATTTCTTGTGCGTGTTTCAGCAATACCTCATCATCATCATGAACTGCATCAACAGAACATCCACAAATGTCATCATGAGGGTGAGTCCTCAATACCTCTCTCCAAGCTAGGTTGAGTCTCTCCTGTCGATTACGGCCGCCAAAAGCACGAGCAGTTGCACTCAGTGGTTCTACTCTATCTCCCAACATACGCATAGTCTGGTCATTGAGCCTCTTGAGGTACATTCTAGCACTGAATACACCTGACAAGATATTACGATCCCAACCATCGTGAAGTTCCCCTTGGTAATGGTGCATCTTCTTGCGGCCAATCCAAGATTTAATGTCATCAACATATTCCTTGAATGAGGAATGCTTGAATTGAATTTTCTTGCCGAAGTTTTCGTTGGCTGCAGTTATCAGTTTGGGTAGTGTTACTTGTGGCGCAGTATGGTCGCTTCCTTGGCCAAACAAAAGATGCTCAGGGCGCCAATTGTACGTCTTACGGTGCATATCAAGAAGCCTGTCCATCTTTGCCATTGCAGTATCGATATTGATGTTCTCTGAACTCTTTTTATCGAGCGGCCTATCTTCAAAACCCCAGGCCATTAAGTTGGGATAATCAGGCACCTGCTTGATGGCAAGAACTTCTGTCTCGCCATCTGCTGCAGTCCAATAGAATACACCTTTTGCTTCTTCGGCTACCCAAGGCCCTGCACCTCTTGTGAATATGAATGAGTCAAGGCCGCAACCTTGCAAAATTGCTGGTAGTTGACCTACATGTCCAAATGGGTCTGGAACATAACCTGTGTGTGAACGACCGCCGAAAGAATTTGCAACTCTGTTACCAGCAATGAGATTTCGTACAAGACCCTCTCCTCCGACAATGTACTCATCGGGAAGCACATACCACGGGCCAATAGATAGTCTGCCTGACTCTACAAGAGAGATAAGCCTCTCACGGTTCTCCGGTCTGACATCTAGATAATCTTCAATGACCACAGTCTGACCATCTAACTCGAAAGAGGGGAAGGATTCTGGGTTCGCCTCCATCAAATCGAGAAGATCATCAACCATCTCAATTAACTTGTAACGGTATTGCTGGAATGTTAGATACCACGCTCTGTCCCAGTGAGTATGAGGTACAATGTGCCCTACAAGTTTAGAATCACCCATCTCACTAGCCGCCTCAAGTTGAGGTGTACTCTCAACGGGCTCAGGTGGAGGAGCTACTGGGTCTCGTAATGGCTTTCGAAGTGGAGATAATTCACCAATTTCAACGACTTCCACCTCAACTTCATCACGTGGGTCGGCATCATGTGCTTCGACAAGTGGTGACTCGGTTTCTTCTGCTATTTGTTCTTCTTCGGACTCTTCCTCGGAATCATCTACAGGAGCATCCTCCTGTTCAAAATCATCATCTTGAACATCCTCATCATCACCACTAGACTCCATGTCAGGAGTATCTAGAGATTCTTCAGAATCTGAATCTTCGGTAGTAGGTGGGCCACTTGGAGGACCTGATGGAGGACCTGCGGGTGGTGGGCCACTTGGAGCTGGAGGGGGACCCGTTGGCGCAGAAGGTGGACCGCCGGATGTTGCCCCCATCATAGCTAGAGCATCACCCATCTTGATTCCAACTAAATCTTCATCATCTTCATCGTCATCGGAATCAGCCTCTTCTTCAGATTCATCAGCGTGCCCATCTTCTTCGGGCTCCATTTCGACTGATTCTTCACCATCAGCGCCATCTTCGATAAAATCATCATCTGATGGCTCAACTCCATCAATCTCTTCAATTTCTGAATCATCTGGACTGGTAGGTGGGCCACTAGGGGGCATTGATGGGGTGGAATCTCCTCTTGGAGGGCCTCTAGAAATAGCGCTAGGGGGACCTCGCATAGTCGGCTTTGCACTACTCGGGGGGGCGTCACCTGGACCTCTTGGTGGGCCGCTTGATGAACGTCCGGGGGGACCTCGGGGAGGGCCACTAGGGGACTTCCCAGGGGGGCCACGGGGTGGGCCGCCCGGCCCGTCTTTCTTGACTCGCCTCTTCCGCGCCATGCACACCGTTTCACCGGTCCGCCTATCAATTCTATTGAGGCAAAGATAGAAAATCAAGGGCCAAGCAATTGTTCAACCGAATTGTGTAAACCCTCTGCTAAGGTTTTAATTGCCCCATAATGGCCAAAATCATCTACTAATTCGGCTAGTTTAACCGCCGATTCATCAGATGGTTCGCGGTAAGTTAGTGCGCTCCTCAAAGTCTCTGCTAAAGCCTCGTGTGGCAGACCATGAAATATGCAGAGATGAAGTGGCCCTAATATACGATCATACAATCCTAATTTTCGAATAGGGTCACGGGCATTACGCTCAATTGGATCTCTAATTGTGGCGTCTTGATACTTGGCTAGTGCTCTTTCACACCAACCCCGTTGTTCGTCAATATCAAATCCATATTCTGCTACCAGCGCAGCAGATGATTCCTCGCCTACTTGCCGTGCCAAATTAGCAATTTCAGAATCATTGGCAGCATCTGCCAACCAGGTGTAACCTTGTTCTGCGCCCAAATAACATACTGCTGCATTGATTGCATTGTACGTGTACAATTTACGTGTCAACTCTACTGCAAAATTAGGCCTAGCATCAAAACCAGTAATTTGACCTAGCAAATCGGGATCCATCAAAGCATCTCCATCAAGAGGAAGTACCCAGTGATCTTGTACCTGGACAACTAGAGGGCCTAGTTTTGCAACCTGCTCTTCAGTAGGCTCTATACAAGAGCGAAGTACCTGTGCTTGAGCAATCCCCAAGTCATCTAATTGGAATATATCAGAAACTAAAGCAGCAGGCTTAGGATGATTCTCACAGAGTATGATATCAATAGGGCCTCGCTGTAATCTCTCTGAAACTGCATCATTTACTGATTCAGCCCATTCAGCAAGATTATCGCCTCCAATTGAAGTCATTAGTAAATCAGCGCAATTGATGGCCTCTGCTACTTTTGTACTATCATTGGCAGGTAATGCAGATACTGGACCGATTGAATCGACTACCCCTGTCCTGAGATTTACGACTGGGTAAATGGATTCGTCTAGTAAACCTACAACATCCTCTGACACATCAACAAAACTAATTCTCCAACCAGCCTTGAATAAGAGATGTGCTAGAAAACCACGGCCCACCTTACCCGCACCAAATATTACCGCTGAGGGCTGTTGAGCTAACTTAGCCACACCTAGCACACTAACCTCTTGCCCCGCCCTTAAAGTTGCATTTCGTGACTCGACTAATTGGGGATTTAGTGCTAATCCCCCACCAATCAACATTTCACCAGATGGAAAATGACTCCGAATCTCCTTGATTGGGATATTCAATTCTTGAATCGCCACCTTTGCATCTTCTGACAAATCAACTTTGGAAATATCCTCTGATAAAGTAAGGCCACCTGTAGATGTGGCATTGTAGCAGAGAGGTGGCAACCGCCCGAGTGCTGGCAACCAACTCAATTTCTCCTGTGGCTCACCACCCACTAAACCAACATGTTCGCTGGTGTTGGCAAGATTGAATACGTCTCCTCTTCTAGCTGAGAGCCCTAGCACCCCGGCAGAAAGGTCGTCACAACCGCATATCACCTCTGCACCCACGGAAATTCCAGAGAGAAGTGAACCTGCCTTGGATACTTTACCAATCACTTCCTCAGGAAGATGGAAATTACCCTCTCCAGAGTACCCCCTCATAGAACGGGTGTCACGTGCGATTACGCCAGTTAATTCCCAATTCAGCATATCCTTGAGTTGTACTGCCACTCCCTCACCTATTGGTCCATTTTCCTGCTCCCACTGCGCCAATCTAGATGGCACCCAAGAACGGGTGGGTGGAAGAATATGGTCGTTTTCAACTATTCTTTCACAACCATCTGGCAGTGCTTCATGCCACTGAATAATTCGCCCGCAAACTGAGCCGTCGCGAATCACAATTGCCGATGGCCCGTGACCTGTGATCCCAACTCTGTCCACTTTTTTCCCATTTGAACCCAGCCAATCTCGAAGATTATTCCAAACACCCTCCGAAGAAGGCCAGGAAGCCATTTCCCACTGGCCATCTCGCCGTAGTAAGAGCACTTTTGTGGCGCTAGTACCTACATCAATACCTAACGTCAGTGAGTCCGGCATAGATTGCGGAGGCAAGAGGGGGTTCATTGCAGATTCTCCGGTCCGTTTGGCCAAGCAATAGGTAACCAACCGAGTGCTGTCAAACCAGGTTCAAGATCAATGAAGCGATTAGGTGAATCTGATTGTGCAGCAGTCAACAGATAATTTGGTACATCGGGGTGACCTTCACAGGAAGCGGGGTTCCATGAAGAATAATCCACAGATACAGCAGATGAAAAAAATTGCGCCACATCAGATTGTAGAAATGCCGTTGCTTGAAGCCGGCCACCTCTTTCCCAATGTTCAGATTCATTGGGGATGACAGTTCCAATTCTAACTACTATGCATTCCATGTTGTGTTTGAATGAGTAGTACTCTCCAAGTTGCTCAACAAATACCTTGCTCTCACCATAAGTGCTAGTAGTTGACACACCATGTTTGACTCCAATTAATTGCCCCTCCAAGGAGCCGCCTTCTTGTAGTTCAGACTCAAGACCCACCTGAGTTAACCCCGATGAAGAGAGAACTACTCTGCGGACACCTGATTCGAGAACATTATTCATCAGCATAGTTGTGACACCGACATTGTTTCGCATCATGCTCTCATCACTGTTTGAAGGGTTTGCATCTGCGGCTAGATGGACTACTACATCGCAATCTTTGAGCATCATTTGCCAATCATCATCACTAGCTTCTGCTAAATCAATATGGTGTGTGACGCGGCTTGGGGCTGTTGCATCTCCTGTATTACGGCCAGCGGCTAACCACTCATCATGTGGCCTATCTATCCCGACTACATCGTGGCCTTCAGCAACTAGGCAATCAACAACAACGCCTCCAATCAAACCGGCCGCTCCGGTCACCGCTACACGCATTGCCACACCCTATCGAAGAGGCGGCATGATATTGACCTAATCGGCTGTGCCATTTCTTGTGGCAGAAGGAAATCCATCACTAGCTATTGCTATTGCTGCCTTATTTCTAGCCGTCAGCATGGGTGGTGCAATATTCTATTTCACTAGCACATTGCCCAATGATCCAAAAACAATTGATGAAGGTGATGAAACTACAATTGAGCCTGAAAAACCAGAACCACCCATTGAATGTTCAATAGATGAACGTGAAGTTCTTGGCGGTGATGACTCAAGTGTGATTGGTTGTGAGAAAATAATAGCGCCAAATAATGCCACATTTGAACATCAATATATTACACTCACACGAGGTAATCATGTCATTGTAAATTGGAGCATTGAGGGTGATTATACTACACCAATCCTACATCCATGCACCGACTCATCTGCTAGTTTACAGCCAATTATCAAACCAATCATGAACAGCCTAAAAGTGATGGCTAACGATATAGGAAATTCAACTTGTGTTATCGAATTTTCAAATCCAGCTGGAACTTTGAACTACACTATATCTGTTGAAGTATTAGATTTACCACCATCCAATCTTGAATATCAACACCCCATTTACATCTTAACCAAAGATGAGCCTTTCACTATCTTTCCGAACTATGATGATGGGACTCCGACTAATTGGGAATCTAACCCCGCACTACCTCAAGGACTTGAATTGAGAGAAGATGGAGCGATAGTTGGCTCACCCTCTACCCTAATCACTGCCACCAACTTTGTCATCACAGCCAGTAACAGTGGTGGTTTTGACAACACAAATATCACTCTAATTATACACGATGAAAGCCCTAATTCTGTGAATTATATTGATAGTGAATTAATTTTGACTTTAGGAGAACAAATGAATGATATTTCCCCATCGCATTCAGGAGGCGATATTGAACGCTGGGAGATTGAACCTGAATTGCCCCTCGGCCTCTCATTTTCAAATAGCACTGGCCGAATTTCTGGGACTCCATTAATTCTTCAAGAAAGGACTGGTCACATTGTATATGCAAATAATAGTGGAGGGACTGATGTTACTCTCATCACTATCACAGTTAATGACCACCCCGTAAATTCAATTGATTATGGTGTAAATCTAATGGACCTAATTATTGACTTAACATCTGTAAATGTAACCCCAAACACGAGTGGTGGGACACCTGTAGAATGGGGGATTGAACCTGACCTTCCTCATGGGCTAGAATTTGATATTATTAGTGGTAGAATCGAGGGAGTAGGAGATACTATTACTCCATGGGTGAATCATACTATTTGGGCAAATAATTCTGGAGGAGCATTCTCATCTTGGTTAGAAATTAGAATCGTTAATATCACTCCAAACAACATCTCTTGGCAAGGCGGCACAGAGCATGTTCTTGCTGCAAATCAATCAATCAATATTAATGCGATAAATGGAGGACCTGGGATTGATACATGGGAAGTTTACCCTGCACTTCCTGATGGATTGACTCTATCTACTCTAAATGGAGATATCGATGGTTCTCCAATTGGGAGAAATGGAGTTGGAATTTCTCGCCACGCTTGGACAACTCATACGATATGGGCTAACAATTCTGGCGGCTCTTTCACTACAAACCATACATTTGCCATCCATGACTTAAACCAAGATCATAATGAGTTAGTGAAAAGGCCAATTGGAAGTGTAAATTACGGTGGTGCTTGGCCTTCTCTAATTCTCCCCATTGGCGAGTGGTCATTTGGTTTAGGAATAGATTGGGATGATCGACCTATTTCATCAGCAGGACACGCCGGAAAAGGAAGAATTGTGGGATATGGGCATGAGACTATGGTTGCTCGAACAAGCAATAATGAAATGGCAAATCTAAGCCTCAACTCACTTGACTGGGTTTGTGATGGAG
>Ga0066826_10000287_pt1 | contig 24250 bp, 20 predicted proteins | sample ETNtaG_12_FD_65496 | JGI IMG/M metagenome (GOLD analysis project Ga0066826, IMG submission 65496) | Marine microbial and viral communities from oxygen minimum zone, Eastern Pacific Ocean - ETNP201306SV49 | ecosystem: Environmental > Aquatic > Marine > Oceanic | place: Pacific Ocean: Eastern... | reverse complement strand
TTGTGTTTGTTCCAATATAATCTGGGACTTCAAATGCTTGTGAATGAGTAGTATTAGATCTAATCTTTGGAAGACTATCCATTCTAGCTGTGCCCAATCTTATGTGTACTTTTTCCAAAGGTCTGAAGGCATTTACATTCAATAGTATATTTTCTCCTTCCACTAAATGGTCTGAGTGATCTGCAGGTAGATTCAGGTCTATTGTGGCATCAGGTAAACTCATATCAACCGAAAACGCTCAATCCTGGAGAATCAACCATCTTTTCCAAAGTAACTGAAATTGCATGAGTTTGGCCAAGGACTTCTTGTGCCTTCAACATCAAACACTTCAACTCATTTCTTTCAAGCCCTTCTAACGCCGGCATAATATTGGATTTAATTACATCTGCTAATGCCCTATCAAGAGCATATTGGCCTCTAGAATTAAATACAGTTAACATAGAATCAATAATAACTGCGGGACCTATTTTTCTATAAGTTCTAACACCTCTTGCCACTTCATCATCCCTTGATTGAGGTAATTCCTGCTCCTCTAGGAAATTCATGAATTTGTTAAATGCCTTGAACATTGTTCCATCTTCATCATAGAAATCAAACATTTCTTTAGCATACCAATCAACTTCATCAGCGTCATCCGGCCTTTCCGGCGCGATGCCTAGTTTATTTAACTTATTAAATACAAAAGCAGGCATACGTTTGTATTCATCATCTCTATCAGGTAATCCTATTTCAACAAAAGCAAAACGTCTCATTAAGGCATGACCCACATTGAAAAGTGTATTCTTATCCTGAGTATTCATTGTTCCGATAATACGGAATTCAGGAGGCATCATGAATGGGGCGCCACCAGTCTCTTTTGCAGTAAGAAGTGCTTGCTTATCTCTATACTCAAATACTGTAAATAATTTACCAAACGCTTCGTCAATGTTTGCTCTATTAAACTCATCAATAACTAAATAATGAGGTTTTCCAATCTCTTGCATTGTTTTCTCACAATTTTTAGCTGCATCTGCTACATATCCATCTTTGAAAAAATATCCTCCTGAATCATCTGGAGAAATGCCACCAATAACTTCAAAATTAGACCATTCTGCGTTAGCTGTAACAATAGAATAATTAGGAATCATACTGCCATCTTTAGCTTCTTTTACACCACATACTTGACTTAAAAGTAAATTAGCCAAAGCAGTTTTACCTGTACCTGGATCACCATAAAGCATAATATTTCTTCCAGATTTTAAATGAGTGACTGTTTGATTTATAGTGTCTTCAGTAGTTGAATAAAATTTAGATAATTCCTCGTAATCTACAGTATAATCAACTTTCATAGCCTTCCTAATCTTTGGAGTTTGTGCCAACTCTTCTTTGAGCTCTTTCTCAATTTCACTCAGATTCAAATCAACACCATAATTTTCATCCTCTGTAGGTTTGATATCTATAGTTGCCTCAGGGAACTCTGAAAGCAATCTATCCATAGCATCCTCAAGCGAGACTTCCCCTGATTTTACAGGCTCTGGTTCTGATTCTCCTTTTTCTTCCATTTCCTCTTCAGGTATGAAATCTGAATCAAAGGGATCTGCAACAGGAGGTTTTGATAATTGCATTTCCACTATCCTATCCCTAAATTTCTCTGTACCATATTTTATTCCATACCAAACAGCCCCTGCCGCTACAGCTAGTGGCAAACCAAACATTATCCATTCAGTAGTTGATTCAGGAGAAGATACATCCGAACCTGAAAGTAATGCCGGAGCAATCATTGTAGCAAATAGAGTACCTATACCAGAAACAAATAAACCAAAGTATGCTAAACCTTCCATACTTTGCTCAGATTTTCGTTTACGATAAAACAAATACATTCCAATGAATGAAATAGAAACTGATAACACTGTGAGAATTATATCTCCTTGTTGAAAGGAAAAATTAGCACTATTCCTAACCAAATTCCAAACAATAACTACAAATTGTAAAGATAACCCCATCAGAATCATGAAGAAATATTTTGCTTCTTCCATATCTTTTAGTCTAACCGTCTGAAGAATATAGGCAGCTATTCCAATTAACAGGAATAGTATACCAGCCAATAATATCAACATCTCAATTGGCTGTAAATCAATGTATACAAATTGTTGATCACCGCCGACAGAGGTACAAGCTTTAGCTAATGAATCATCAAAATTATCTAAAGACTTACTGCAGGATAACCAGGGCCCTCTTACCCAATTGTGATGTAAGGCTGCAAAAACTAAAGAACCTGCTCCGATAAATGAATAAATCGTAGACAAAGGTGCATCACTAATATCTTTACCAGTAACTGAATAAAGGAATACTATATACGATACTACAATAATTACAAGACCTGCGACTGCACCTAATGTAGACTCAGGAGCACCCAAAGGTTCTTCATTGAGACCCATGTAAAGATATACTATTGCAATTATAAACAACATCAAAAATAGTGGAGCCATAATGTTACTATCACTTATTCTACGCGCCTGAATTAGTACACAGAGACCCATCAAAACAGTAAGTCCTAAAATAGTTTGATACTCTTGCTCTTGTACATTAAAACTACTCGTATCCCAATTTGAATTAAGAACTAAAGGACAACCATTATCATTACCTTTAGTCAATGCTTCTGACCATCCTGGACAAGTTAATGGCTTATTATAGGAAGTATAATTACTCAAATCATCCTCAGTTACGGTGCCTTCATTAATTACTGTATCTGGATTAGGAACATCAGCTGTAGTGTAGTAAAGAACCAGGCCAAGTAAGGCTACGGCTAACAAAAATTGTAAAGCAGGTAAATAAAAACTAGATTTAGTCCGTCCTGTAGAATCAGGCGGCACTGAAGAAACTGAAGAAACCTTAGAAGAATCTTCTTCTTTAGCTACAGGAGTCTCTACTTGTGAAGGGCCTACATCTTTTGCACCTGAAAGATTTACCCCACAAATATTACAAAATGGTGCTGTATCTTCGACCTCTACTGCACAGACTGGGCACTTCTTCATGTGACTCAACTAACTGTGTAGATAAAAGACTTTTACTGGCAAAGATTCTTATTAGGGTTTCAAAATAGGAAAATAATGGTTGCTGAATTATTAACTCTCAGAGACTTGAGAGTTCAAACTTTGAAGGAGAGAAAAGAAGGTAGATTAACCAAAATGCCTGCTAGTTTTTATGAACAAGTGAAAAATTTAGAAAACCAAATTAAGAAAGTTATAGAAAATTCAAAAGATAATGTTAAACGATTAGAAAAGAGTAACTCAGACATGAGAAAATTGATGGATCTCAAATTGGATTTGCACAAACTTCGGGAAAGAAAATTGACAGATTTGGCAAGAGAAAAGGTTAATGGACAAAATCCAAATAGAGATAATGTGCACCCTAATGAAAGTGAATATTTAGAATCAATCTGTTCCGTAATTGAAAAACACCGTGAGAATACTCTCCTAAATACTGATTTTGAATTCATTCCCGATAAAATTGTGAAAAAACCTGAAATGAAAGTAGAAAATGAACTTGAGATGAAAGTGGAAAAGGAGCCTGAGAGAAAAGTAGAGAAGAAACCTGATAATCCAGAATATCTAAGTGTTAAAGTACTAGAGGATTTACCTACATTCACAGGCATGGATGCTAAGAATTATACTTTGAAAAATGGCGATATTGAATCAATCCCAATATACAATGCAAGAATGCTCAGTGATGCTGGAAAAGTTAAATTGGTAAAAGAGGTGAAGGTCTGACTTACAAAAGAATTGACAATGAGATAATTGTAACAGATAAGAAAATAGCCGCTCAAATATACAATAAGGGTAACACAGGAACGCCACAAAGCGGAGGTGACCTGCTATTAACAAGCTATGAAGCACTATATTCTAATGACAGAAAAGATATACTATTATCCAAAGAAGAAATTGAAGACTTTAAAAAAAATAACTTGAAATATCACACATACCGAGATCTGAAGGAAAGAGGACTTGTAGTAAAATCGGATGAAAAAGGATTGAGACTTTATGATAGAAACATATCCACAAAAGCCGCAGCCTCTGCAATAGTATATAGTTACAATTTTCAAGAAAAAATAGATTTCAGTAAAGTAATAAATGAATTAGAAGATGGACTAGACAGAAGAGCTCAAATTGGAATTGTTGACAATGAAGGTGATGTTGTTTACTACATAGCTAATTTGATTAATTGGGAAGATACAAAGTTAAAAGAGGGAATAAAGAATTCAAACAATGACCCAAAAATGAAAGAATTAATTGATAAAGGATATCAAATCAATTCAGGATTAAAATTTGGAACTCATTATAGAGTATACAACTATGAATCAGAACATGCGCCATGGCTAATACACATCACAGAGGAGAACCATAATTGGTTGGATGTTGCTCGAATGATTCGTGTAGGTCATGGAGTAAACAAGATAATCGTCTTAGCTTACAAAAGATATTGGATTAGCCTGAAATGGACAAAACCATGAGAGTTGGCATACTTGTTAACAACTTCTCATTACTAAATAAAATAACACGTAAAATAAAAAATTCTGAGTTTAACCTAAAACACCTAAAGAAGATTCCCAAATTAACCCATGAAATAGATGTTATTGTAACTGATAAACAGCTAGAAAATTGCATAATTCCTCATGTTATTACTGATGATTTAGACATATTAGAACTAAAAATAAGAACAATCTATTATAACAAGACTAATCTGACAATAGGCATAGATCCTGGGGGGATTTCTGGGCTTGCTGTTTTATCAATGAATCATGTCCTTTTTTGTAAAGAATTTGACAGCATAATTCAAATGTCCAGAATTATTCAATCAATTAATAGGGAAATAGGGATTGAACAAATAAAAATTGGAATTGGTAGCCCGTCCCACCGAAATCTGATTGAACAATCAATTGATATGTTTAAAGACAAAATTTTGTTTGTTGATGAAAGAAGAAGTGGAAGTGGGAGCCATATCGAGGCAGCCATAAGAATTGGATCTCGATTGGGCAATGAAAAGAAACCTAGTGAATACCTGCCGAAAGGAGGAGAAATAGCCTGGATACAAAAACAATCACGAAGATTATCAAAAGGACTTATCACTATTGACAAAGAAACTGCAAATAATATTCTGATTGGAAAATTGAGCATGGAAGAAGCCATAAAGGAATATACTGGAAAATTAACGAAGAAACTTTAATCGAAGAAATAGTTTGGGCATCATATAATGAACTTTTTTATAGAACTTTATGGATGAAAAATTGTGCAACTATTAGAAATTAAAGAATTGAAGAAAGGTTTCGGTTCTAAAGCGTTTAACACTCGAGTGGAAGTCTTGAAAGGTATTAATTTGGAAATCAAAAGAGGAGAATTAGTAGCACTTATGGGTCCTTCAGGCTGTGGAAAATCAACTTTACTAAACATCATTGGAGGATTATTGCCTGGAGATGAAGGTGAGATTGAACTCGAAGATGTAAATAGTACAGAAACAACAGAAAAAAAGTCTAAGGCCAGACACAAACTAGAAGAAAAATTAAATCGTGACCTGGATGGAGATGGTAAAATAGGGACTTCAAACAAATTCACATACGGTACAAAAACCCCAAATAAAGTTGTAAATGTAAGAAGAAATGGTGTAGGATGGATTTTCCAAGATTTCCATTTAGTCGAACATTTAACTGCAATTGACAATGTGGCAATGGCACTTGAAATTGCAGGTATGGAACAAAATGAGGCCGAAGAAAAAGCAAAGTCCGCTCTCACCAAAGTAGGTCTCGGCGACAGGATAAACTTCGGTGCTGAACAACTTTCAGGAGGTCAACGACAAAGAGTTGCCGTTGCTAGAGCTATTGCAGGCTCTAGACCATTATTACTAGCTGACGAACCTACTGGAAACTTGGATGCTGAAAGTGGTAGCGACATAATGAAGTTATTCAAAATCTTAACTAAAGAAGAAAATCCAATTTCCGTATTGATGGTTACACACGATCCAAATCTTGCTAGCCAAGCTGATAGAATGTTACTCATGAAAGATGGATTAGTAGCTGCTAGTGATATCAAATCCGCATGGGGAATCAAAGATGAGGAGGAAAAATGAGTAATTCGGAAGCTTCTTGGCGCTCATATTTATTTTCACCTACTGTTTGGAAGAAAAGAATATTAGATTTACCTGATAATCTTAGGATCGCGGCACTTACTTCATGGAGAGATAAAGAAAGAGGATTAGCTGTATTTGCTGGAGTTTTCCTAGCAAGCTTAGTTATTACGCTTGTTCTTATTTACGGAGTAGGTCTCTCACAAGCTTTCCTTGAAGAGTCAATTGAACAAACTGTTTTTGATTCAAAAATTGAATTCAAATCAGCTCCAGAGCAGGGTGCTGAAGGGTGGACTAATGATACTGCAGTTCTTCAACAAATGTGTGATGAAGTTGTTTTGAAAGAGGAGTTTAACGATTGCACGCTTGTCTTAGGTAAAAGTGGCCTACATAGTGAGATTAATTGGGGCAATGATGCTGCATTTTATGCTTCACCGTTATTCATGGAAAAAATTGAATCTTCTAATGCAGATAGAAAATGGGATACCGAAGATTTATGGAATTATGAATATACTACTGGACCACCTGTAATAAATGTAAGAGCGATTTCTTTCTTGGGTCCTGAGGCTTTTGATGGAGTACTTGCAAAACGCTTGTCTGAAAATATAATCTACGAAATGGGTGAATGGAAAACCCATGAAGAAGTTAACAATCAAAGAGGAATTTACATTCCTTTAGATATTGCCTCAGCTGCTGGAGCCGAAGTAGGAGATAATATTGATACTTTAACATTCACGTACACTTACGAAAGAAGTCTTCCTGGCGTTATGGAAGATGAAGATTGCCCTGGTGAAATAATTGAAGGCGAAGAATACAGACTAATGTATTGCCAAGTTAAAATGAGGCTAGAAAATGTTACTATTTTAGGAATATATGAGCCGTGGCCACAAGGGAACCCCGTTCTGGCAGCCAACCCAATTTACACTACTTGGACACTCTTAACTGAGGAACAGCAAATCACTTTAATTGATAAAGATCATGTTTACTTAGGTATAACTGTAGATCGAAGTCTTTTACCTACTTCATCAATTTCAGCTGCTGAAGACTGGTTAGATGTAATCTCAAACGATATGCAAAAAGAGACCTATGATAACGGCAACGTGAAAATATTCTATGTTGATATCATAAGTGGGACTATTTTATGGCTTACTGTTGTTCTGGGATTCGTTCAAGTTTTTGACTACATTTTGATGATACCAGTAGTTATTCTTTCATTGTATCTACTTATTTATGGATTAGAACTCTCATTGGAACAGAGGAGAAGAGAAATAAGTATTCACCGCTCAATTGGAGCAACTGCAGACAAGTTGAAAGGTATGGTGCTCTTTGAGTTGTTTGTTATATCATCTATAGCATGGATTGCAGGTTATATCTTAGCTTTCTTTGCAGTTCCAATTATTCTATCAAGCGTAGGCTTCATGCAATTTGAAAGTTTAGATGTAGACATAAATCCAGTTCTGAGCTTTGGGGCAACATTTTTCACAATTTTAGCCACACTTGGCTTAGCATTATTATTTGGACGATCTCGAACCCAGAAATTCCTTGAAATGGAAATTGATGAGGGAGTAAAGAAAACTGCACAATCTGGAAAGCCGAAAACATGGCTTCACGTTATCATGCTATTCATAGGTACTTTGGGTGCTATCGACACATATCAGGAACTAACAACTGGGGGTAGCGGAATTATCAGTAATTGGTTCTTAGGTGGTTTAGTCAATATTTTCGGACCTTTCATGCTTTGGATTGGAGGAGCTCTTCTACTATCTAGATTGGGCGCATATGGGCCAAAAATAATGCTTTTCTTCTTCAAAAGAACGCCATTACTATCAGATGTGAAGCGAGGTCTACAGAACACCGGTTCTAGTGAATCTACAACAAGATTATCTCTTATCATGCTTTTAACGTTATCAATTGTTACTCTTGCAGCGGTCCAAGGATATACAGGTTCTCTAGTGGATGAGCGTACTGCTGACTTACAAATTGGTAGTGACATTAAGATTTACTCCACGGAACCTATGACTTCTAGTGAAATTGAAGAAGCTGTAGTAAACATCAGCTCCAAAGATATTACTGTTAAAGCGCTGACAGTACCTATGATATCTCTGGAATCAGATGATGGTACTGATGCCAACGCTTACGTTTTGATGAATGGAAGTGGGGATGTACTAAAATGGTTCCCACAAGCAATACCTGGAAAAGATATTTCTGAAGCTGTATCTGCGTATGAAAATGGAGGCTTTTCAGCTGGACCTGACATGGCATTCGCACTTGATTTAGAGGGATCTGGAAGATTTGGTGATTCAAATGATGTCTTGTATAATTCAAGAGATAAAGAATCCGAAGTAGTAAATTTTACTTGGGAAAAAACTGAATTCATCCCGACTAACATAGATCCAAACTCTACCATAACCGTAGAAGAAGCTTTTGAATATTATACAAACATTATGGATAGAAACTGGTCAAACGTAGATTTGTCAGATCAAGATTTAAGTAATAGAAATTTTTCTAGAACTGATTTCTCTAACGCTGATTTATCTGGTGTAAATTTTGCTAATTCGAATTTGAACGAATCATTGTTTTTCAACGTAAATCTTAGAGAAGCTAATTTTACTGGGGCTAGCTTAACTAATACTATATTTGTTGTAACTTCAGATAACATTGCTAATATCGACTTTACAGATGCAAACCTTTCAGGAGCTTTTTCGTATTACCCTGTTAACTTAACTTCTCCTAACTTTGAAGGGGCAACATGCCCTGATGGAAGTGCCCAAAATGAAAGTAATAATTGTGAAACTGGATTTAGTGAAAATCCTACACCACTAATATTACCAGTCTACTTCCCGGCTGCTTTTGAAGTACAAGTGACTTCATATCAAACCTCAATAAGGTACATTGGAACTCACGAATTTATTCCTGGTGTAGCGACAAATGAAATGAATAACTATTTGATAATTAATGAACAAGCTTACAGAGACTTGATGGGAAATCAAATAGTAAATAACTTAAGAGCAACAACCTGGATTGTAGATATTGATGGACTGAACAATGATGATTTACAAGTTTTAGCCTTACTGATTGCTGCAGATTCCCGATTTGAAGGGGCTGATGACTGGGAGACCTCACACGAGAATGTAGAAAGAAATGGAGGCATTATATTTGGAACCCAAGGGCTATTCACGCTCCAGTACCTCGTAGCAAGTGCAGCAGCGATTGCTTCAGCATTTGTTTTCCTATCACTAGTACTAAACCAGAAAAAGAAAGAATTAGCTATTTTACAGGCAATTGGAGCAAGTCCTAACCAAATAATTAGACTTGTACTCTTCGAGATACTTTCAATAGTCTTCTTTTCAATGATTCTAGGAGTTATTTTAGGAATGGGATTATCTCTTGCATTCAACGGATTCTTCAACATATTTGGTTTCCTATTCCAGTTATTTTCAGGAACTGGTGAAGATGCTGTAATTACAAGAATATTACAATGGCCTTGGTGGGTTATAACACAAGTTACCTTAGGAGTTATGACTGTAGTTGTCATAGCTTTGGTATTTACTACTAGGAGAGCTTTACGAGCTGATTTGGCCGTAGTGCTTAAGGGGGAATAAAATGCCTGAAGAATTATTCGAACATACTACCGGCCAAGGAAAAGAGGAAAATGATTCTAGTGAGGAAATTGAAGCTCTTAAGTTCTCAGAACAAATGATGGATGAGAGGATAGATAAAGATGCGATTCTCCAAGCAATAGGGTTGTACCATGTTTACTCATCTACAGCTGAGGACGGAAATGTGGTAGCTCTGAGAGGGCTGAATGTATCAGTGAAAAATGGGGAGGCCGTTGCTATTGTAGGACCTTCGGGTTCTGGTAAATCTACATTACTTAAATGTCTGGGTGTTTTGATGAAACCTTCTGCTGGAGGAGTTATCCTCAATGGAGTATCCACAACTAGAAGAACCGGGATAGAGCTCGTGAAAATGCGACAAGATACTGTTTCCTTTATTTTCCAAGAAGGCAATTTACTTCCAGACCTTAGCGCTATCGACAATGTTGCCCAAGCTCTGCGTCATAAAGATGTAAGGCCCTCTGAGGCAAAAAGAAAAGCCATGGAAATTTTGGTAGAACTTGGCCTAGAGGAACGTGTTAACAGTATGCCTGCAACGCTCTCGGGTGGAGAACAACAAAGAGTTGCTATTGCAAGAGCATTAGTGACCGAGCCAAAATTAATTTTAGCTGATGAGCCTACAGGTGCTTTAGATCCAATAACAAGTCGAGAAGTTCTAGAATTATTTGGAAAATTACATAAAGAAAAAGGAGTTGCTTTCCTAATTGTAACACACAGTGATGAAGTAGCTGCATTCTGTGATCGCAGCTTAGAATTACGTGATGGAAGATTCGTAGCTGAACACGGCACTAATCTAGATGTAGATGATCTAGAAGGAACAAGAGAATTGATTGTAGATGAATTAGGGACTGTTTCTTTCCCCCCAGAAGTATTAATGAAAATGGGAGGTTCTGGAAGATACGAAATTGCTAAAAATGAAAAGGGAGAGGTTACCCTGGTTACTGCTGAGAAAAATAAGTCCATGATAGAAGGGAAAAAAGTATTGGCAAGTATATGTCCTGCCTGTAATCATGATTATAAAGACGATAGTCAACTATGTCCAGAATGTGGATCTAGTCGTCCAATGGTGAGTGGAAATTAAAAGTCTACTCTTTGTTAACAATATCTTCAATTGCAGACGCAAATGAAAGAACGTCTTCTTCATTGTTATAAAGATAAGCACTAGCCCTTGCAGTACCATTAATCCCTCTTGAATTAAACCAGGAATGTACACAGTGCATACCACTTCTTATTGCAATATTATATTCTTCATCAAGATGCATAGCAATTTCGGTAGGATCCCACCCTTCTATGTTGAAAGAAAAAATACCTCCTCTCTGTGCAACATCTGATGGACCTACAACTTCTACGGCATCCAAATCTTTTAGCTTATCAGACATTATCCGGTTTAGTTTGTTCTCATGTTCTTGGATATTATCTCTACCCACCTTCATGATGTATTCTGCAGCAACTCCTGCGCCTATAGCTCCAGCATAATCCTGAAGGCCAGCTTCAAAACAAGAAGGAGGTGGCAGCAATTTGTAATCTTCATATGTTGAATTAATTACTGTTGAACCTCCAACATAGGTTGGAACTAAATTTGCTAATTCATCGTATTTGCCATACAAAAATCCCATTCCACTTGGCCCACAGAATTTATGTGCGCTTGCTGCAGCAAAATCTACATCCAAGTTGACAACATCTACTTCTTTATGAGGTGCTGACTGTGCAATATCCATCATTACTTTGACACCTTTATCGTGGCATATTTCAACAATCTCCTTTGCAGGATTAGTACAACCATCAAGATTAGAAGTATGAACAAAGCTGAAAAGTTTTGTTTTTGAATTTAAAGATTCTTTGAGTGCCTCAATATCAAAAAAATAATTGTCCTTAGGAGGTAAAACCTCATACTTAATACCATTATATTTTGACAAATGATGCCAAGGAACAACATTTGCATTATGCTCTTTATCTGTAGTCAATACTTGGTCTCCTTTTTTTAGTCTCAAACCATTTGCTACAATATTCATTCCTTCTGTAGCATTTTTAGTAAAAACAATTTCAGATGTTTGCTCAGCTCCTACAAATTTACGAAGACTGTCACGAGCCATCTCAAACTTTTCTGTAACTTGCCAACTAAGCTTATGGACTGAACGGCCACCGCAAGCTGGATAATCGGTATAATATTCCGTGATTGAATCAATCACTTCCTGTGGTCTAAGAGTCATACAGGCACTATCAAGATAAATCGGTGAATCTTCCTTATTCAATAGTGGAAAATCTTTCCTGTATTTTGAAATATCCATGAAACTTTATTGGGCCGTATGATTTAAAGACGAGCTTAACACAGCCATTTTATACTCTATCGGTGGGGCAACAATATGACATGTCTAGAAAATCTTCCAAACGATTTGGAACCAACACTAGCTTGTGTAACTGATGTTGTTGAATTCGGACCTATCGCAGCTTTACTAACTATAATCATAGGAGTTCCAGTAGTAAGATTGATTCTAAGCTACCTAAAAAGAGTCTTCGATAAATACGATTACATCGACAAAGGTATTGAAAATTTTCTTTTTAAGGCAGCAAGTGTTACTCTATGGGCAATCATTATTTTGACTGCAGCTAATGAATTAGGAATAAATGTAACAGGAATTGTTGCTGCACTAGGAATAGTTGGATTAGCAATGGCTTTTGCAGCTCAAGATACTATCGAGAATATTATAGCTGGCATCTTCATTATGGTTGACAGGCCATTCAGAGAAGGTGACCGAATATTATTACCAAAAAAGATTGGAAGTTTATACTCCAGTTGGGGTGATGTTACTGAAATTGGACTTAGAACAACAAGAGTAAGATCGACAGACGGTGTTTTACTTACAGTACCAAATAAGCTTTTTACGAAGGATACTATTGCAAATTTCAATCACAGTGATGACAGAAACTTAAGAGTTCGAATTAGGCTAGGGTTAGTCCCAACTTGGGATAATGTAACGCGTGGAGAGAAAATTGTTGAGGACATTGCAAAGAATCACGACGATATTTGCCAAGAAAAACCAAAGCCTCCACAAATAGTTTTGAGAGATTTTGGAGATCAGGAAGTTATTATGGAAGTTCGATATTATGTTCCTAATGCACCACTAATGAGAAGCACAAAATCATATTACGTTAAAGAAATTTTGAAGCAATTTGAAGAACAAGATGTCAAATTAGCCTACCCAACAAGATTAATAATGAAAGAAGATATTGAATAAATAAAATAGTTAACTTTTTTATTATATCGCTTATTATGTAATTTATGGCATTTGAAGTACCTGATTTACCATACGACTACAGCGCGCTAGAACCATACATAGATGAAGAAACTATGCGAATACACCATGACAAGCATCATGCTGCATATGTTAACATGCTAAACGGAGCTGTTGAAGCTGCAGAAATTGAAGGAAAAACCGTAAAAGAATTGATAACAGACTTAGATTCTGTACCTGAAGCTCAAAGAGGAGCTGTAAGAAATCATGGTGGAGGACATTTCAACCATTCACTGTTCTGGGAAGTTATGGGACCTGTTAATGGAGAAATGAGTGCTAATCTTAATGCTGCATTACTAGATGCATTTGGATCTTTAGATGATTTCAAGGCTAAATTCCAAAACGCTGGAATGACGCGCTTCGGTTCTGGGTGGGCATGGTTATGCTCGGATAATGGAAAATTGATGATATGTTCTACAGCAAATCAAGATAATCCCCTAATGGGAAGTGAATATGGTGGTTGTGGGAAAACTCCCATTTTAGGAATAGATGTGTGGGAACATGCATATTATCTAAATTATCAAAATCTAAGAGCAGATTATATTTCAGCATTTTTTAACGTCGTTAATTGGGCTGAAGTATCAAAACGCTACTCAGAAACTCTCTGATTCCCTAATTCAGCGATTAAATTACCAACAAGCAAACAAGATCCTCCAATGAGGAGCCAATAGTTGAAAGTAGTAACACCAGTCCCCACTGCAAATATTGTAGCCCACACAGGTTCAAGAGCATACAAAATAGCTGCCCTGACTGGATCTATGTACTTCTGATAGTAATTCACTAGAGAAAGTGCCACAAATGTACCAAAAAAAGATGATAGCAGCAATGGAACTAAGAAATCAGTCTTAACAATCATAGAATAAATATTAATATTAGACTCATTAACAAACATAAAATAATTTAATAAGAAAAGAGCCATCAATGTTGATATTACTATAGAAGTAAAAGTTACAGTCATGGGATCAATACGTTTAGTAATAATATCTGTAAAAATTATATGCCCTGCAAACATAAGTGCACAAAGAACAGTCAACCACTCAGCAATATCATAATGTAATTCTGGTGGACCTTGAATATAACCTGCACCAAATGTTGCAAGAATGACGCCGAAGAGTAAACTTCGACTCTGAAAGCGACCTGCTAAATATGCCAAAATCAGGGCTGTAAATATAACGTAAAGACTAGTTAGGAAAGCGGAAACTGCTGGAGAAATTCCCTCCAGTCCCATCATTTGAAAAACAAAACCTCCCAACATGAAGAAAGCCAAAATTGTACCATCATACCAAGAACGATAATTTTTTAAATTTTTCCTAATACTAGGTGTAAAATACAAAAATATAGGTAAAGTCAAACCAAATCTTAACGTTACAAAAAGAGTTGCCACTACATTAGTTTGTGACTGTGATACTGATGAGGCACTATCTAGTGCTCTTTTCAACCATAGGAAAGTGCATCCCCAAATTATTGTAACTATGAATAACGCTATTGTAGCCTTTTGCTTCACACAACGCCCTGGTCAAGCATTGCATCTGCAACTTTCAAGAAACCAGCAATATTAGCTCCAACTACAAGGTTGCCCTTGTGACCATACTCAGCTGCTGCATCTGCACACTGTTTATGTATTCCAGTCATTATCTGATCTAACTTAGCATCTACTTTATCTGAAGTCCATTCATCGAATGCTGCATTCTGAGACATCTCTAATGCTGATACTGCTACACCACCTGCGTTTGCAGCTTTAGCTGGACCAAATAAGATACCTGTTTTACTTAATATTTCATATGCTGCAGGAGAAGTTGGCATATTTGCACCTTCACAAACGGCCATACATCCATTCTTAACTAAATTTTTAGCTCCTTCTTCTTCAATTTCATTCTGTGTTGCACTTGGTAATGCAATGTCACAGTTTTCACTCCACGGTCTCTTGCCTTCATGATAAACAGCACCAGAATATTCTTTCACATATTCCTTAATTCTTCCTCTGCGATTATTCTTTAAATCCATAATCCAAGCAAGTTTACCTTCGTCAATGCCATCTTTATCAAAAATATAACCTCCAGAATCTGACATGGTAATTACCTTTCCTCCATAACTCAAAACTTTTTGGGCACAAAATTGAGCAACATTACCACTTCCTGAAATTGCGCAAGCTTTGTCTTCAATACTCTCACCCTTGGATGCCAGCATTTCTCTTAAGAAATAAACTTGACCATAACCTGTTGCTTCTGGTCTAATCAATGATCCACCCCAGCCATATCCTTTGCCTGTAAGAACTCCTTCCCACTTTCTAGTTAAACGCTTATACTGTCCGAATAAGAAACCTATCTCTCTACCACCAACACCAATATCGCCTGCTGGCACATCAATGTTAGCACCAATGTGTCTGAATAATTCACTCATAAAAGATTGACAGAAGCGCATAACTTCCATATCTGATTTACCTTTAGGATTAAAATCACTCCCACCCTTTCCGCCGCCTATTGGTCTAGTTGTCAAAGCATTCTTCAATATTTGTTCGAATCCCAAAAATTTAATAATTCCAAGATTTACACTTGGATGAAATCTTAATCCTCCTTTGTAAGGCCCTATTGCGCTGTTAAACTCTACTCTCATACCTCTATTTACCTGAACAGCACCATCATCATCAACCCAAGGAACTCTAAAAGTTATGATACGTTCCGGTTCTGTGAGCCTTTCTAGAATATTTGCATCAATGTATTCAGGATGTTTATCAAATACAGGTTCAAGGGTTTCTAAAACTTCCCAAACTGCCTGATGGAATTCAGGCTGGTCTGGGTCTCTAAGTCTAACTCTATCAAATGACTCTTTGACATAGCTCATTGTACTCTATTTGATAGGACTGAGTCTATAAAGATATCGACTGTTTCGAGCATTATCTAGCTAATGAACCCATCGGGTCCCACGGTGGTAAACTAATAGGGTCTGTTTTGTATAAGTTAACTAATTTCTTAGTTATATGTTTTTTGTGTACTACTACTTCATACATAAATTGATCAAACCACGGATCAGTCATAATATCGAAGCCTTTCTCACCATGATCTGCACCCCAACTATTCTCAACCCTCCACTTAATAGGCTTATTATCTTTCAGATCTACACCTGTGAATAACATCGCATGTGTCATCACACTGTCACCATATTCTAATCTTTCTGACTTACTCATTCCAAAAGTAGTCCCATAAAATTTGTCAAACTCAAATAAATTAGTATCCATAACTCCAAATTGTCTTGTAAAGAACTTACCTACATCACACCCAAACCACACTGGATCGTCAGCTTTAATCGATTTAATTGAATATTTTTTCAATTCCTCAGTTTCCAGATTTAGATATCTTATAATATTTCCTCCAAAAACATTACCCAAATAATCAACAGTGTACGTCTTATTATATTCTGCAAAAGGTCGTGGGTCATTAATTAAACAAACATAATCATTCAAATTGATACCAACATGTTTCTTAAAAAAGGACTGAGGAGTTAAATCTGTGAACCTCTTAAACTTATCTTTCTTATCCTTTATAGACCAATCAAACTTTTCAGGAGGAGTTCCTAGGTTTATACAAAGCATTTGATAAACGACCGATAACATCTCATCCTTCATCTTGCTGACTTGCGTGTTTGTCTTACCTGATTTAATGGCTGCACGTAATTCTTTAGAGAACTCACGTAATTTCCTAGTGATTAACTTGTTCATCTGGGCTGAATGGCTACTGTGGTAACTTTCAGCCATAACCTTCTTGGGAACTGTTCCGTATTTCATTAACAAATTAACAAACATATCCCATTGTCCACCATCTTGTATGGGACTATCAAGTAAATGCATTACTAATCTGGAGTCAGTTGGTTCTTCAGAAGTCTTGATGATATTTTCAAGGAAATAATTAGCCTTTTCTAACTTATCATAGAACATAAAATAATTCTGAGAAAATTCAAAATTCTTCAATTTATATTTTCTACCTAAATAAATCCTAAGTAAATTTAACCCTGCAAAACCCCAACATCTTCCACTTCTCATTTGGCTTGTAGCTTTCATTTCACCAGTTACTTGGTTTGAAAAAGTGTGATCAATTTCTCTAAATGATTCCCAGTTCATAGCCAATTTACGAATATCTGTTCTGGTAGATGCATTCATCGAAATTCTAGCCTGGGAATTTGACTTGAATTTTTTTAAATATTTATCAACATTAGCTAAGGTTATTTCTTTGCCCATGAAACCTCAGATAGTAGGCGATATAAATTAACTAATCAACCACTGGAATACGATTTTTCATAACTCTTCTCCAAATGAATGGGACCTGAGCTAAATAGAAGCAAGCAAAGTACCCACTTGGTAGTGTTGGTGCATCTTCATATTGCTTCAGCGATTGGTAAGGCCTGTATTCAAACAGATGATGATCGGGATGCCTCGTCAATTCAACCAAAACAAAGCGACTTAATCTTGCATTAGACTGCCAACTAATCTGAGATGTAATCTTGTCGTCTACTTCTCTCCTAAGGCCCCAATGCCTTATGTAATTTACATACTCCAGAAGATAGACTGCAACAGCACTCTGGCCTATGAAAGCTAAAAGTAGTGTCAATCCAAAAAGATAATAAATTGAAGATAAAGTAGCTAATTCGATTAAAAGAAAGAAACCTAAACTATGGAAAAAGAAAGAATTACTCCTCTGCATTCCATATCTCCAAGATGAAATGAACTGCTTTGGAACCGTAGTCAAAACAAAATAGAGTAAACCATGCTCCTCTTTTGCTGACGCAGGATCTAGATCAGTACCTACATACCTGTGGTGTCCTCTAACATGTTCAGTTTCAAAGTGCATGTAGATTGTTGTCCAAAGAAGTAGATAACCACAATATTTTGGAAACCCCTTACGATGAACTAACTCATGTGCAACCACAATTCCAGATATTCCTGTACTCAAACCTGTGGATAAAATTGACAAAATCATGAGGCTTAAATCAGGTTCTGATAAGATAAATACAATAAAAGAAAAAATTGCTCCAAATTGAAATAATACGTGCATATACAATATCCCATCAAAGAAAAATGGGGAGGCATCCTCAGGATTGCTATCTCTGCCATCACCCAATAATATATCTAATAAAGGAAAAACAACAAGACCCAGGAATGTTCCTGATGCCACATAAAACCCTCCCATATAATTTCCAATTATTACTGATAAAGGAATAATAAAACCAAGAAAGTAATATGGTTTAGGAGTTATGCCTGACATTAATGTATCCTCAACTTGTGTAACTTTTCATATATCGAGAAACACTCCAAATAAAGTTGCTCATATTTTTCAGGAAGCTCCTCTGATTTAGGCTTATATCTGTTGAAACCTGTAGAACTTATAACATTATTATACCAATACTTTCCCCAGAGCCCATCTGTTTCTCTTTTACCCCTTGCCCATGTTAGCATTTCCTCTGAAAAAGTAACACCTATTTTATCACATAATTGTCTAAGAACACCTCTGGGATTCAGCAGAACATCTTTGGAATCTATTATAGGCGGAATTTCCCCTGTAATTTCCTTCACATATTCAAATATCTCATATTGCTCAGTAAGGCCCAATAAGTGCATATTCAATTCCGGATGGACCTTGCTATACGAGATAATCATATCTTTAGGATTTCTTATTAGAAAACAATTTCTAACTTTTTTCATCCATTCTCTAGATATAGATGGCAAAAGATGATGTGTTATGTGTTTTTGATAATAAATTGAACAACCCTCTTGCATATCTGTTGTTAATCCCTTTGAAACTTTTCCTTTATCTAATTCTCCTTTATCAATAACTTCTTCCCGTCCAGGATGATCCACATCTGTTTGACTAAGATAATAAGGGTAAAATGGTTCATCTATAACAAAAGTATCTGAACGACTTTCCCATGAACGCATCATTGCAGTAGAAATATTGCGTGGCCCAGACCACATAGCTATTCTCATCATTTACTACTCTCTGCCTCTATCAAATCATGGTAATATTTTTGTAGCCTCGATACTAAGGAATCAGAGCCAAGAACTTCTATATCATGATCATCAATTTCATAAATAGGAATTATTCCTGCAAAAGTTCCAGTAACAAAGGCCTCATCTGCCTCATAAACTTCAGATAATGTAAAATTTTTCTCATAAACTGGAATTGAATAGGATTTACACATATCAATTACATTCTTCCTAGTAATGCCCCCTAAACAATACTTCCCAGTGGATGTCCATACTGAACCTGATTTTACCATAAAAAAATGAGTGGAATTACAGGTTGAAACGTATCCATGTGGATCTAACATAATACCCTCATCTCCTCCTTTCCTTTTAGCTTCTATGCATGCCTGAATGCAATTAAATTTACTAAGGCTATTAATCCTGTGATCCTGAATCAGTTCACTTCCCCTTATCGTATTTACCGAAACAAGCTTAAGACCTGAGGATTGAACTTCTGGTGATGGCAACTTATATTCAGGAATTACAACTATTGAAGGTTCAGAAATTGTGAAACTAGGGTCTTGATATGGTGTTGATTTAATTCCTCTTGAAACAATCAGCCTCAAATGTACTCCTGTAAACATATCATTTTTAATAATTGTTTCGTAAAGAATATCAGTTATTTCTCCTAAGGTTTTTCCCATATCCATATCAATTTTAGAAGCTCCCCAAAATAACCTCTCAAGATGTTCTTCTAAAAATAATAGCTTACCATTATGTAATCTAATGCCTTCCCATACGCCATCTCCCAAAAGGAAACCACTATCAAATACTGAAATTCTGGCATCCTGTCTGGGGTGAAATTTGCCATTAATATAAATTAACACTTCAAGATTTCTTGGATCTTCCAAGTAATCATGTGTACCTTGTTCATCCCTCATTAGCCAACTCCACAACCTCTTCGGCACAACCCCAAGAAAGGGTAACTCCAGAGCCACCATGGCCATAGTTATGAATTAGAGGTCTGCCCGATAACATAGTTCTTTCTAATCTAACTGAACTTCTACCTGGTCTTAAACCCACTAATTCTTCTATTATTTCAACTGATTTGAGCTCAGGAATTATTGAACCACACTTTTTAAGAATTAAATCCCTATCCTCATTATTTGGTTCCCTATCCCAATTATTTTCTTGAGCTACGCCTCCTAAAATCATATCTTCACTTCTTGGAACAATATATGTTAAAGTAGGAATTTGCTGATCAAGATGCATCTCATTAATATCTGTTTTTACACGGAGTATTTGACCTCGAATAGGATACACCTCTTCATCTTTAAGTAAATTACCTGATTCAAGACCAGTACAATTGACCACGCAGTCAAAATTCTCAGGAAACTCTGAAAGATTGGCTACTGTCTTGCTCTCAAGTGCACCTCCCAACTCTTTGTATTTGTTTGATAACCAAATAAGATAGATGGGCATCTCAATTATTGAAGTAATAAATGAAAAACATTCAACATAATCTGAAGGAAGATTGGCTGTTAGCCTTTCAAAACCTTCGACTGAATCTTTCCATACGGGATCTGGTTGAAATTCTCTAAAATATTCATATGTTTGTGTCATTAAGATACCAGCTTCAGCCTCTTTAGATAATTCCTTGAATACATCATAAGTCCTAGAACCCCAAAAATTCGTCCTTTCAACCGGAGACGAAAGAAAAGGGTACCAAAGAGCTGCAGCAATATCTGAAGTCGTATTTGGGGAAAACTCTGAGGACCATATAGTCACTTCCCAACCATCCTCAAGCAACCTAACTCCTGAAGACAAACCACTAACTCCTGCGCCTACTACCAGACAATTTCCCTTTGTCATTGCATCACAGAAGAGTATTGTATATTATGAATATGCCTATGCAATAATTACGAATATTATTGTGTACCACCTTTTTGATAATTTAACATAATGTAGTACAAATAATAATATATCCTCTAATAATTAAATATATTATATAATAAAAATACCGTTAACTTTATATATGATGTTTCCTGAAGTGAGATATGTTAGGCTACCTGAAGTTCGCGGTTGTTTTCCTTCCCTGGGAAATTTTTGTCTTACCTTTGTTGGCCTATTTCATCTGAAAAAAATCTGAGGAAAAACATGTTTATTTTATACAATGTAGCAAAGTTGAGTCTGGATATTTTCGAAAAAATTATTAGGGGCATCCTATTCTAGTAATTGTGGAAATCGAAAACTATTGGAAATTAGTCATTGGAATCACCTTCGGAGTATGCATGCTAATTTTTGGAACTGTATTCTGGGATAGTGCAACTGAGGATTACTACAACCCACTAAATGATGAAACTTACGAAATTAATAGTTGTTTACAATACATGGATCCTCCTTTGAGTTCAATAGAAGATAGGGACAATTGCACTCAGAAAAGACAGTTAGGTGGTGTTTTTACCGCCATCGGAGTAATCAGCCTTTGGGCTACAATATACATAAACAAAGATTATATTTTACAATTATTAAAGGATAATAATCTTCTGTAGTTCAAAATTAATTTTTGAAAACAATTTATATAGGGGAAGACGATAAAACATCATGAATAAAATTGGCCTAGTTGTAGCAGTAGTAGGTGTTGTCATTTGCTTAATTGGGGCTGGACTGTTTGTAGCTGGTGAAGATAAATTTGGTAGCCTTGAAGAAAGCCAACAATATGAGGGAATAGATGGTGAAATGAAACTTGAAGGCTATGCAGGAGGTGGCTGGCTGATTGTTACAATGGAAGGAAATTATTCACATGGAGAAAGTGCTATTATTGATGGAGGAGCAAGCCTTAACCAAGAAGACTGTGATTTGATAAATAATTTTACACTTACTGGTGAGGATAGTGAAGAATATTTCATACCTACATGTGATAACCGAGATGATACAAATGAAGATGGGTTGATACATATTGGAGTGATATGTGATTCTAAAGGTAAATACAGTAACCAAACTAAAGGATGTCCAGATGGAACCTACACCTGGGATACAAATGGAAGATTGATTAATGTTTGGGATGGCGAGGCTATTATTGAAGGACTGGAAGGTTTAGCTGCATTCGTAGCTGCATTCTTTGCATGCTGTTGTGGTGTTGTGGTATTAATCAGCGGAATAATTTTAGCATTTGTTTTGCAAGATGAAGATACTTCCCAATATTATCAATCAAACACAGAAACTGGTAGTTCCACAACTTCTGGAACTAAAGGATGGGATGAGCAGGCTGATTATATTCACAAGGAGAAGAAAGAAGAAGATGTTCCTGAAAAGAGTGAAATGGCTACCTCTGAACCTGAAGAAAATAAAGAAGAGAAGAAACGCAGTGGTGAATACGAACTACCGCCGCCTCCTGAATATTAATTTACTGATTGTATACGATATGCACCAATTGCAATACTCGCAATCATAAGTAAAGCAAAAATATTAGCTACAATTATAGCTATAGAATTCTTGAGAATTCCATATACTAACCATAAAGTTAATGATACACAAATGACAAAAAATGTGGGAACACTTATTCCATCTGCCCTACCCTCAATCCAAACTCGTTTTACCTGTGGATACCATCCTGATACTCCCAAAAATCCTGCAAATAATCCAATACCTTCTACCCAATCCATAATCCCAAACTACAGTATCCCAAAAAACATTTTGCCATGCAAAAAGAATTATACTAGACTATCATGTGTAAAATCCGTGAAAAGGATATTGTATGGATTAGTACTATTCGCAATCAGTATAATTGTGCTTAATTTTGGCGTAGAAGCTGCACCTCCTGAACAAGTCCATCTTGCAACAAATGGAATTCCTGGGGAGATGATTGTTCAGTGGGGAACAGAAGAAGATACCAGCGCATTTTGTTCTTCTGAAAATAATGTACAATACGGAATTCGGGAGAGTGATCTTAACCAGACTAAATCAGGTAACAGTGATATGTATCTATGGACTACATGTACACATACAGTGACATTAACTGAATTGACTCTAAATACTACATATTACTATCGTGTTGGAGGTGGAGATGAATGGAGTGATGTTTTCTCATTTAATACCTTAAGTGAAGAACCTGAAAAGATAACAATAGGAGCTATCGCTGATCATGGCACATCAAGCAATGCTCAAGAAACAACAAGTAACATGGAAAAAGAGATATTCGATTTAGTGATACATGCGGGAGATATCTCTTATGCAAACGGAGCAGGATCTGGAAATGGCATCGGAGACCAAAGCGTATGGGACGAATATCAAAATCAAATAGAAGGCTTGACCTCAAAATATCCACATATGTATGCTCCAGGAAATCATGAAGAAGATTCTGAACCCTATGGTTTTGATGCATATGAAAGTAGATTCTATACTCCTGGAACAAATGCTTTCTGGTACAGCTTTGAATTTGAATTTATACACTTTGTTTCAATTTCAAGCGAACATGATTATGAACCAGGTAGTTCACAATATACTTGGCTCAAAAATGATTTAGAAGATGCAAATAATAATAGAGAGAACGTCCCTTGGGTTGTAGTATTTGCACATCGTCCAATGTATAGTTCAAATGGTGACGGAGATGGTCATGGTAGTGAAATAGAATTTAGAGAAGCAATGGAAGGTCTGCTCTATGAATACCAAGTAGATCTTGCAGTTTGGGGACATGATCATCACTATGAAAGAACTTACCCTGTATTCGAAGAACAAGTATACTCAAACAATAGTGGAAGCGCTTCTGAACCATACTACAAACCAGGTGCAACAATCCACATTGTTGCTGGAAATGCAGGTAGAAGTATCTATGACGGTCTAGAAGAGCCGAAGCCTATTTGGTCAGCCTACAGAGAAATTTCATACGGATATACTATGTTTGAAGCAACTAAAACAAGTATAAACTACAAATTCATTAGAAATAGTGATGGAAGTATTGGTGATGAGTTCTGGATTATCAATACAATAGATACTGAAAAACCAATAATCATACCTAATGAGAACAATAATTCTGTAAACAAAACAGAAGATGACGGTATTGTAGAACAAATTAAGGAATTGAATCACATGAGTGCTCCATTAACAATACTGGTCATAGCAACTACAGCAATATTTAATCTAAATTTTAGAAAGAAGACTGTGTAAAATTACATCAAATAACTATGGAAAGACTCCCATTCTTTGTGTACGGAACCTTAATTCCTGGTCAGCCAAATTATTACCTTTGGAAAGATAGTATTGTAGATACAAAAAATGGACTAATTAGAAAT
>Ga0066826_10000278_pt1 | contig 24477 bp, 17 predicted proteins | sample ETNtaG_12_FD_65496 | JGI IMG/M metagenome (GOLD analysis project Ga0066826, IMG submission 65496) | Marine microbial and viral communities from oxygen minimum zone, Eastern Pacific Ocean - ETNP201306SV49 | ecosystem: Environmental > Aquatic > Marine > Oceanic | place: Pacific Ocean: Eastern... | reverse complement strand
GACCGTGCACAGAACGAGGCACAGACAAGCTTCGGCGACAATCGTGTCTTTATAGAAAAGTATATCGACAGGCCCCGTCACATCGAAATACAGGTTGTGGGAGATCACCACGGCAACTGTGTATACCTCCACGAACGGGAATGTTCGATCCAGCGTCGGCACCAGAAAGTTATAGAAGAAGCACCCTCAACTTTCATTGATTCCGCTACGCGGGCAGCAATGGGCCAACAGGCAGTCGATCTGGCAAAGGCGGTTGATTATTATTCTGCGGGTACTGTTGAATTTATTGTTGACCAGGCCCGAAACTTCTATTTTCTGGAGATGAATACGCGCCTGCAGGTCGAACATCCAGTCACTGAAATGATCACCGGCCTGGATCTGGTGGAATTGATGTTGCGCATAGCCGCAGGTGAAGAATTGCCGTTCAGTCAGTCAGATGTTCCGATGGACGGTTGGGCCATTGAGTCAAGGATCTATGCCGAGAACCCCGCGCGAGGCTTTGTACCCGCTACCGGGCGATTGATCCACTATCGTCAACCACCACAAAGTGGCAGCGTTCGAGTCGACAGTGGCGTCAACGAAGGCAGTGAGATCAGTATTCACTATGACCCGATGGTGGCAAAACTGATTTGTCATGGATCAGATCGGAACGCCGCCATAGCACTGATGCGTGAGAGTCTGGATCAATTTCACATCCAGGGCGTGGTGACCAATGTGTCATTCCTGGCATCACTTCTGGCACACAAGCGATTTTTGACAGGGGAGACCACCACTGCATTTATTGATGAAGAGTATCCCGAGGGATTTGTATCCCAGATGCCTTCGGAGCCCCTACTGTCGAAGATCATTGCACTTATAGTGGTTGTCCATCAGCGTAGCCTAGTATTCCAGTGGGGTGACAACCCGCCATCATCGAACCTCAGAAAAACCCATGTGGTGCGTACTGCGGGGGCTTCGTATCGCTGCAGCGTTGAACCCGAAGATGGAGGCTATTCGGTTAGAGTAAACGGTTACCTGCTGAAGTTGACCACGGCGTGGACAGGCGCGGAAAAGGTAACAGCATTTTCTGTTGATGGTGAGCGTTACTATGCCCAAGTTGAGCGTACTGATATTAGCTATAGCGTAGTGCACGCTGGTTTCTTAGTTTCGGCACTGATTCTGGAACCGCATACGAGTGAACTCTACGACTTTATGCCCCTCAGGACCCCAAAGGACCAGAGTCACCTGCTGCTGTCACCGATGCCTGGGTTACTGATTTCGATTGACGTCGAGGCAGGCGACGCCGTGCATGCGGGTCAGGCGCTGGCTGTCATCGAAGCGATGAAAATGGAAAACGTCCTGAAGGCGGAACGTGATTGTGTTATTGAAACGATCCATGCTGCCGTCGGTGATACGCTCGAACCTGATCAGCCGGTTATTGAGTTTCAGGTCCAGATGCAATGACAGACGCCGAGTTAGACAAATTAAAAGACGGTATACCCGCGCGTGACCGCCGTGCACTGGCTCGTTCGATCACGCTCTTGGAATCAACCCGCTCGTCCCACCGCGACCAGGCTGAATCACTGTTGACTGCCTTGTTACCCGATGTCGGCAAGTCGTTTCGAATCGGTATCACTGGGGTACCGGGAGTCGGAAAGTCGACTTTTATCGAAATGCTTGGGCTTAAGGCGATTGAAGCAGGGCATCGGGTTGCCGTTCTGACCGTGGATCCCACATCGGTGGTGAGCGGCGGGTCCATATTGGGCGATAAAACTCGAATGGAGAAACTATCAAGTCATGCCAATGCTTTTGTCCGCCCGTCTCCCTCCGGCGGTAGTCCAGGCGGCGTTGCCCGTCGTACTCGAGAGAGTATCTATTTGTGTGAGGCCGCAGGATATGACTATGTTATTGTTGAAACCGTGGGTGTTGGTCAGTCCGAACTTCGTGTTGCTCAGATGACAGATTTTTTCCTGCTGCTCATCCTGCCGGCTTCCGGTGATGAACTACAGGGTATCAAGCGTGGCGTGATGGAGTTGGCGGACCTCATACTGGTCAATAAGGCGGATGATGATCTACAGAATGCGGCCCGGCGTACCGTCAGCAGTTACACTCAGGCTGTCCGACTGATGCAGCCACGTGTTGGCGGTTGGCAAGTGCCTGTGCTGGCCGTATCTGCATTGAGGGATCAGGGAATTTCCGAGACACTGGATATTCTGGACAAATTTCAGATCCAATACATGGAATCCGGTTTGACCGAAGAATATCGTGCCGAGCAGTCACGGCACTGGTTACGTCAGGAGGTTAGCGACGGGCTGATTGATCTATGTCGGCAGGATCGGGTGATCGCGGCCCGATTGAAGACTCTGGAAAATGACGTGAAAGCCGGCAGAGTGGTGGCTACAGTCGCTGCCAGACAACTCGTAGATGAAATCGTCCAGCGTAGGGCCGGTACTCAGCCATGATCGGCAAGCTCAATCATGTTGCCATCGTTGTACCGGATCTTCAAAAAGGAGCCGATCTCTATCGGGATGTGCTCGGCGCCCAAGTATCTGAGCCGATGCCATTGCCCGAGCACGGAGTCACCACGGTATTTGTAAAACTCGAAAACACCAAGATTGAACTCCTGCATCCGTTGGGGGAAGCGTCGCCCGTAAGCCGATATCTAGAGCGCCATCCCCAAGGGGGCGTACATCATATCTGTTACGAGGTTGCAGATATCACGGTTGCCCGAGATCAACTGTGCCAGACTGGTGCACGGGTGCTGGGCGAAGGTGAACCGAGCATCGGGGCACACGGAAAGCCGGTACTGTTTTTACACCCGGCCGACTTCTGTGGAACGTTGATCGAACTCGAACAAGCCTGAACTGTTGCAGTCGCTTGCGCTGTTACCTGGTCCAGGCGCCGGTTCAATTTTTCCGAGGTAGATAGAGATCGGTGATGGTGCCGTCAAATGCCTCTGCCGCAAGAGCCAGCGTCTCAGATAGAGTGGGATGTGGGTGGATAGTCAGACCGATGTCCTGTGCTTCACACTGCATCTCGATGGCAAGACAAGCTTCGGCGATCAGGTCACCGGCATTAACCCCGACAATACCGGCGCCCAGGAGTCTTCGAGTACCTGGCTCAAAAAGAAGTTTGGTTAGCCCTTCGGTTCGAGCTAATCCGAGTGCCCGTCCGCTGGCCGCCCAGGGGAAGATGCTCTTTTCGTATTCGATTCCCTGAGAATTAGCATCCGTTTCGCTCAATCCGACCCACGCGATTTCGGGATCAGTATAGGCAACAGAAGGAATTGATCGTGCATCGAATGCACTGGGCAGGCCGGCAGCAACTTCTGCTGCGACCTTGCCTTCATGGGTTGCCTTGTGGGCCAGCATCGGTGGGCCGACGATGTCACCACAGGCAAAGATATGATCGATATTTGTTTTTTGTTTTCGGTCAACCGGGATGAAACCCGAGCCATCGACGGTGATGCCGGCGTTTTCTGCACCAATCAGGCGGCCGTTGGGCTGACGGCCGACCGCGACAAGCACCTGGTCGAACTGTTCTGTAAGGGTGGTGCCTTCGCGTTCGAAGGTAACGTCGAGCCCAGCGTCTGCTGCGTTGATATGGCTAACCCGGGTATTTAGCAAGAGATTCTGGCAGCGTCGTTTCAGCCGCCGATTCAGTGGCCGCAAAAGATCAGTATCGACTCCGGGCATCAACTGATCCGCCATCTCCGCAATCGTGACAAGACTACCCAGTGCCTGATAAACGGTCGCCATCTCCAGTCCAATAATGCCACCACCGATAATCAGCAGGCGACCCGGTATTTTCTCCAGTGCCAATGCACCCGTTGAGTCGATGATCCGGGGGTCGTCCGGCAGGTCCGGCAGTCGTATAGGTTCGGAGCCAGCAGCGATGATCGCCTGCTCGAATGCGATGTCCGTTTTGCCGTTTTCGCAGGCAACACAAACATGGTTGGCTGCAGTGAAACTACCGTGCCCGTTTATTACGGTCACTTTTCGTTTCTGAGAAAGTGTGTTGAGGCCATCAGTCAGTTTTTCTACAACGCTGTCTTTCCAGGCAACCAGTTTTTCGCGGTCAATGGTGGGTGAACCGAATTCCAGGCCAGCCGCCTCCATCTCAGACGTTTCTTCGATCACGCGAGCGGCGTGCAGCAGGGCTTTGGATGGTATGCAACCCACGTTGAGGCAAACGCCTCCGAGTGTGGGCGAGGTGTCGATCAGAACAGTGTCCAGTCCAAGATCAGCGGCACGAAATGCGGCGGTATAACCCCCGGGACCGGCACCCAGAACCACCAGTTGTGTACGAATTTCAGCTTCGCTGGAAGAGACGCGCACGGTAGCGGGTTCAGGATCCTGTGTGACCGAACGATCCTCTTCAACAGCCGTGGTTGGTGTGCTGTCGGTCGGCCCAGTGGATTTTTCCGGGCCATGAATACGCACGATCGGCGAATCCGTCGAGACGCTGTCTCCCACGGCAACCAACACTTCGGTCACGGTACCGGCAATCGGAGATGGAACATCCATTGTTGCTTTGTCACTCTCCAGCGTCAGTAGTGGTGTTTCGATATCCAGTTGATCGCCGGGGACAACCAGAATTTCGATGACGTGGATATCGGTGACATCTCCGATATCGGGCACCTTCACAACTTGATCTTGCTGCATACTATTTTCACCCGGGATTGGCTTAAAGGAGCAGTCGCCGAGTGTCCTCGAGCAGTTCGCGGATAAACACTGTGAAGCGTGCGGCTTCGGCACCGTCGATAACCCGGTGGTCATATGACAGTGACAAGGGCAACATCAGACGGGGTCTGAAGTCCTGTCCATCCCAGACGGGGGTCATCCGCGCCCGAGCAACCCCCAAAATTGCTACCTCTGGTGAATTGATAATCGGGGTAAAAGCGACACCACCGATACCCCCTAGATTTGAAACGGTAATACATCCAGCTTGCAAGTCTTCAGGGTTCAATGCGCCGGACCGTGCCTTCCTGCTCAGTTCGTTCATCTCGGTCGCCAACTGAATCAATCCCTTGACTGGGACGTCCCGGATCACGGGAACGATTAGACCGTCGGTTGTATCTACGGCAATACCGATATTGCAGTACTTTCGGAAGACCAGATGTTCGCCATCGTCAGCCAGTGACGAATTGAACTTTGGAAACCGCCTGACCGCCCCAGCTAGAGCTTTCAGTGTAAACGCCAGCGGTGTAATAGATGCCGTCGATTCTTGTGTGTCCGCATTAAGTGATTGACGAAACGCCTCAAGTTCTGTGATATCCGCATCATCAAAATGTGTGACATGTGGAATATTCAGCCAGGCCCGATGCAGGTGCGGGCCGGAGCGTTTCTGAATCCGGGACAACGGTTGTACGTCGATCTCGCCCCAACGGCTGTAGTCAACCTGCGGGACGGGTGGGATACCGGACGTTGACGCGTCATTTACGGTTTGAGCGGAGGTGTCCGACAAGGTGTTTTTGACATAGTCCTGAATGTCTTGTTTGAGAATTCGACCCTTCGGTCCTGAGCCCCGCACCGTACGCAGGTCCGCACCCAGTTCACGTGCAAATCGACGGGTAGCAGGACTCGCATGAGGTAAGGCACCGCCGCTGCGTTCTACCGGTGGCGGCAGGGACGGTGGCGATCGATGGGCAGCTTGTTCAGTGACGGTTTGTGTCGTCTGGGAATCCGTCGAATCAGTGGCGATCGGATCTGGGTCTGGTGTTTGTGCGGAGATCGGCTGTTCCGGAGTGGCAGCCGCGGTACCGGATTCGGCATCTACCAGTGCGATAACAGCGCCTTGGGCCACTTTGTCGCCAACCTTGACTGTAACTTGTCTAACGATACCACCAAATGGAGCGGGCACATCCATGGTTGCTTTGTCGCTTTCGAGCGTGATCAGCGGATCCTCCGCTTTGATCTCATCACCAGGAGCGACCAGAATTTCTATGACATCAACAGACTCGAAATCGCCGATATCAGGGAGGCCAATTTCTTTTGGATCAGTCATGTGTTGCTGCAAGGGTTTCGAAGCGGTGTCATGAATGGAAGGGATCGGGTTTGTTGCTGTTTATGCCATATCGTGACAGGGCGTCGGATACTGTAGATGAGGGTACTGCGTTTTCATCAGCGAGCGCCTTGATCGCTGCAACAGCAATGTAGTAACGATCCACTTCAAAAAATTCGCGCAACTGGGCTCGTGTGCCGCTTCGACCAAAGCCATCTGTACCCAGAGCTACATAATGTTGAGGGACAAATGGCCGGATCTGCTCAGCATAGTTGGCGACATAGTCTGTGGCAGCGATGACGGGGCCTTTTTCTTCCTTCAGGCACTGGGTTACGTAGCTGGTTTTCTGTTTTTCTTCCGGATGGAGCATGTTCCAGCGTACCGTGGTTCGACCTTCTCGGCTGAGTTCATTGAAACTGGTCACACTCCACACATCGGCTTGTATGTCAAAGTCTTCCTCCAGAAGATCTGCTGCGGCCAGCGATTCTCCTAGAATGGCGCCACTGCCCAACAGCTGAACTCTTGGCGATGCCTTACGACTGCGTCGTGCACTACGCAAGCGGTACATGCCTTTCAAAATGCCGGCCTGCGCTTTATCGGGAAGTGCAGGCTGGGGATAGTTTTCGTTCATGACAGTGATGTAGTAGTAGATATTCTCCCTGTTGACAAACATGCGCTGCAGGCCGTCCTGGATTATGACGGCAAGTTCATAACCGTATGCCGGATCGTAAGCGATACAGTTAGGGATGGTAGAGGCGTGCAGCAGGCTGTGACCATCCTGGTGTTGCAGACCTTCACCGGCCAGGGTCGTACGCCCGGCAGTGCCACCAATCAGAAAGCCACGGGCCTGAATGTCTCCCGCAGCCCAGGCCAGATCGCCGATTCGCTGCATCCCGAACATGGAGTAGAAAATATAAAAGGGAATCAGGGCCGTGCCGTGGTTGGCGTAAGCCGTCGCCGCGGCGATCCATGATGACATCGCTCCCGCTTCGGTGATCCCTTCCTGTAGCACCTGGCCTTGCTGGTCTTCGCGATAGTACATCAACTGATCGACATCTTCGGGTTCATACAGTTGCCCTTTGACTGAGTAAATGCCCAATTGGCGAAACATACCTTCCATACCAAAGGTTCGGGACTCGTCAGGTACGATAGGCACCACCTTGTGGCCAATGTCGGGATCACGTACCAGTGTTGACAGAATACGTACAAATGCCATGGTGGTCGAAATTTCCCGATCGCCCGTGCCGTCTAGTTGATTCTGGAATGCCGTCAATTGCGGAATTGGGAGCGGTTCCGCCAGGTCCTGTCGGGCCGGTAGGTAGCCACCGAGTGCTTCCCGGCGAGCTTTCAGATACTGAATCTCTGGGCTGTCATTGCCCGGGTGATAAAAAGGCGCCTGGATTACTTCTTTATCCGTCAGTGGTATCCGAAACCTGTCACGGAAGGCAATCAGCGATTCGTCGGCCATTTTCTTCTGCTGGTGGGTCGTATTCTGACCTTCACCGGCTTCGCCCATGCCATAACCCTTCACCGTTTTCGCAAGAATCACAGTAGGCTGGCCCTTGTGCGTAACGGCAGCAGCGTATGCGGCATATACCTTGTGTGGATCGTGTCCACCTCGATTGAGTCGCCATATGTCTTCATCGGTCATGTTGGCAACCATTGCAGCCAGTTCGGGGTACTTGCCAAAGAATCGTTCGCGTACAAATGCACCATCTTTCGCCTTAAAAGACTGATATTCGCCGTCAACCGCTTCTTCCATCCGCTGTTTCAGTAATCCTTTGGTATCCCGCATCAAAAGCGGGTCCCAGTACGAACCCCAGATCAGCTTGATAACATTCCAGCCGGCGCCGCGAAATTCTCCTTCAAGCTCCTGGATGATCTTGGAGTTGCCTCGCACCGGCCCGTCGAGCCTTTGCAGGTTGCAGTTGACCACAAAAATCAGGTTGTCCAGTTGGTCACGACCGGCGACACCGATAGCCCCCATTGATTCCGGCTCGTCCATCTCGCCATCACCAATAAAAGCCCACACCTTTCGGTCCTGTGTTGGTATGACTTCGCGGTGCTGCAGGTATCGCATGAATCGTGCTTGATAGATTGCCTGGATTGGTCCCAGGCCCATGGAAACTGTTGGGAACTGCCAGAAGTCGGGCATCAACCATGGATGCGGATAGGAGGACAGCCCCTGACCGTCAACCTCCTGGCGGAACCGTTTGATCTGCGTTTCGGTGATGCGACCTTCCAGAAAAGCTCGCGCATAGATTCCGGGTGCCGAGTGACCCTGAAAGAAGATGAGATCCCCACCATGCTGTTCAGTGGGGGCACGCCAGAAGTGGTTGAAACCCACATCGTATAGCGTGGCTGATGACGCGAAAGTTGCGATGTGACCGCCGAGTTCGGGACTTTCACGATTGGCATTTACAACCATGGCTAGCGCATTCCATCGAATCAGCGATCTGACTCGCCATTCAATCGAAGCATCTCCAGGGCTGCGTTCTTCCTGGGCGGCAGAGATCGTGTTGAGGTAGGCGGTAGTTGGTCTATAGGGTATGTACACACCCGACCGGCGCGCCAGGTCGATCAGTTCTTCAAGCAGATAGTGCGCACGGACCTCCCCTTCGCGCTCCAGAACTGAAGTCAGGGCATCACGCCATTCTTCAGTTTCTTGGGCGTCGATGTCTTCGTGGCGTGTGTTATCTACCATGAGAAAAGATAGGATGTCAGGCGTGGCAAGAGATCAGAGGGTTGTTCTCCCGGCCTTGTGATAAGTGGATTTGGTAGGTCGAAGCACCGCGGAAATCTCCTTATCATCAATTATTTAAATCATAGCACATCCGAATTCCCGATCATTTTCTGCGCTGAAACTGGTATGACCCGGGTCTGGACGTTGCTGGCAATTCGAGTGGTTAATCAGCTTGTAGTTGCCGTTTTTCCAGTAGGTCCTTCGAAAACCGCCACGAGGATCAGGCGATCAGTCTTTTTTCGTGTGCATCGGGTTGCAGAATCTTGGCCAGAAAACGCCCGGTATAAGAATCCTTTACCCCAGCCACTGTTTCCGGTGTGCCGCAGGCCACCAGTTGCCCGCCGCGATGCCCCCCTTCAGGACCGAGGTCAATAATCCAGTCGGCTGTCTTAACAACGTCCAGATTGTGTTCAATCACGATCACGGTATTACCGCCATCCCGGAGTCGGTGCAGTACCTGCAGTAACTGGCGAATATCGTGGAAGTGGAGTCCAGTTGTGGGCTCATCCAGTATATACAGTGTGCGACCGGTATCTCGTTTTGAGAGTTCACGAGCGAGCTTGATACGCTGAGCTTCGCCCCCTGAAAGAGTAGTCGCACTCTGGCCCAGAGAGATATAGCTCAGGCCAACATCCATCAGTGTGTCGAGTTTGCGCTTGATGACCGGTACAGCCGAGAAGAAATCACAGGCCTCGGCAACAGTCATTGCAAGTACTTCACTGATGGTTTTACCTTTGTATCGAATGTCGAGTGTTTCCCGGTTGTACCGTCCCCCTTTACATAGATCACAAGGCACATAGATGTCGGGTAGAAAATGCATCTCTACTTTGATCAGTCCATCGCCCTGACAGGCTTCACAACGCCCGCCGCGGACATTGAACGAGAAGCGTCCAGGCTTGTAGCCCCGTGCTCGTGACTCTGGCACCGCAGCATAAAGTTCCCGGATTGGCGTAAAAAGCCCGGTATAGGTCGCAGGATTAGAACGCGGCGTCCTACCGATAGGACTCTGGTCGATGTCGATGATTTTGTCGAAATTCTCAAGCCCCTTGATGCCGCGGTGTGGTGCTGCCTGATGGCGTCCCTGGTAAAGCTCGCTGGCCAGCGCCGGATAAAGCGTGTTATTGATCAGCGTGGATTTGCCGGATCCTGAGACACCCGTAACACAAGTCAAAAGTCCAACGGGTATTTCTACATCAATGGTCTGCAGGTTATTCCCGTGGGCCCCATTGATTTTCAATGTTTTTTGAGGATCTATTTGAACACGTTTTCCAGGTACCTCGATCTGCAGGTCACCGGAGAGGTAGCGTCCGGTCAGCGAAGCCGGACTGGCGATGATCTCCTCAGGTCTTCCTTCGGCGACAATTTCTCCGCCGTGAATGCCAGCGCCGGGGCCCAGGTCGACGACATGATCCGCACTGCGAATGGCCTCTTCGTCATGTTCGACAACAATGATGGTGTTTCCCAGGTCACGCAGCCGGTAAAGGGTTTCGAGAAGCCGTCCGTTGTCGCGCTGATGGAGACCAATTGAGGGCTCATCCAGGATGTAAGTCACGCCGACAAGCCCAGATCCGATCTGAGACGCAAGCCGAATCCGCTGAGCTTCGCCGCCGGACAGTGTTTCAGCTGTCCGGTCAAGCGTCAGATACTCAAGGCCGACATTAAAAAGGAAGCGCAGCCGCTCCTGAATCTCTCGGATGATGCGTGCCGCGATGTCGCCGTGGCGCCCCGGCAGTTTGAGCTGTTTAAAAAATTCCAGTGATTGCTCAACCGGTAGCGCTGTAATCTGATGTATCGCATGTTCTCCAACGAAAACATGCCGGGCGCTTTCTCGTAATCTGCAACCGCCACAGGTCTTGCAGAACTGGGTGTTCAGGTAACGACTGAGTTCTTCCCGGATCAGGTTGGATTCCGAATCTTTGTAACGCCGCTCCATGTTTGGCAGAACGCCTTCGAATGCATGATTGCGTCGCCGTGGCCGGCGGCCGTGAGCTCGAAGATAGGTGAACGGAATTTTTTCAGAGCCACTGCCATACAAAAGTACATCGCGTATTCTTTTGGGTAGCTTTGAATACGGTGTTTCAGTATCAAAACCATAGTGGCCTGCCAGGCAGCTGATGAGGTTGAAGTAGAACGCATTACGTCGGTCCCACCCTGCAATTGCGCCTGCCGCAAGACTGAGGGACTTATCGTGCACTACCCGATCAGGGTCGAAGAACTGGCGAACACCCAGGCCGTCACAATCGGGACAGGCACCGGCTGGATTGTTGAAAGAAAATAATCGGGGTTCGAGTTCACTTAGACTGTAGCCGCAATGAGGGCAGGCAAAAAGAGCAGAGAAAAGATGCGACTCCCCTTCGGTATGTTCGTCATCGGGTAGCACCTGTACCAGAGCCAGCCCATCGGTCAGGGCCAGAGCGGTTTCGAATGATTCCGCAAGACGCTGTGCCGACTGCGGCCCGACAATAACGCGATCGACCACAACGTCAATGGTGTGTTTCCGTTTCTTGTCCAGTGATGGAATTTCATCCATTTCATACACAACACCATCGATCCTGACACGCACAAATCCCTGGCTCTGGAGCGTGTTGAAAAGTTGCTGGTTTTCGCCCTTGCGATCCTGTATCACTGGGGCCATCAGCAGGAGTCGTGTACCGGCATTTAGAGACATCACCCGGTCGACCATCTCACTGACCGTACTCGCATTGAGTACGGTGTTATGTTCTGGACAGTAGGGTATTCCGACCCGGGCAAAAAGCAGGCGCAGATAGTCGTAGATCTCGGTGACGGTACCTACCGTAGAGCGTGGATTGTGGGAAGAGGATTTCTGTTCAATACTGATTGTCGGTGACAGTCCCTCAATCAGATCGACATCAGGTTTTTCCATCAGTGATAGGAACTGCCGCGCATAGGCTGACAGTGACTCCACGTAACGCCGCTGCCCTTCGGCATACAACGTATCAAATGCGAGAGAGGATTTTCCCGACCCGGACAGTCCAGTGAAAACGATCAGTTGGTCTCTCGGTAGATCCAGATCGATATTTCTGAGATTGTGTGTTCGGGCACCCCGAATCTGGATTGCTCGCATGCGAAGGACCGGTGAAAAGCCAAACTGTTAATATTACGACTCGTAGGCCGTGGGATTCAAAGCTTTTTCCAGTATTTCTGTTTTCTACTCAGTTGACCGGGTAAATCGCAAGAAGCTGTTCGTAATCTGAGCCAGGGACCCAGCGTTTGTGCCTGCAAAATGGTGCCCTGGGCTTAAACCACTTGAAACAATTGGGAGATTGCTCTCTGAAGCGAGATAAAAGTACCGCGATGAATGCGTTGGAAAGGCGTTCGGCAGTAGCGCTTTCCTCGCTTATGGGTTTGAGGATGTTTGGATTGTTCCTAATCCTGCCGGTATTTGTGCTTTACGCCCCGCTACTTGAGGGTGCGACGCCATTAACGGTGGGTATTGCATTGGGGGCCTATGGATTGACGCAGGCCGTGCTGCAGGTGCCGTTCGGGATGCTGTCTGACCGCTATGGGCGAAAGCGGATGCTGAGTATAGGGTTGCTGCTATTTTTGTTTGGCAGTGTTGTCGCGGCGCTGTCGAGCAGTATCGAGGGCATAATCCTGGGTCGCGCGATTCAGGGCGCCGGCGCGATATCAGCCGTTGTGTTGGCCACGCTGTCGGATCTGACCAGAGAGCAAACGCGGACCAAGGCGATGGCCGTAGTCGGTGTAAGTATCGGATTCTCATTTCTACTCGCGCTGATGTTGGGCCCCTTGCTGGGTCAGTGGCAAGGGCTTTCCGGACTGTTCTGGATCACCGCCTGTCTTGCCGGTGTGGCCCTGTTGGTTGTATGGCTCACGGTACCGACTGCGACTCGTGTGTTGGCATCTGTAGAGATCCTACCCATTCGCAGTCAGATCAATACTGTGTTGTTTAACCGCCAGCTGCAGGGTTTAAATCTGGGAATATTTGTTTTACATATGACGCTGACGGCACTTTTCGTTGCTGTGCCCATTGGTTTGCGTGACACCCTGGGTCTGGGTTCAGCGAGTCACTGGCAGTTTTATGTGCCAGTCTTGGTGTGTTCGGTGCTCGGCATGGTGCCGTTACTCATTTATGGGATGCGACGGCACAGAACATTTGTTGTGTTCCGTCTCGCAATAGCGCTGCTGCTTGTCGCACAACTGATCCTGATCATTGGGATGGATCAGACTGCATTTCTCATCACTGGCGTTTGGTTGTTCTTTGTGGGCTTTAACTTGCTCGAGGCTATGTTGCCGTCACTGATGTCACGGCTCGCCCCGGCGGCAGGTAAAGGGACTGCACTGGGTATCTACAACACGTTTCAGTTTTCGGGGGTATTTGCAGGCGGCATTGTGGGTGGACTTATTTATGGCGTGTGGGGTATGGCCGGTGTTTATGGGTTTGCGGCGTGTGCGGTGTTCGTATGGTTGGTGTTGGCTTTAAGTACTTCGGCCCCGGCGTTGCTGGAAAGCCTCACACTTCGTCTGGTCGATACTGTTGAGCAGGAACCAAAAGATGTCCTGCAGCGATTGAGTCAGGCGCCAGGGGTGTGCGAAGCTGTAACCCTCCCGGGATGGGATCTGGTCTATCTGAAGGTCGACCCGGCAGTGGTTGACGAGGATGCCCTTCGAGAAATAGATGGCGTAGTGGCCGTTGACTAGTTGACGAAGTTAAAGCGGGGGCCGTTTGGCTGAATTTTCAAACCATCGCCCGGCTGCTCCCTCAAATGCCATACCGGCCCTGAATACGTCCTTGTCACAATACGTTCTGCCGACAACCTGAATGCTTGTGGGTACACCGTTTGAGGCTCTACCGCTCGGTAAGGTCAGGACCGGGCAGCGACTCATAGTATTAAATGGTGATGTCATCGCCATCAAGCAGGATTGCTCCCTCAGTGGGGCGCTCGAAACCAGCGACCAGTCGTAATAGCGTTGTCTTTCCACAACCAGATGGTCCAAGGAGCGTGAAGAACTCGTTCTGGTTGATCGAGACTGAAACCTGATCTAATGCTGTGACAGATTGGTCGGTTTGCGCGCCAAAAACCTTTGTAACGGCTCTAACATCGACTGCTACTTCAGTACTCAATTCGGCGGTCCTCATCGGTGGCATCATTTCCTGCGCCAGTTGCTGGGTCCAAAACAGATCCAGTTGTCTGAGTAGATTCCAGGGCAGCGGGTGTAATTTCCATGGACTCAACACTGTACTCGAATTTACGGAGGCTGTAATCTGTGTGTTAACGCACTTTAATCAACGGGGATCAGCGTTATACTCAGATTTGGAGTGACGCAATAGGGCCAGGGGTTTTGGCCCGGGAAAATGACCAGGAAGTACTAAGTTCAACCGAAAAAACGAAGCTGGAGAGCGCTATGGCCAGAGGAGTAAATAAAGCAATCATCGTGGGCAACCTGGGTCAGGATCCGGAAGTCCGATACACGGCCAGCGGTACCGCCGTGACAAACGTTAGTGTTGCCACTACAGACAGTTGGAAAGATCGGCAGTCCGGTGAGCAAAAGGAGCGAACGGAGTGGCACCGCGTGGTGTTTTTTAATCGCCTGGCAGAAATTGCTGCTGAATACCTCAAAAAGGGTTCGCAGGTATACATCGAAGGTCAGATCCAGACAGAAAAGTGGCAGGATAAGGATGGCAATGATCGTTGGACGACCAAAATTGTAGCAAGGGATATGAAAATGCTCGGTTCCCGCGGTGGCGGCGATATACAAGGTGGCCCGGCACCGGATTCGGGTAGCACACCCGAATCTTCCGGAGGAGGTTCATCGGGGTTCAGCGACTCGGAATTTGATGACGATATTCCGTTTTAGGGATTCAACGGTATTAATCCAGAATCGGATTTGTACCTTTTGTGGGGGGTAAAAGCCTAAATTCTAATATATTAAGGACGTTGCTATAGGCGCGATACATTACAAAAAAGTTAGCGAGGAATAGAATTTTCTCCGCAAGTGATTAAGACGCGTTGCAAATTTTGTGACTCAGTGTTTATAGTTGGCCCCGACTGGATAAGTTTAGGGCGTAAATGGACGCCTGGAACTTGTTTTCAAAAAATACTAAAACTACTAGAGGAGGCTAAACAGTCGACTGTAAATTAGACAGTCGCTGTGTGCTGCGTGAACCCCCAATACATGAAAACCATAAAACGACATGGTTAGTGCTGCCTATTCTTCTGCCGAGACATTCCCACGCTGCTTGCTGGATCAAGCTCAGCGTAATGGTGAAAAGCCGGCGATACGCGAGAAGTACCTCGGTATCTGGCAGACCTGGACCTGGCGTGAGGTCAGTGACGAAGTGCGTTCGCTTGCGTGTGGCTTGGCAGCAATGGGTTTCAAGCGAGGTGACAAGCTTGCGCTGATCGGTGACAACCGGCCACGGCTTTACTGGTCAATGAGTGCAGCCCAGTGCCTAGGTGGTATTCCAGTGCCCATGTACCAGGATTCTGTGGCTGATGAATTACAGTTTGTGGTCGAGCACGCCGAGGTGCGTTTTGCGGTTGCAGAAAACCAAGAACAGGTCGACAAGTTGCTCGAGATTAAGGATCGATGTCCCAATCTAGAGTTCATTATTTACTGTGATCCGCGAGGTATGCGGAGCTATTCGCTGGAATTTTTGATTGCACTTGAATCGCTACAACAAAGTGGTCGAGATTTCGAGACCAAGAATCTGACGTTCTTTCTAGATGAAATAAACAAAGTCAAGAACAGTGATGTCGCCTGTATTCTCTACACCTCCGGCACAACTGGAGATCCCAAAGGGGTTGTTCTGAGTCATGAAAGCCTGATCAAGACCGCGACCAATGCGGCGAACTGGGATCAACTCACGGCAGACGGCGATGTGCTGGCCTACCTGCCAATGGCCTGGGTCGGGGATAACCTTTTCTCTTACAGCGAGTCGTACATTGTCGGATTTTGTGTCAACTGCCCTGAAAGTGGTGAAACGGTGCTCAACGACATGCGCGAAATCGGCCCGAGTTACTTTTTTGCACCACCCCGAATTTTTGAGAACTTACTCACCACGGTCATGATTCGGATGGAGGATGCGGGTACGATTAAACGTAGAATGTTCCACTACTTTATGGCAGTGGCTAAGCGTACAGGGACGCGAATTCTGAATGGCGAAAGTGTATCGGCGGGCGATAGACTGCTCTACGCACTTGGTCGGTTGCTGATTTATGGTCCTCTGAAGGACACGCTGGGATTCACCCGGATTCGAATGGCTTATACCGCGGGGGAGTCTATCAGCCCGGAACTGTTTGATTTCTATCGGTCGCTTGGTATTAATCTGAAGCAGTTGTATGGCCAAACTGAAGCCTCAGTTCTGGTGACGATCCAACCTGATGGTGAAGTGCGTTCAGATTCAGTTGGTGTACCAGCGCCCGATGTAGAGATCGAGATCAGTGACGGGGGGGAAGTCCTATATCGTAGCCCCGGTGTTTTCATAGAGTACTACAAGAATCCTGAGGCAACTGCAGAAACCAAGACTGCCGATGGCTGGGTGCACACCGGTGATGCCGGTTACTTTGACAAGGAAGGGTATCTAAAGATCATCGACCGGGCTGCAGATGTGGGTAAGCTCAACGATGGCTCGATGTACGCACCCAAATTCCTGGAAAACAAGCTCAAGTTTTTTCCACAGATTCGAGAAGCAGTAACCTTTGGCGACCAGCAAGACTTTGTGTCTGCGTTTATCAATATTGATCTTGAAGCCATCAGTAACTGGGCAGAAAAAAATGATGTCACCTACGCTAGCTACCATGAATTGTCTGCCAATGAGCAAGTGTCCAATTTAATCCAGGACTGTGTGGCGTCTGTGAACCAGGAACTAGCAAATGAACCACAGTTCAGTGCTTCCCAGATTCGGCGTTTCATTGTGTTGCACAAAGAACTGGATGCCGACGATGGTGAGCTCACTCGAACCCGAAAAGTACGTCGCAAGTTTGTGTCTGAGAAATATTCGACACTGATTGATGCGCTGTATTCAAATCAAGATAAAGTGCATGTGAAAACCGAGGTGACGTTTGAAGATGGCCGCAAGGGGTCAGTCGAAGCCGATCTTCGAATCTGGGATATGGTCAGCGGAGCGTCTCCGCGGTCGGCCACAGTGGGAGCTCAGACCTAATGGCTGCAGTGATGGAAACCCATACGATCGGCGATGTTGTCCTGAAAGCGGACGATGTCACCGTGACCTTTGGTGCGGTGAAGGCTTTGACCGGCGTTAGTTTTGAAGCTAAAGAGCAGGAAATTCTAGCCATCATCGGACCTAACGGCGCCGGTAAGACAACGATGCTTAATGTGATCAATGGGTTTTACCACCCGGATAGCGGTTCGATCACATTTAAGGGCCAAACAAGGCGTCGAATGCGACCTCATGTCGCTGCGGCTCAAGGTATTGCGCGTACCTTTCAGAATGTAGCCCTGTTCAAGGGCATGAGTACCTTGGACAACATTATGACGGGGCGTAATCTCAAGATGAGTGGCTGGGCGACGAACATTGTCTCGGCTGCGATCTACTATGGGCCGACGCAAAAAGAAGAGATTGCCCATCGTGAACGCGCTGAAAACGTCATCGATTTTCTGGAGATCCAGTCAATTCGCAAGACGCCGGTAGGCCGATTGCCTTATGGGCTTCAAAAACGTGTGGAATTAGGTCGGGCACTTGCAGCCGAGCCTGACTTGTTGTTGTTAGACGAGCCTATGGCTGGTATGAATCTTGAGGAAAAACAAGATATGTGTCGGTTTATCCTCGACGTGAATGATGAATTTGGCACGACGATATGTTTGATTGAACACGATATGGGTGTGGTGATGGATATTTCTGATCGGGTGGTGGTGCTGGATTACGGTAAGAAGATTGGTGAAGGGTCACCAGACGAGATCAAGAGCAACCAGACAGTGATAGATGCCTACTTAGGCGTTTCGAATGATTAATTATCAGATAAGTGCAGCGAATAAAGGAATGAAGAAATGGATATTTTGACAGCCGTCTTCGTTGCGCCGTTTCTTGACATGGCAGACTCACCCGCATTCTTTTTTGAAGTGGTGATTGGTGGATTAATGACTGGCGTCATGTATTCGCTGGTAGCGTTGGGATTTGTACTGATCTTTAAAGCATCGTCTGTGTTTAATTTCGCGCAGGGCGTATTTGCGCTGTTTGCAGCTATGACACTTGTTGGCCTTATGACAGGCACAGTACCTTTTGCACTGGATAAGGCTTTGCCAGGAATGCCCGCATACGTCGCAATTGTCCTCACCGGTATCGTTATGGTGGGCCTGGCTTTTGTGGTTGAGCGGGTTGTGCTTCGACCGATGGTCAATCAGGATCACATCATCATGTTCATGTCGACCATCGGCATTGCCTTCGTATTGGAAGGTTTTGGTGATTTGATGTGGGGCAGTGACGTGAAGCTATTAGATGTCGGAATCCCGACAGGCAGCTTCTTTTTTCTAGATATGATGATCCAGGTGTTTGATCTATGGGCTGCCGCAATAGCTGGCATACTGGTACTTAGTTTGGCTGTGTTTTTTCAGAAGACAAGAACTGGTCGGGCGCTTAGGGCTGTCGCAGATGATCACCAGGCAGCTTTGTCAGTAGGTATACCCTTAAAAACTATTTGGGTCATTGTCTGGTCGGTGGCAGGCATTGTCGCTTTGGTTGCAGGGATCATGTGGGGGTCAAAATCCGGTGTGCAGTTCAGTCTTTCTTTGATTGCCTTGCGGGCCTTGCCCGTTTTAATCCTAGGTGGCTTTACATCCGTGCCGGGGGCGATTGTCGGCGGATTGATTATCGGTGTAGGTGAGAAAGTGGCGGAAGTGTATTGGGGCCCGTTGGTCAATGGTGCCATCGAGAATTGGTTCGCTTATGTGCTTGCGCTGGTATTCCTACTTTTCAGGCCGCAGGGGTTATTTGGCGAGAAGATTATTGAACGGGTATAGACTATGATTTATCGCGAAACAGGACAGTTTAAACCCACGTACCGATCAGATTCCGCCGTGTTCCCGATCCCTCAGGATCGCTGGGTCGTGATTGCCTTTGTAGTGTTTCTCGCTGTTGTTGTTCCATTGATTGGAACAGAATATGTGTTCCAGGCGATTTTGGTGCCTGTGTTGATTTATTCAATTGCTGCGATTGGCCTGAATCTGCTTACCGGTTACTGTGGTCAGTTGTCATTGGGTACGGGCGGTTTTATGGCAGTCGGTGCAGTGGCCTGTTATAAGCTCTCAACCGGGTTTCCCGAAATGAACCTGCTTGTGGTGTTACTGCTTTCAGGAGTGATCACCGCGGGGGTAGGGCTAATTTTTGGTATACCGTCCTTGCGTATCAAGGGGTTTTACCTGGCTGTGGCAACGCTTGCGGCACAGTTTTTCCTCAACTGGCTGTTCAACAAGATTGCCTGGTTTCAGAATTACACACCCTCGGGCACGCTCACAATGCCGCCGAGGGAGTTTTTTGGCGTATTAATCACGGGTGCTGCGGCAGAGCCGCATCATCGCTATCTATTCTGTCTTGGTGTGGTTGTTGTATTGGCTTTGGCAGCCACCAACATAGTCCGTGGCCCGGTTGGCCGAGCCTGGATGGCTATTCGGGATATGGATATCGCTGCTGAATTGATCGGGTTCCGACCGTTCCATACAAAGCTGCTTGCGTTCTCAGTCAGCTCGTTTTATGTGGGTATCGCCGGTGCGTTGGCACTGGCTTTGTGGCTGGGTAGTGTCGAAACAGCGGAAGCTTTCGATATTAACCAATCGTTCCAAATTTTGTTCATGATTATTATTGGCGGGCTTGGTAGCATGTTAGGATCGTTTATCGGTGCCGCATTTATCGTTTTGACGCCTATCGTGTTGACGAATGTCATGGTCTATGGTTTTGGTTTTGAGGCCGTGACCGCCAAGCATTTTGAGTTTATATTCTTTGGCGGGCTGATTATTTTCTTTTTAATTGTGGAGCCTCATGGTATCGCGCGGCTTTGGCAGATAGCAAAAGAAAAGTTAAGGCTGTGGCCGTTTCCACATTGAGGCAAAATGGTGTAACAGATGTTTGGAGATGACGTTCTAGTGTATGTGGTGGTAGATAGATGTCATAGGTGATAAGTAGAGGTATATAGTAGAAGTTATCAGTTACTAAACTTGATGGAGGTTGATATGAGTATGAAAAAACTGGTAGTTAGTGGGCTTTTAGCGACTCTTATAGCGAGCCCATTTGTTGTGAACACCGCGTCTGCGGCAGATGATCATATCTATATGGCGGGCTTGTCTTATAGGACGGGGCCCTATGCGCCTAACGGTGTGCCGTTTGGTAATGGTTTTGCAGACTATCTCACCCTGTTGAATGAGCGCGATGGTGGAGTGGGTGGTGTGCCGATCGTGTATGAAGAGTGTGAAATGGGCTACAACACCAAAATCGCTGTGGAGTGCTATGAGAAATTAAAAGGTAAGCGACCACAGGTCATAATCCCGAACTCAACCGGTGTGACCTACCAGCTGATCCCCAAGGTCGCGGTCGACAAGATTCCACTGTTCACGATGGGGTATGGACGTACTTCCGCCGCGGTGGGTTCGGTTTTCCCTTGGGTGTTTAATTTTCCAGCGACCTACTGGTCACAGGCCACAGCAGTGATTAGCTATATTGGTGCGGAAATGGGTGGAATGGATCAGTTGAAAGGAAAGAGAATCGCCCACGTTTTTCACAATTCGGCTTATGGGAAGGAAGCAAACCCAACATTACAAGTTTTGGCGGAAAAATACGGATTTGACTTGATGTTGCTCGCGGTTGATCACCCGGGTCAGGAACAGAAAGCCACGTGGCTGCAGATTCGTAAAAAACGGCCTGACTATGTGTTCATGTCGGGATGGGGCATCATGAATTCCACCGCAATCAAAGAAGCTGCGGCTATCAACTATCCGATGGATCGGTTCATTGGTAACTGGTGGTCGGGTTCAGAAAATGACGTTCTACCCGCTGGTGCAGCGGCAAACGGTTATCGATCAGCAACATTTCATGCATCTGGTGCCGAAACTCCTTTGCACAAAGAGATCAAAAAACATGTGTACGACAAAGGCAAAGGTATGGGTGACGTAGATCGTATCTACGAAGTTCTTTACATCCGCGGATTGCTAAACCATGTTTTTGCAATGGAAGCGGTCCGCAATGCACAGACGCATTTTGGTGTGAAGGTGCCCAGTGGAGAACAGACCCGTTGGGGTCTTGAAAACATGCATATGGCAGCTGCCGATTGGGAACGTGTTGGGCTACCGGGATTTCCGGAGATTAAGGTTTCCTGTAATGATCATGAAGGTGGCCATCCCGTATTATTCCAACAGTGGGATGCCAGTGCCAAAAAGTGGTCGGTGGTTAGCGACTGGATACCGACGATGCGGGATGTTGTCCGGCCAATGATGGAAGCTGACGCAGCCAAGTTCGCAGCGGAAAACAACATCACACCGCGTGACTGCGGCTGATAGCTGTTTGTAGCGGTATTACTTGAAACTAAGGTAACTGTTGTGAGTGGCAATACAAGTTTTTTGAGTGTGAACAATATTGAGGTGATCTATGATCACGTCATATTGGTGCTCAAAGGTGTTTCACTCGAAGTTCCCGAGGAGGGCATTGTCGCCCTCCTCGGGGCCAACGGCGCTGGTAAGACAACCACACTGAAGTCTATTTCAAACCTGCTGGCCAGCGAACGTGGTGTCGTGACCAAAGGGGCTATTGATTATCAAGGGGTCAGGATAGATGCGCTCACGCCCAACGTATTGGTGAAACGGGGTGTCATCCAGGTGATGGAAGGCCGACACTGTTTTGAGCATCTAACGGTCGAAGAAAACCTGTTGACTGGCGCTTATACCCGTGGCGGTGACCGCAAAGGCGTGGCAGATGACTTGGACCTCGTCTACAACTATTTTCCACGCTTGAAGGATCGCTTTAAATCACTTGCGGGCTACATATCCGGTGGTGAACAGCAGATGGTCGCGATTGGTCGCGCGTTGATGGCAAGACCAAAATTGATGTTATTGGATGAACCGTCAATGGGATTGGCGCCGCAACTGGTCGAAGAAATATTCGAGATCGTCAAGCGATTAAACGAAGATGAAAAGGTCACTTTCCTACTGGCTGAACAGAATACCAATATGGCTCTGCGCTACAGTCGATATGGCTATATCCTGGAGAATGGTCGGGTGGTGATGGATGGTGACGCACAAACACTGTTGGACAATGAGGATATCAAAGAGTTCTATCTTGGAGCCAGTGGCGGTGATGGGCATAATTTCCGAGATATGAAACAATATCGCCGGCGTAAGCGTTGGCTGTCCTGATCGGTGACATCAAATAATTTGTTACCAATCTAATGTGTCAAAGGCTCGTTTGAAGGTGCCTATCCACTTTGTACTTGCGCGACTCGACTGAATCTTGGTGGGTGTTGCGATTGCAACGATCGAATAAGTGACCGTAATGCCTGATTTTTACGATGCTCTTGAGACCCGTGATCCAGCGCTTCGGGAAGAGCAGCAAATCGATGAGCTAAAAAAGCAGCTGCACAACGCCCGAGGCCATGCGCCGGCCTATACCGCAATCCTGGCCGACGTCGATATTGCATCTGTCAATGACAGAACTGCCCTGTCTGCAATTCCCCTCACTCGAAAGTCCGATATTGCTAAACGTCAGAGTGAGTTACCGCCACTGGGTGGGTACGCTGCAGCCCCGATAGACAGTTTTTATAACGTGTTTGCCTCACCAGGTGGAATATTTGAGCCCGGTGCTGCGCGGGACGATTACTGGAATTTTGCCAGAGGGTTACATGCTGCCGGCGTACGGGCGGGTGACCTGATTCACAACACATTCTCCTATCACTTTACTCCGGCCGGTCTAATGGTCGACAGTGCGGCACGGGCGCTTGGCTGTCCTGTGTTTCCGGGGGGAATTGGTCAGACTGAACTGCAGGTTCAGGTGATGGCACGACTCAAACCGCGGGCTTATTGCGGGACACCATCTTTCTTGAAAATCATTCTGGACAAAGCTGCGGAGATGAAAATCCCGCTGGACACGTTGTCGTTGGGACTCGTGGGCGGGGAGGCACTGCCGGGCAGCTTGCGCACCGAACTGAGTGATTCGGGTGTTGAGGTGGTCCAGTTTTATGGCACCGCAGATCTTGGGATGGTTGCCTACGAATCTTCGGCAAAAGAGGGCATGATCCTTGAGGAAAAAGTGATTGTGGAAATCGTACGGCCAGGTACTGGCGAGCCGGTACCGGAAGGCGAAGTGGGTGAAATTGTCGTGACGACACTGTCTCCGGAATATCCGCTGATCCGGTTTGCCACCGGCGACCTGTCTGCCTTTATGCCGGGTAGCAGTCCGTGCGGACGAACAAACCGGCGGATCAAGGGCTGGATGGGCCGAGCCGACCAGACCGCGAAGGTTCGGGGAATGTTTGTTCACCCATCTCAGGTGGCGTCGGTGGTTTCTCGTCATGACGAAGTGCTTCGGGCTCGTTTGGTGATTGGTCGTGTCGATAACCAGGATGTGATGACCCTGAAGTGCGAGATCGAGAACCATCAGGCATCGATCGAACAGTTAATCGAACGGAGTGTTCGGGAGATCTGTAAGTTACGCGCCGATATCGAGTTATTCGCAGCTGGAGAATTGCCAAATGACGGTGTCGTAATCGAGGACGCCAGGCCTGTGGACTGAGTAAGTTTCGGTCCATCAGTCGAATTTCTATAGTACTGACAAAACCCATCACACGGTGTCGCTGTTTCCACTCAATCAGGGTGCCGGTCCTTCTGGATTCGGCTATCGTTCAACTGCCGAGGCAGTGACCCTCGGCCTCGATCTCTCCGGTAAAACCTATCTTGTAACGGGTTGTTCCACGGGACTCGGCAGAGAGACGCTCCGCGTATTAACTTTAAGAGGCGCCTGCGTAATTGCGTTGGCGCGAACGCTCGAGAACGCTCGTAAGGTTTGTGCACAGGTGGCGGGGGACACCGTTCCACTGGCCTGTGAACTGTCGGATCCAGGCAGCATCAATCGTGTAATTGATGAGGTCAGGTCAGGTGATTACAGGCTCGATGGCATTATCGCCAATGCCGGAATCATGGCACTACCTAAACTGCAGCAGAAATTCGACCTGGAACTTCAATTTTTGACCAATCATGTTGGACACTTCATTCTGGTTACAGGTCTGATTGATCAGCTGACGGATCATGGCCGCGTTGTGATGCTGTCCAGTGTCGCCCATAAACGCACTTACCACGATGGTATTCAGTTTAATAATCTCTCCGGGGAAAAAATTTACGTGCCATGGCACGCTTATGGACAATCGAAGTTGTGCAATCTTTTGTTTGCACGGCACCTATCGACCCGGTTACCTAGGTCAGGGCAGACCGCAAATGCCGTACATCCGGGTGTTATTGCGACACGGTTGACACGACATATGAATCCGCTACTGCGCGTTAGTGCACGTGTGGTCTCTCCGGTGTGTCTAAAGAACGTAGCTCAGGGCGCCGCGACCCAGTGCTATGTTGCTACCCATCCGGCGGTCGCAGGTATGACTGGTCGTTATTTTGCCGACAGCAATGAGGCCATCCCCAGCCGTTTCGGTCAGGATGATGCGCTCGCGTCGGTTTTGTGGGCACGTACTGAGGACATTGTTAGTCAGTTCGATTAATTCAGTTCTGTTGATGCTCTTTGTTTAGGGTGCATGTGTGGGTCCCATGGGTTCGAGTCGTACGCC